>Ga0209404_10000055_pt1 | contig 106854 bp, 133 predicted proteins | sample TroAtlMetagenome_2_FD_187447 | JGI IMG/M metagenome (GOLD analysis project Ga0209404, IMG submission 187447) | Marine eukaryotic phytoplankton communities from Atlantic Ocean - Tropical Atlantic ANT8 Metagenome (SPAdes) (version 2) | ecosystem: Environmental > Aquatic > Marine > Oceanic...
TGGCCTGGCACAGGAGAGGGACGGTCTGTCAAGCATATGTTTTTGGAGGTGATCAGTGAAAGTCGGTGACCTGATTAAGTTTAAAGAAACCGGTGCAATTGCACTGATCTTAAAGATTAACGCGTATGTACAAGAGTCTGAAGATAATCATTTTCTAGAACTATACATCGGGGATGGTACTCTGGACGGAACGCCAAGTGCCAGCGGATTTACTAGCATGAGTATCTATATGGCCCGACGAACCGGGGAGGTGATTAGTGCCAATTGAAGATATTAGGATCGGTGGGACACGCCTGGGAAGCTGGAGCGAAGTCATGAATAAGCCAGAAAACTGGTGGTGCCCAATTGTCTGGAAGTTTAATGTGATTATGTTTACCACCATGGTCTATCTCGAAGTATGGTGTTACTAATGATTAATACCGGTGATCTGGTTAAGCATAAGCATGGCACAATCCAGGGGCAGGGACTCGTACTACATAGTGAGCACCAGCATCTTGGAAAAATCAAGGCACTGTGGACGGCACATGGGGTAACCCAGCTACGATGGGTAGCAACCCAATACCTCGAGGTGATCAGCAATGAAGATAGGTGATTTAGTAAAATTTGTAGCTGCGCCGCCTCGCTGGAAAGGGGAGGACCCTCGGCCGCCGGTTACCGGATTCAAAGGAAAGACGGGGATCGTATTTGGCTATGCCGGAGATGACGCACATGAGTGGGGCGGGATATGGAACCTGCTTGTCGATGGAGAGTGGATCCAGTTCTATGGAGATTTTTTGGAGGTGATAGATCGATGAATGAAACAACACTGTTAGAGTTTCAATTAGCAGAAATGCTTGATGCAGCCAAGTATGTATTGTGTGGCCTGACCCTGGCTGTTGGCCTCGGGCTATGGGTCCATGCAACTTATTTTAGGGCTGACGACTAATGAGAGTCGGTGACCTTGTGCGTTATGAATGCCCGGCAGAGCCCGGGGTATATCGCTTGGGGTATATTACAGATCTGATGGAAGACAATGGAGGATGGTATATGTATGAAGTTATTTGCACTGAACCTTATGATCGAAACTGGTTTTCGGATATCGTATTGGAGTTAGTTAGTGGAAGGTGATACGAACATCAAGGTAGGAGATTTCGTTAGGGCATTCACACCCAGGCGAGATGAGTATGAACACACACTCCCCTCAGCAGAGGGAATCGTTACGGAGATCCGGGAGCGACAAACCCTGTTTAGCGAGAAGTATGCCATCACAGAAACAGAGACTGCAGTGCATATTTTAGCAGACGGCAAGATTAGTATTTTTTACGTAGAAGAAGATTACATTGAGGTGATTAGTGAAGGTGGGTGATGAGATCAAATATATCAATGGTAGAGAAGGGGAATCGTGGAAGATTCTAGAAATCAAATCAAACCATCGAGGGCTGTGGCTGCGAATCTGCGACTCTATGGATATGTGGCATTCTTCCTCACAATTTGAGGTGATCAATGAAAGTCGGTGATTTAGTTATCCGCAAGATCCCGAATCAGCGAGATGCCGGTAACCCGTCCCATGCTGCAGCTGTTAACCAGCGTTCTCTTCTCGGGCCCGGTCTAGTATTGTCAACACAGATTGGGGGTCGCAACCCATCCCACCCATGCCTGACCGTATACTATCCCCGAGTTGGGAAAACATATGACATTGCCGAGAGCCTGATGGAGGTTATTAGCAGGATTTAAATCTTACATTCTCGTGTAATCCTTCCCCACATGTGGTATAATATATTTGTTGATGGGGAATTAACCTCGTAGACAGGAGTTAGATAATGAGTTTCTTTATTAATGCAGTCATGATTACACTCGGTGTTGTTGTTGCACTTTTCGCGGCAAAGGTTTTCTTTGCAATTTTGAATGTAACTATTGAATCACTCCTCGTAACCGTTAAGCGTAATCGGGCCACCAAAAGTCGCCGGGAGCATGCAGCTTACTTTACAGAGCGACGCCAGCAACTCGAAGACAAAGCTAGCCAGATGTTGGCAGCTGACCCAAAGCTAGCAGGGCTGGTTGAAGATCTCCGAAGCAACCCCTATGTCGATGGTGACAACGCTGCGAACTACAAGCGTGCTAAACTTCAAAAGCAACTACGTGAGATGGTACCTAACAAGGGTCTCCGCGACGTATTTTATGGAGCATAAATGAAGATAGGTGATCTAGTTGAGGTGAATGGTGGGTACCAGGGTGTTGTTGTCGGTATTGAGCTAATATACCCACGGCATCCAGAGTCTCCCCCACGTAGCCTCGAAATAATGTGGTCTGGTCACCAGCCAGAATATGCATTTCGCAACAACAATCAATTTTCATCAGTTAGTGCCATGGCAGTAAAGAGGGTGATCAGTCGTGCATGATGCGATCGTCGGAAGAATGGCAAAGAAGCGCTGGGGTAAAATCGACCCTGAAGAGCAAGGTGCCGTTGGACTAATAATTGAAGTAACGCCTGGAAGGGCATGGACCTTTATAACTGTCAGCTTTCCATTTGGCTGTCGTACATACCGAATGTCTGAAATCGAAATAATCAACAACTAGGAGAATATATGTTTGAAGAAAACAAGCACATCTATAATAAAGCTAACCTAACGCCTTATGAGGCTGAAGTCCTTATGCCACTCTACATTGAGGGGAATGCGGAGTTTTATGGCTCAAAGCCATTTGAGAAACTATTCGAATATTTTGCATTCGAGACCGGAGATATGCCATACGGTGTAGCTAAGGCTCGTACTGATACGCCTGACAATTGGATTCTAGAGTTCCTAGAAAATAACCAGGGCTAACCTCCAACCCGGGAGCCATCATGGCCAACTCGATTAAGCTTGAGAAAGCACAATTTAATATTATGCTCGATGCGCTAGAAGAACGGGTACGTTCACTCCAAGAGTCTGCTGCATCAAAAATACCTTCGCGGCCTGGGAGCCATCGGCACCAGCTTGAACTCGAAGCCCATGGCATTGTCCAACTTATCCATGAGATTCGGGAACAATGGGAGACAAATGAAAAGCAAATCGCTAATCTATAAGGTGATCACCTGGAGGTTGATATCAATCATATTGACATTAACAATGTTGTATCTTTTCACCGGTGACATCAAGTCCTCGAGCGGAATCACGGTAATGTTACACCTAGTACTAACCTGTAGCCACTTTGTTTTTGAACGAGCCTGGGAAGATATGCTCTTATACGTCGATGGTGATAAACATGATCAATAGCCAAGGTAATATTACCGAGGAATATTAATCTGGCATATGCCAGTGAAAGTTTTAAAGTTGAAGAAACTAATAATGCTAATCTTTGCTATTAGCTTAACAGGATGCCCCGTGGAAACAGAAGCAGATTGTATTGTAATAATGAAATGCTCTGATGATAGAGAAAGTCTATGTACCGAAGACCCAGTTACCGGTTGTCTGGAATGTGACTACTATATTAACGAAACGTGTTGGGAAGAATGTGTACCGATTGGTAGGATGAATGACGCGTGATGATTATCCAGATGCACCAGATGTAGGAGACTATGTTCATGGTTATATTCAGCGCCCTGGGCCGGCTGTAGAAAAGGTCCGTGGCCTGGTCGTCGATAGACGGCCGGCAAGTGAAGATGAAAAAGTATACCTGGGCCCTCTCCAGGGGAACTTCAAGCATATGAAGGATGATATTGAGATCATGATTCACGTCCTTAGAGAAGATGGCAGCCTGCTATGGGTCCACGCACACAGTACAGAGGTAATCTCTGAGTCTCAATAAAATTGCAAACACGTGCAATTTTTTTCTACATAGTGTATAATATAAATGTTGGTGGGGAAAGGAACCCCAAAGGAGAAAACAACATGATGAACGATATCCCTACACTTAATGGACCCCTTGTTGGAGACCGAGTCCGAGCATTTGACTTCGACGACGAGAAGGATCTTGAGGGTCGCCGAGCATGCTATATGGAAGGCCAGGTTACCGGCCTCAAGCAAATTGAGGGATGCTGGCGATATAAGATCGAGGTTCGAAAATGTGTCGCTGGTGGGAAAGAACAAGATAACTTTCCGAATGTTGTTTATCCCCCGATTAATGGTACACCTCGATTGTTCGGTGGTGTCTGCAATGGGGTGGAGGTTATATAATGGCTATTAAATCCCTTAAAGATCGCCCTCGTAGCCCAACACCAATTGAAATCGACCTATCAGGCCCTAAGGGGAATGCTCATTATCTTCTTGGCTTAGCCCTAAACCTTTGCCGTCAATTGCGGTATGATGATTTTAAGACTGAGTGTATTTTAGAGGAAATGAAACTGACCGACTATGAAGGGTTGCTTTTTACATTTGATAGGGAGTTTGGAACCCTAGTCACGCTATGGAGGTAGCATGAAACCAGGCGATATGGTAAGGCTGGAAAAGTCGATGTCAACTGAAAGTATGCGAGGTGGTGCCCCGACCGGTATCATCGTTGAGAAATGGGGTGTGGATAATCCTGATTGGTGGGTTGTCCTGGTTGCCGGAGAGATGATCCAGTGGCCGGCCGGCCAGCTATCTCTAGTTGAGGATGGCGAGCTTGGCAAATGAAGAAGAACTAGAAGACGAAGAGCTTACAATCGAACAACTCGATTGGGTTGTCGGCGGGATGAGTAACGACCGCCTACGGTTATGGCACCAACAATATCTAATATGGGTAGGAGAGACAAATGACGATTAAACTATTTGAGGTTGGTGGATCCATCCGCGATGAGTTGATGGCAGTAGAGTCAAATGATCGAGACTTTTGTGCTGAAAGCCCTGAGGGGTGGGAGGCACTTCTTGCGTGGTGTGAGGATACCATGGCGCGCGTGTTTTTAGTGACTCCTGAGTTCCTTACGGTACGTGGAGTAATGCCTAATGGCGAAGCCATCGACGTCGTAATGTGCCGTGCAGATGGCCCAAGCGAAGATGGGCGCCACCCGAAGCATGTTACACCTGGCACACTCTTGGATGACTTGGCTCGTAGAGACTTTACGATTAATGCCATGGCTCGTGAAGTATTTCCTGATACGCTCGAAGCAAAAGGGGAACTCATTGATCCATTTGATGGTCGAGTAGATCTAGTTTCTGGTCTCCTGCGGACTGTGGGATCAGCTGATGAGCGATTCAAAGAGGACGGGCTACGGGTATTGCGCGCTGCTAGGTTTTGTGTGACAAAAGATGTCGTACCGTCGGCTGATATCAGCGATGCGCTAATGAGAGCAACATGGTGGGACTGGGTTGTCGATACCGTCAGCCCTGAGCGCATTCGGGAGGAGCTTACAAAGATGTTTAAGCATGATTCATTCGAATCAATTAGGTTTCTCACCCTGCAATGCAGCAGAGATACGCTTGAGATCCTCACCGGGTCAACCGGGATCTGGTTTAAGCCAACCGTGGAGAAAAAGAAGTGAGAAAGAGCGTGTATGACATATATGCTTGTGGCGTATTCGCCACCTATATTAGTATTGTAATGTGGGCTGTTTCATGAAGGTTGGCGACGTAGTGATTAGGGCATATGCTTGGCACTCGATTGTTCCCGGCATTATTGTCGATGAAGAGCTTGAGATCATAACAGCAACGAATGAAGAGTACTCATATGAACAATGTCACTATGTTGTTCAGTGGTCTGATGGGACACAGACCCGAGAACTATACGAGGAGCTTGACACGTTTCTTGGTAATAAAATGCTTGAAGATTATATTAACAGCGGCAAGGATTATAAAGAGATTAACGGCGCATAGGAGGGATATTGCAACTTGATAAAACTTTACGGCCAGGAGATTTAGTTGGCCACCTACCATCAAAATCAAACCACCCTGCAATGGTGAAGATATACGCTGATTGGGGGCATGAGCCTGACTTTCGCGTAGGTATTATTTTGGAGACGAAGGATTCCTTTGCGCTCGTTTTGCCATGTCGTTCCGGTGTTAAACCGGCTTGGTACCAAGACTTAGAGCTGGAGGTAATTAGTGAATGCGGGTGATCTGATCAGGTTTAAGGATGGCCGAACCGGCATCATCATTCAAACGCTGGATAAAAAGGTGTTTGAAACATCAGCTAATAGTAAAGTTGTCGACTGGGATAAGGCATCACTTGAGCCTCATGTCGAAATCATGTTTTCTGGATCTTCATGTACATTTATCCAGATTCCAGTCAGGATGCTAGAGTTAGACACGAAAGAGGTAATACCATGCAAGAAGGAGATATGGTAAGGTTCGCAAAGTGGGAAGAAGTAGATATTCGAGATAGTAGAGCATGGGCATCGGAGCCTAAGCCGTATATCGGTATCTTGGTTGAGTATGATAAGCTAATGCAAGTTGCCCACGTCTTGCATGATGGAAACGTAACGAAAGTTAGAGCTGTCTTCGTGGAGAAGGCAGGAAAGAGAGACTATGAAAAAAGGTGATAAGGTCAAATACGCTTTTGGTGGCGAGTATGTAGGTGTTATTGTAGAGGTTGGTTCTAATATGTTGAGGGTCGCATGGGAAGGTGCTGACACAGAATGGATGCCGAGATATGCACTAAGCTTACTTGAAGCTGTGCCGGCTCCTAGAGAGATTGAAGAGTGAAAGTTGGTGATCTGGTTATGTGCTATCGCCACCCGCCAGGAGGTGTCCAGTTTCCTATCCCCTCCAGCGAAGGTTTAATCGTTGGGTTTGGCAAAAAAGGCGAAGGGGGTAAGGACTACGTGCACGTTCTGATAAGTGGTAAGGTTCAGGTATTTATGCGTCATGCTGTGGAGGTAATCAGTGAAAGTCGGTGATCTCGTAAAGAGAATTGTTTGGGAGGCTGATGGAGGTTATGAGGTACCAGGCTCTGTGGGACTTGTCATCGATATGCTTGCCAAACCAGTGGTGCAGTCATCGCACAGGCAGTGGGCAGTACTGTGGACGTATGATGGTATACCGAAGTTCCGAATGGAGGATGGTACCAGCGTGATGTTCGAAGATGAGCTTGAGGTAATTAGTTTGACATAATCGTGCATAATGTGTCACCATGGTGTATAATTAATTATAAGTTAGATGAAAGGAGGAAGGATATGTCTAGACTAGTAGAAAAAGCCCTAACATTTGCCACCGAGGCACACGAGGGACAAGTCCGAAAATACACCGGAGTGCCATACATTGTTCACCCCGTCGAAGTAATGGAGATTGTTAAGACTGTCTCTAGTGACGTAGCCATGCATGCAGCCGCGCTACTTCATGATGTAGTAGAAGATACCGATGTCACAATTCAAGACATTCAGCGCGAGTTTGGTGAGGACGTTGCACGTCTAGTTGATGACCTTACCGATGTTAGTAAACCTGAAGATGGTAATCGAAAAACCAGGAAAGCGCTTGATCGTGCACATTCAGCCATGGCTAGTGCCCGGGCCCAGACCATTAAGCTAGCAGACCTGATTAGCAACGGTCGCGACATCCTTCAACATGATCGGCACTTTGCAAAAGTCTTTCTCCAAGAGAAAGATCTGCTTCTGCAGGTTATGAAAGATGGTGATCCGAAACTTCGTGCTATAGCAGAGGAGATTATTGCAAATGACTGATGACTTTGTGACTGATGGGAATGGTTGGATCGACGACTTTTCTGCACCGGCTGGCAGTGTAGGTCATCCGTTTGTTAGACGCCTAGCCGTATATCATCATCTTAAAACTAAGATTGCTCAAGAGATTAACGCACTTAAAAAAGCAGGGTATGACTATGACACAGTTGCCACCTCAGCCTTACAAGTTATTGATGAGTCATATGACCAGGCGAGGTGGGTATGGCGCAAGGACTAAAGATGCCTGAAAACCTGACTGTCGGTGACAGACTTCACGTTATTTGGGTCGACCAATATGAGCAGACCGGGACATACGTCGGTACTGAACGGGGTTATATACTAATTAAGTGCGACGACGGAAGCACTTCCCCATGTTTCCCCTCCCACCTTAAAGAGATCAATATCCTCAAAAAAGCAGAAAAGCCTAACAAAAATAAGTAGTTATATTTTTGCATACCCGTGCAAATTTCTCCTACCTATGGTATAATAGTACTATAAGGTGGTTGGAGGCAATCACTTCAACTTAACCTCAAGGAGATTTTATGCGATTAGCTTTTTTAGACACAGAAACCACGGGACTTAAAGCCTGGAAGTATGGGAAACCTCACCACGAGATTACAGAGCTAGCTCTCATTATCCATGAGAATGGTAAAGAAGTCTATAGAAACTGCTGGAAGTTTTTTCCCCGTAGGATTGAGACTGCGGACCCTATCGCGTTGGAGATTGGCGGTTATGACCCAGACACCTGGGCTAAAGAAGCTATCGAGTGGGATGGTAATATTATTAACCGCCTCTGCTTGCTGCTGGAAGGTAGTGTCATTGTAGGTCATAACGTACGCTTTGATGTAACGTTCCTCCGAGCTGTCTTTAAAGACTTCGAGGCTGACTTTAGATGGCCTCCAGAGCTCGACACAAAGGCTTTGGCTCACATGGTATGGGACCTTGATAGTCTTAAGATGGATAATATTCGTAAGAGTGTCGATGGTATGACATGTGAAGGAGCCCACAGGGCCCTTAAGGACACTGAGGATTGTGTCTTTATTTACCAACAGTATCAAAATATGATGAAGGAGTTAGCGTAATGAAAAATTTAGACACTGAGGGAAAGATTATTTTCTGTGTTTCGTTTATTGGAATGCTGGTAACTTGCACATGGCTTGTGCTTAAACTAGGAGAACTATTATGAAAGTAGGTGACTTGGTCCGGACGCGCCTGGCTGTACGTACAAATCCTGTGGTAAACGAAAGCCGGGGATGGCTTCCTATCGAGGCCGGCCAAACCGGTGTTGTTGTTGCCGTCAAAGAGACAAACCTTAACGCATCCTGGAATAAGAGTGGGAAAGGTGATGTCTACGTCGATGTACACCTCTCAGTCGGTGGGGAAACCATTCGCTGTGGTAACTACCTGGCTTCAACATTTGAGGTGATTGCTTGATTCGACATGAGCCACTAAGCAAATTGAAAGTTGGTGATCTGGTACAAAGTATCGGATCACTACAATATGGTCTTTACATGGGCCAGAAGATCTTTAAAAATAAATCCGCATGTGGTGGTGAAGACTACGAATGTGCAGAAGTTTGGTGGCATGGAAGGTCCGGACCGGCAACAATTCAGACTGACCTCATTAAGAAGGTGGAGGAAATCCTTGAAGATCGTTAGAGCAATCTCGTCGTACACCGGTATCCCTGATTATTTCAAGGTATACCAACAATGGGTCGACCAGCATGAGAAGACCGGATCTCAACACTCGAAGAATATGGCTTTGCATTATGCTCGGGTCGCAATTGAGTTTGGCCAAGGGGTAATTGAAGAAGAAGCCATCACATGTGAGGTGCCAATTGGCTAGACTAGACAGGAACCCACAAGTTGGTGACATGATTATTAACAAGTTTGATATAGATCGAGCTAGCCAACAAGGCATGCCCGGGCCTAAGAACTTCGTTGGGGTTGTATATGAGATCCTACATGATAAATGGGGGCATGCCAACAAGGTCCGGATTCAATGGTCTAATGGATTCCCCCCTGGATATAATGAACACTATGGATATATAGGTGTTAACATCCACAACCTTCGGCATGAGTTTGATGTGGTTAGGAATGGTGTAAATATTCCCTAGCATATGCGTGCAAAAAACCCGTGCATAGGGTATAATATATATGTTGATGGGGCATGGAGCCCAGAGGAGAAATAATATGTCGATTACCGGTAATAACCCTAGTTATAAGAATGAGGCCGAAGGCCGAATCCGCCACTACGCATTTAATTGGGTGGGCGGGGGTTACAATGATGTCTGGGCTGCCAATGAGTATGATGCTATCATTCTCGCAAACAGTTGGTTCAACTCTGAAAATGATGGTCGGCGGCAACTCGTCGTCGCAGAGGGAAGCGTACGAGACATTACCGGAAAGGAAGAAGAGTATAACAGATCACTTCCGCTTTGGGACTAACGTTATAATCAAGGAGATTTAAATGGGATACAACAGCAACAGATATGGTGGATATGACTCAACAGGCAGATGGCGATCTGAAGCCTGGCATATGGATGGTGGCGCAAATGATGAAGGCTTCCATGATAAATACTGTCATGACTGCTGCCGGGTTACCGAGCATGGTATCACCGAAGGGTGCGTACCATGTGGCGATAGAGCAATGAGAACTCGTAGCTCAGGTGTCCGAAAGGTAATCGTAAAGGGAAGTACTGGAAATCATACCGTTAAGATTTACCCTGACGGAAAGAAGTATTGTAGCTGTAAAGGCTTTCAGTTTCGAAAAACATGTTCACACATCAAGAGGGCAGTATAATGGATAGAAAAGAGATGATTATGGAGGCTCTAGGTGCAGTAGCACTGGCCGCGATGGGTTATGTTTTAACAGTACTGGTTTTTTGCCTATAGGTTGGAGAAAAAAATGAAAGACTATTTTTCATATAGCACATCTGATGATTGGGATCAGGAAAAGGAAGAGCGGCCATACCGGGAGCATGTGTTCAATCACTTTGCACTCATGGCTGGCCTAGACCTCGAGTACTTTGGGGCTGATGAGTCTTCTAATGAGTTTAAGATCGATGGTATTATCTTCAAGGTCCTTGAGGATCCTAATGACGGTTATCGATCGATGTTAGGTGTTATTGAATATGGAAAGCAGTCTGACAGTATCTTTTTTCGACAGCCTGTAGGAAAGGTTCGGATTGAGTCATATGAGGGAGAATCCCGGGATTCATATAACTCCGGTTGTCAAGGGTATCGCCTTGTCGATATCGAGGACGGTCATGTCTGGTTAGAGTTTGGAACGGATAACACTGACGACTATTATCCGTATTTTATTTTTCGTCACATGCCAAAAGAACCAAAAGTGGAGGTATAAAATGGCAGTTATTATTTGCAACGATGGATTTTCAATGTCGGTACAGGCTAGCCAGAATCACTACAGTGATCCAAGAAGTAACACCGGCCCGTATTGCGCGGTCGAGGTTGGCATGCCAAGTAGCATGGAGCCGCTGCTGATGCCTTACGCCGAAAATGCAGACGAGCCGACTGAGACAATTTATGGTTGGGTACCAAGCAACATCGTTTGGGATACTATCGTTAAGCATGGTGGTCATGCACATGGCCAATTGCCACCCTTGTTTTATGGAGATACAAATGGCTAAAAAGAAATACAACCCAATGAAGGCCCAGGCCTCTGCGCGCCGAAAGGCACACTTCGCTGCTGGTGGCACACCGGCAATGTGGCGCGGGCGTGCCGCAACCCTGGACGAAGTAAAGTCCAAGGCTCGAGTTAACAAATTTGCATGCCGACAAAAGGTCAGCAGTGAAGGTGAGGAGTGACAAAGCTTCCAACTTATCGACCCTTACCTGACTGTCTGACAATTAAAAACTCACCGGTCGATGGATTGGGGCTATTTGCAGTAACACATATCCCGATTCATTATGAGCTAGGGATATCACATGTAAAAGACAGCGGGTGGAGTGATGGGTATATTCGTACTCCATTGGGAGGGTTCTATAATCATTCGAATGATCCAAACATAGAGGCCTATGTTGATGGTAAGTTTATCAGGATCCGCGCCATTAAGTCAATTGCCCCGGGGGAAGAATTGACCGGTACATATTGGTTGTATAATATGCCTTAGGCTTATAGATCTCGTGTAAATGTAACCGAAACAGTGTATAATAATAGTATACAAGCAAGGAGTATTTATGACATCAGCTGTTAATCTTGGCTATGCATGCATCAATAGCACACTTCAGAAGCAATCAAAAGTTATGTGCAGCCGAGGCATGATCAAGCGCACATGGCTAGCTCGAGGATTGCCATACGCTAGTGAGCTAGCTCTTTCAAATGTACGTGGCTTGCGTGAGGTGGTCAAATGGAATAACGCTAATGACATTAGTGTGTACCGTATTACATCGTGCTTATTCCCGTGGATGTCTGAGTATAACATTACACAACTACCAGATTACAGTGATATTGCCTCTACCCTTGCCGACGTAGGACGCATTGCCCGTCGCGCCGGCCAACGACTGTCATTTCACCCTGGCCAGTTCTGCGTCTTGGCTAGTCCTAACGAGTCTACCGTTATCAAATCTATGCGTGAACTTGACCAGACAGCACAGATTATGGACATGCTTGGTATGCCTAAATCACCGGCAGCCAAGATTAACATTCATGTCGGTGGTGCATATGGTGAGCATCAAAATGCACTAGCTCGTTTCTGTACAGCATTCAAGCGTCTTAGCCACTCCGCACAGTCACGCCTTACAGTCGAAAACGATGACAAGCCTAACTTGTATTCTACCAAGATGTTGTACGATGGCGTGCATAAGCAGATTGGCATTCCTATTGTATTTGACTCCCACCACTTCGAGCTTGGCCCACAGGACCTTGACTACCATGACTCATATTATCTAGCACGTAGTACCTGGCCGACCGGTATCAAACAACAGGCACACCATAGTAACAGTCGGCGTAAATACGAGGATGCTACAGCCAACAAGCCGGCTCATAGCACGTGGTTCTACACTCCATTCGAATCTTACAACCAACCTACCGATGTCGTACTCGAGTGTAAAGCCAAGGAGCTAGCATTGTTCAAGTATCGTGAAGACTTCCAGAAAAAAATTAAGGTAGCTTAATGAATCTAAGTCAAAGAATTAAAATTGGCTCATTAGTACGAGGGAAACCTCTGCATGCAGGACTGATAGGTACACTACGCCTAGTACCGGCTGAATGGGTTGGGATCGTCATAGACTTTAAGCGGGGCAATCCCGTTGTACACTGGAGCAAAAAGTTTCCAAAAGAAGAAGAGTATGTTGATCAACTTGAGGTAATAACTTGAAGCGAGGTGACTTAGTTCAGTATAAAGGTTATTATCACCTTAATGGTGGTGAAGCTCAATATATTGATGTTTACGGGATCGTCTTAAGGCAAATTGATTGTGAGATATTTGAAGTATTAATTGACAACAAAGTGATGATTATTGATGAACCATTATTAACCGAGGTAGAAAAATATGGCTGATGTAGAAGATATTATCAAGTACGAAAGTGGGGAAATGAAAGAAGAGGAGATCATTGAGTTCTTTCAAGGCCTGATCAACTCAGGACTAGCGTGGCAATTTCAAGGCCACTATGGTCGGACCGCTATGTACCTAATTGAAGAAGGTTACTGTACAACACCTGATACGGAGGGGTAAAAATGAATAATGATACAACTGTAGAAAGATATGATTGGCAACCAGGCAATGGGACTCGGTATGATTTGCTGTATGGCAAAGTAGGATCATATTCTTTTGTCACATGGCTAGTTAGAGGGGGTGCAGCCGGCAGCACAATGCTATTCTCTGATTTTCTCCACTATACATACATGGTAGAAAAGATGAATATCAATGAAGCGGATGCAGCTGGAATCCTCAAATTCCTCGAGCATAAGGGTCACCAGGTCGGATATCCGGCTGGAGATGCATACGAGCGTATGCAGGGCCCACTTTACATCGAAAAGCTCATTTAAAGCCCATTTTTCAGAAAAGTCGGCTCTTAGAGCATGCGCTTAGGGGTTTCTACTTAACTGCCCTATATAGTTTAATAGGTAAGACAGCTAGTGTTACGAGAGATTAACCTGGGCCTCTTGGGCGTCAGTTAACTGTTTCTGTCGATTTTGTGAGTTTAAAAAGCAATCGTGCATTCCAGTTGTGAGATATACTAACATTAATGCAGTAACAAGGTGCCAGAGCCAATGAGTACCTACAGTGCTGTATTCAGTAATCCACGGATTGATGGTCTTGAGGCTTAAACCGAGAGTGAAGCATAACGCCCCAAGCCCGATTGAGTAATATGATTGCCGGCCTCTTCTGTATAATCCAATCGATAGAACCCAAAGCATGATCCCTGCTGGGATCCATGGCACTGACGGGGCTTCAAGATGAAATGATCCAGTGAACGCCAGAGACAATGTAAATATGATCATGTATAGAAGTGTACGTAGCTTTGAGAGGCCTAACATATAATATAGGGCCGCACCAATATACGTCAGCATAAATGTCCAGCATGGTATAACGTCAGATAGCTGGGCCCATGGAGTTTGGTATGCGTGAAATAAGCTGCTACCGCATGCAATGCACAGAATCATAAATGAAAAGAATATCGTAAGAGTGTGCTGCTGTTTAGATTTTAAAATATAGTTAAGGCAAAAAAGAGATGATGCAACATAAGCAATATTGCTCCATACGTCTAAAAATCCAGCCAGCTCAGGCATTTATCACTCGCATTTATCTCGATATTAAAAGAATATAAAAAGAACTGCGGCCTGTATATATTCGAAGTTGCCTATATACTGCCACTATAGTTAATCACAGCCTATTAATACATAGTATGTTCGATAGCAAACAATATTAGGAAAATAAAAATAATTATTTTTATACACTATGCTCTCCGGGGGTATACTTAAATCACTTAGGAAAGCAACAAAGAAAGTAGTTAACTAAGAACTGTTCTTTAAAAACTTAAAAGGCGACCCAGGTTCTCGGGTCCATATAAATCCAGGTAGAGTTACTGGCTCCTGGACATGCAGCGGAAGCTGATGATAGAGAAAACCTCGCTTTGGAAAATGCCATTCTTATGGGATTGCCGCCAAGCTAAGGGAGGGAATGGGTTAAGGAAGGTGGTACTTCTGAACTCCATTCAGTGATCTAAGGAAAGAGCCCTCATACCGCTGGGGGAGTGCTGCCAAGGATATTCGCGGACTTGTAGATTCATCGCGAAAACGGGATAAGGGCACTAACCAAGAAAAAGTCTTGGGAAGGAGTTTCCATTAAGATCCTCCAGAATTTAACTGTCATTGGCAGAAGTCTCTCTGGTGAAACTGGCAACAGGGTCACCGTCCCGAAAGGGGTCATCTGGACTATCTCCCAAGGATATGAAATATGACGGGCAACCGCGAGGGGAAGTGTACAGCTTACTCAAAGGAGCTCAGAATGTTGGTGGCAGTAAAACGTGCTGTTCCGTGGTCGAAAAGCCAAGAACAGGGAGAAATCTTGTGAACGGAGTTACTTTCCGGTGTGTTCACATCTAACCCGAGAGGGGACAGGCTCAAAAGGCTTGATGGTCACAAGAATAAAGAAGCCCTGGAATGCTGGGCTTCTTTTTTTTTATTTATACATCCGATAAATAAAGCATATTATTCCCAAACGTCAAGTTCGGCGTAACACTAAAAGGAAGTTACTTATGAAGTATTTTACAACTATTTTTGCAACAATCGTGCTAGCACTTTGCTTTACCGGATGTGGCGACAAGGAAGAAGACACTGCAGTCGTTGAAGACTCTGGTGTCGAAGCAGAAGCTGGCGATGCTGGTAATTCTGAAGATACTGGCGATGCTGGTGAGGCTGGCGATGCCGGCGAGGCTGGTGAGGCTGGTGATACCGGTGATGCTGGTGAAGGTGGCGATGCTGAGTAAGACTTAGTATCATACCACAACTTAAAAGAGGGCTTCGGCCCTCTTTTTTTTGCCTTCTTCTTGAACAATAATCTGCCCTAGGGTATAATAATACATGTTCGGAGAGGCTGAACATATTTAACCCTTCAAGGAGAAAAACAGATATGAATTTTGTAAAGACTAAGAGCACCAAGCGATTTGAGTACACCGTAGAACGTAATGATACTGCTAAGCAGGCAGGCTCGAACATTGTAACTATTTCCACGCTACCAGCTGGAGATGGACAGTATGCAATTGGGCAGACGTCGTTGACTATGACTGTACGAGAAGCAAAGGCGCTTAATAGCTTTCTTAACAGCACTCTAAGTTAAGTCAGATACAGTCCGTATCAATTGACTTTAAGGCCCGGGCATGTGCCCGGGCCTTTTTGTCTTTAGTCAATAATATTCTTAGGACGTGCAGCTTGTCCCGTGCCGACATTCGTGGAATCATGAGGGAGTTGTACACCATCACCAGCATGTTCAGCGTTCTTTTGAGCTTGTGAAGAGTCTATTTCAAATCCTCCACGTTCACTCATATACCGCCGACCGTCTTTAAAGAATATCAACCTTAATGATACACTTCCTTCTAGCCCACCAGACCATATACCATCGGCGGAATGCGCATTGACGTCAGGCGGAACACAAAGCAACTCAGCAATACGGAAGTTGTTAGTATTGGGGGTCTGTATTACATGTTTGTATACGCTACGGCATCCCAGAAATGGTGCAACCAGCCACTTACCAGCCGAAGATGTATATAAAGGATTATCTGAGTTATGCTTCGCTGCAATAAACAGGGAACATGTTCCGTCTTCCATGCCGTATCCGGAATCCCAATTGTCAAACGTTATAGGTGCATCGACAGCATCTGAGTGAAACGGCGCCGGCGCCCAAGAGTTTGAAAAATATGATCGTATTGCTTCATCTCCAGTGAAGAAAGAACTCAGGCTATCAATACCATCGAACCGATTATCACCTGGCTGTGTAGCTTCATGAAGAGGATTAGATATGTACCACCCGCCGCGAAGATCATTCCATTCTTTTTCACCCGGGGGCAGATCAGGAAGCCCTGTCATGTATGTTGGTGCATTGACTCCTTGCCAGATACAAGCTTCCGGAATATCGATATACCCTAGGGCACCAACTTCACGTGACCAGTTTGTTAATTCTTGATCAGTCGCTACCCAGAAAGAATATGGAATGTATTCTGTCGTGATCTCGATGTCAGTAACGCTTTGAGGTTCGCTTGGGTTATCTGTTGAAGATTCGCTATTACTTCCGGCAGGTCCCTGTGGGCCCTGTGGGCCAACTTCACCTTGTGGGCCAGGAGGACCAGTTTCACCTTGCGGTCCAATAACATTTCCTAAGGCGACTGAACCTTGCTCAATTTCCCCATGAAATATCGTTGCTGTAAGATTGCCATTAGGCAGCACCTGTAAGTTTTTGTATCCCCACCCATCAATGCCATCTTTACCATCTTTACCATCTTTACCATCTTTACCATCTGTGCCAGGGAGGCCTGGCTTTCCATTTAGCCCGTTGTCACCTTGCTCACCCTGTGGGCCTTCCGATCCGACGTTCCCTGTAAGACCTTGGGGACCTTGAGGCCCTTCCGGCCCGGTACTCCCTGTAAGGCCTTGAGGACCCTGTATCCCGATGTCACCCTTTAATCCTTGAGGGCCCTGAATGCCTTGTGAACCAGTTGGGCCTATCTCACCGGATGGACCTGCGGGTCCCTGGATCCCTGCCGGTCCTTGCTGTCCTTGAATACCTTCCGGCCCTCTCTCGCCCTGAGGCCCACGTTGGCCGTCGTCACCTCTCTGCCCTTGAGGTCCTTGGATCCCTGTTTGCCCTATAGGACCAATTGGCCCTTGTGGGCCAGGAGGCCCATATATCCCCTGTTGGCCAGTCGGGCCTTGCTCACCTTGAGGGCCTGGAACACCGGGAAGATTTTCTAGGTGCAACATTGCAAGATCAATTCTGTCAATCTCTGTTGTAAATTGTACCATTGACACAGCATCAATATCAGGCATACCTGCTGACTCAAGAGCGATCACTCTTTCTTCAAGCTTAAGCCACTCTTCCGCATGGATACACTGCCAGGCAGTCTGCCTTTCATTCATGGCCTTATCTAATTTTCGCAACAAAATAATAGCATATATTGATAACCCTGTTGCGGCAAGGATAAACAACCAGCTAAATACTGTCTCAATCATCTTTATCTTCCTTCTTACTGGCCCATTCGTTAACGAGCCTTGAGATTGACAAAACTTCAGGCATAGATTCCACCATAAGAATATTGACGTCATTCCTACGCTGAACATCTGCCATCTTGTGGCGCGCCTGCATGGTGAAGAACCCTTTGATTTCTAGATAGAGGTCAAAGTCAGGTAAATAGAAGTCCGGAATATATTTTCTCTTCCTATTTCCTTTTGGCGTATAATAATGGAGGTGCATTTCAGGGTCTCTAACCCACTTGATACCTGCCTCATCCATCTTTACCGCACATATATGTTCCCAGCTGCTATCCATCACAACCTTGCGGCCATCTGCACATTCATATATGCTTTGACGGCTCCACAGCCCGGGCTTTCTTTTTTTTCTACGTGCCATAGTATTAACTATTGTGCTCCTTAGCATATACATCCATGTGTTGATCGTTATGATCAATACATTCAACAAGCTAATTCTATAGCAACGGACGGATTGAATAAAATAAGATGAAAACGACCGATACCGCTGAGGACTCTTCTGAGGGTCAGAGTTGCGCGTACTGTAAGCAAGATAATTCATATGATTTAACGACATGCGATAATTGCGATACTATTTTTTGCATTTACTGCGTAGGCACTGGAGGCAGCGGGTATACGACACATGATGTATGTCCCAGCTGCGGTAAGATATTTGACTGGTAAATAGGAGAATCAAATTGGCAAAATGCAGAGCTCATAGAGCCGGCTACAATAAGCATATAACTGAATCAATTCATTGGAAACGTGATGAAGAGACAGGACATTATAGAAGAATTACACAAGAGTATATTCATGACATCGTTGAGGGCACTACCAAAAAGAATGGAAAACCAGTAACCTCAGAAAACCTATTCATGCTATCGACTGATGATGATCATGAATACACAATGTCATACACCGGTGCTGATGGTAACGACGCAACATTATACTTTAAAGAAATTACGTCCGGATAGGGCGTTTTTTTATATGCACATAAAGTACATCCTGCTATAACTTGGTATAATATAGTAATAGTAATTGTAGCATGCTAGTATGCTGAAATGGGTGCCTGTGTTTAACTGGTTTTTAAGATTAATAGGGATCCCGTCTATCATTTCTGAGGTATATGCTCGAATGGATAGGCAGGTTGAGACCTTACGCATAGAGAACGATCTCCTGAACGGGCACATTGAACGTCACTATAGCGAAACGTCCATTGTGGTTAATGGCCTCAGAGATCAATTATCAACATTATTAGAACATGTTACCAAACCTCGGGAGCCGGCTGATGCCGGTCTAGACCAGGAGATGATAGGGATAATGTTAGCAGCGATTGATCAAGATCTTCGCCGAATACATAATAGGGTTGATCTACTAGAAGGGTCATCGATAACAAAGGATGTTACTGATGATAGACTTATACAAGAGATAGATGAAAACAGTGTGCGTATCAGTACTATAGCAGAACAATTAAATAAACTACACTCTAAGTTAACACAATCAACAGGCACGCAATAATTAGTAATACTATAGCCGGCCAAAGGACAATCAGATATGGAAATCACAGTACGTAAGTTGCGTAAAGCAGTTCAGGAATCCAACTACGGTTCAACCAGATTAAGGGCATGGGCGAAAAGCGAAGGCCTGGATGTTGATACGGATCCCACGACTGGCGATGAAGTTGTGCTGATCAGCGATTCATTTGCTATGAAGAATGGCCTTCCTGAGGATTATGACTGGGGAGTTGAAAGATCTATCAATGATGATGGGTGGATCGTAAAAAACAGTCCGGACTATGGCACTGTATATTTCGAAATGTCATCTAACGACATGTCAGACCTAGATGACATTGACATTGACGCCCTGGAGTACTAAAGTGAAAATCACAAAAAGGCAACTACGAAGAATTATTAGAGAAACACGATCTCCTGATCGTGTGCACTCTATCGACCCACTTACCGGTGGAGATACTGAGAAGCAGCTCGGAATGACAGGAATGGAAATCGAGCCGTCTATTGATGCGATTGAAGATATATTAAATGGCTTATATGACGATGGACTCACGAACGATGATCTCATCAAGTTGCTAGAAGATATTATTGGAAGTATCAAGGATGGGTTTGTAGGAGAACCATCATGAAGATCACAAAGAGCCAACTAAGAAGAATTATCAAGGAATCTATGCTAGGTATGGATGACTCTGCATATGACATTGGATATATTGATGGCTATGACGGCTATTACCGAGGTGAATCATCTGAACCTACCGAAGAATATAATAATGGATATGACGCAGGGCTTAAAGACTCCGGTAAGAAAGAGCCCCTTAAACCGAAAGGTAAAGTTGTACATGTTTCAAGGCGGCGCTGGTAATGAAAATCACAAAGAAGCAACTCAGAAGAACCATTCGAGAAGCCATAGCCGAGGCTCGGCCATTAGTACCACAAGATCCAAACCGGCCATGGGGTTCATATTCACAGGTAGATGATGAATCATTTAGAGATGTTATAGTCATGAGCCCTAACGGGGATAGCGTCCTTGTTGACGGGATGGAAACGTATATTTACGATGTCCCTAAGCAGCTAGAAGCTGTATCCGGATTTCCGATGGTGGGTAATGATCCGGATAATTTAATATTTGCACTAGAAGAAATGCAGCAAGACGGCTATATAGAACTTGCAGTTTCATATGAAAATGGACGATGGGGTTGGTGATGAAAATTACAAAGAAACAACTTAGAAGAATTATTAAGGAAGAGTATGATCAGCTGCCTCAAGCGGGAGACCCAGCAGAGGCTGCACGACTCAAGGCTCAAAGAGATGCAGCCACAGTCCCTGATATAGAAACCAACATGCAAGTTCCAGCTGAGCTCTTTAATGAGTTGACAGAATATCTTGAAGACATGTCCGGCCTTAAGCTGAGGGGCAGCGGCTATATAGCTAGCAGGGCTCGAGAACTCTTATTAAAGTTAGAGCGTGAACTAGGAATACTATAATGAAAATTACAAAGAAACGACTTAGAAGAATTATAAGAGAATCCTTAACACATATGAGTGAAGGCACTCTTTATGTTTCACGTCATGATTTTGGAATATCAATAGAGGACGACAACGATAACCCTATTACTATCGGCGAGATGGTTTTAGATTTGGTTGCTGCCGGAGATACTGATATTTTTATGTCAGCCCAAGGTGTTGATGAAGAATCGCTTCAGAAACTATTGAGTCAACATGAGGCAGGTATTCAAGGTGGAATGCAAAGATGGGATTCTGACGTTTTTGGTGACTATTATAATGTTGACAATGAACGTGTTCTTAGGCTATACGCTAGATTAAAGAATCATCGCATTAAAGATGTGCAGGAAGAAGAATATGAAGATGACGGTACCAATGCGTTTGAGGAGTATTACTCATGAAAATTACGAAGAAACGACTTAGGGATATTATTAGGGAAGAAAGCAATAAGACTCCTAAATATGATGAAGACTCCGCCCTTCGTGGGGACCAAAGCGAACTACCAGATCCCCTTCAGAAGGCCATCATCGATGATGTTGTTGAAGATAGGGAAGATGCTGAAAAGGCTAATGAAGCAATCGTCCGAACCAGAAAAATGATTCGACGTATGCTAGCAGAAAGAAGAACCGGTAATCCTGCTCTTCATGAAGAGGAAAGTGCCTTGATTCAGGCTACAGAGAAATTCTATGATAAGTACATGCTTGTTATGGGAATGAACCCGCGAGATCCGCATGACCTAAAGAGGACCAGGCGGACGATTGATGATCTGATTGGTGCTGTACTAGACGTTCTATAGCCATGAATGCTAAGAACTGTTCTATAATTAGGGAGCGGATTGCAGAGGCGGCTGAAAACCTTAAGGGTAAATTGCCTGAGTCCTTTAAGCATCCTAAAGGCCGTAACCCCTATGCACATATTCCTAAGGTCATAAAGAGCCTATGTGGTACGTCGTACAAGGACCTAGAAGACGAAGCGTTACCCTTAGTGCTAGAAATTATTGACCACTGCGAAAAGAATCCGTTCTAGGATCACAACTTTTGTAACTAATATTACAGAACCATCCACTAATAGAGATAGTCCTGTTAGTTGAAACTCCAATGCTTATATTGTATATGTAAGGGGAAACTACCACCCTTCCACAATGGAGCTTCAATGTCTAGCGACACTCAAACAATCCTCTATATCTTCCTAATAACCTGGATCATCTTAGGTGGCATCAATATGGGGCTAGTCCTTTGTAACGCCGTCGATAACATGGGGAGAAAATAACATGCAAAAGTCTATCATGATTATCGGCGTGCTAACCACACTCTTCATTGGGCTATTCGTCCTGATGTCTCTAACTGCAGGGGAAGAGACCGGTCCACATATATGGGCAACTGCGACATGTCCAGGTGGCGCCGCAGTACCAGTCTATGTCCCCGTCGACTGCATGGAAGTCTGTCCAACAGATATCGAGCCTCAATGGGCACTCGGTAACTAAACGTTCGTTTCTTTTATTTAAGATAAAAGTTACATTCGTGTATATCTTCTCCACATTTGTTATAATCTATATGTTGTTGGGGAATGGATTCCAACGACGATGGAAATAAAAGAAATGATCGTTCGTATTACTCGTGATATTTGTTTTGGTGGTATTGTTCGTCTTGGTGAGGGCGCAGTTCGTGTTGTTGCTGATGATGATTTTGCTACTAATACTTGGGACGCAAATGGTAATCCTGTTAGTAAGGCACTTTTTGTTCCAGTTAATGTAACAGATACTACTGCTGGTTATGTTGCTCTTGAAGCAGGTGATTATGAGGTTCTTCCAGTTCTTGTTGGAACCGTAGGATAAGAAAGAGAGATATTAGATATGACTACTCCTCAAGTTGGTGATCTTGTTCGATATAGACGAGTCCAAGTTCAACCATACAACACTAACAGCCCTGCATATGAATGGGTCGACGATTATGGTCTTGTCCTCAAGGCACGAGACTTTCGTCCTGCCCGTCCTGACAAAGACTACCTTGTCAAAGTCTACTTTCCTACCCACCCAACTTCACCCATCCGCGTCCTTCGTGCTAGTAAAATTGCCGAGGTTCTATAATGGAAATAGCTATCATTAAAATCGTCGTGGTTGGTGCCTTCTTCGTAACTCTAATCACTGCAGCATTTTGGGCCGGTGACAAATTGAATGAGTACAAAGACTACTTCAAGGAAGATGATGAGTAATGAGTTGGCTCAAGGATCTACTGGGGATATCACACCTCGAAAAGAGGGTCGAAGATTTAGAGAAGCAACTAAGACTCACAACCGATAGAGCACAGATGAACAACCTTCGCACCCTGATGTTATTCGAACATGGCGACTTCCCGACCCTGGATGGAAGAGCAAATTCTAATACCACTCGAGGGCGGGATCCATCTAAAGTTGCCGAGTAAGTCTAAAGAGTCACCCCATAATAAGAAGAGACCGCATCAACTATTAGACTAGCACAATAACGCCGTTGACCTCTATCTATATGGTAAGTATCTATAAAGCTTTCAGGGACTACGTACATCAGTCCATAGGGTGCTTCCATTATACCAGGTGCCATACTACAGCGCCCTGTCCCTCTGCTCCCTGCGGAGTGTAACTCCCCATCTTCATCAGTAAATTCTTTCGTGACCAGGTAAAGAAACCAGTTCATTCCTGCCTCCCATATAGTAAATATAAGGTGTACTACGGAAACAGTATAAAATCATTGTAGGGAGTCATGACACGTGGCTAAATGTCCATATGTCACACCTCTTGGGAGCCGTGGTTACTACAACTCGGGAGGGCAGGGCACATGATAAGAGGGTAGTGAGGGGGAACGAGCAATAAAAAAAAGGGCTCTCGACTTATACCATACCCGCGACAGAAGTACACGATATTGGCCCGTCTGCCCTCATACACCGGTGCCCCACAACGCGCTACCCACCGTAACACGAAGCGAGACCCGACTGTTACTGCTTACCTCTAGCCTGTATCCATGACCTGTATTCCTTTCTCTATATTACTATTATACACCATAAGTCAGGTATTTACACGCGCATGTCACCGTAACATTATGTTTCTGTCGAGCCAGGAGTGGGGTGGTACAGTGCTGATGGCGTTCTGAAATTTCTTAATCTCTTGTACATTTGCTGTGATCAGATCTAGGGCAAAGCAGACCGAAACATGGGTGGTGTTTCATGAGGGCAGGGCAAAAATTATTTCTTCTTGTACACCGTGAGCAGAGGCGTTACTATTGTACTATGGAATGGAGGGAGGCCATATGAAATATCTCGTTATGTTTTTGATCCTGTTCGGCGCGTCGCAGTACGCTCTGGCTCATGGGTTGTATGCAATTAAACGGGCTGTGGTCGATCTCTAATCCGTTAACGGAGGTGAGGGTGAGCAAGTTCAAAAAGTTCGCGGGTTTGTTCGCGGGTATGAGCTTAGCATTCGGCGCCGGGACTGTGTATGGCTCGATCGTCGCATCGGGCGTTGCTGTGTCACTGTGTCAATGCGCTCAATCGTAGAGTGGTTAAATTTATAAGGGTAGTATATTCGAAAAACTAGTAGAGTTGTACAAACGCGATATGCAAAGTATATTTAGAATATGGCCTGTTGATAAAGCCTGGACGCAGGGAGTATAGCAGAACCATGTTAAGGTCTTCACAGAACGGCGGGAGTTGTTTATATGGATTCTAAACGGTACGATATTTAACTAGAGATTTTGACTATTCGGAGCAACAGTCGGCCATTATGGCGTTGCGAAGTGTAGATATTAATAAGTCAGGTGGAAATCAGATTTCGACGATTTGATTAGTAACCCGATATTGATCTTAACCAATTAAAAAGGTTAATGATATTAACCACTAAGAGGGATCCCTAGCGGGTCCCTCTTTTTTTTATGCATATACGTGCAAATTTGCTCCACATAGTGTATAATAGTATTATACGGAATGAGGTTATGGCGAATGGCTAAACTAAGCAAGAACACATTATTCAAGGCGCGGCAAGACAAAGCAGTCCGGCTACGCGAAGAGCTGGACAAGCTGACAGCTACGCTTGAAGAAGCCCGAGAGTCCGGGGATCAGGACGCCATCATTGCAGCTGGTAACGCCATAGAATCTTTCTATCAGGATCGTGAAGCAGAAGCCACCCACAAAGACGGGCGGCGCCAAGCAAAGAAAGATGTAAGAGACGCAAAGCGCGCCGGTGGAATCGCCGTCGGCAAAAAGAAAATCGTCTGGACTGAGGGTGGTCGGGATCTTGTTAAGGGGATCACAAAGAAAGACCCAGAGTTCCATGTCGCAGCTGAGGGTAACTTGGCTAAATGCAATAGAGATATCGGGCGTTGGGAAACTGATGCTCCATATGGTAATGCTCGAGGAGTGAAGCGCGGAGAAATCTTGATGATTATCAGCGAACACTACGAAGGCAATTCAGGAAAGATGGTTGTCGACGTCATGGTTGGCGCAGACATCGTGCGGGGTGTTCCGGCATTGGCCATGAGGCCGTTGGAATAGTCCAATAATATTAAACAGTTACACAATTAAAGGGAGTCCATTATGGAAAACACAAACACTGAAATCGTTATCGTTAAGCGTACACACAAAAAGCCTTACAAGGTTGGTAAGCTTTACTTCGGTCGTCGATCAACTTCGAAGGGAGCCGGTTGGATTGTATCTTCCTCAGAAGATCTAAGCAACCCTGTTGCAGAGTTCGAGATTGGCAAGTTGGCACGTGCTTACTGCGAAGATCAACGAGATGCTGCAAAGAATCCTGCTGAGATTCCAATCAACATTCCTGCTGACACCGGGTTTGGTAATATCTTTGGATCGAGTGGATCAGAAATTATCTAATAAAATCAACCACTTAGAGTTATGTGGGGGGTACAGGCCAGAGAGGTAGTGGGTAAGTCTTACGAGCAGTAAGCTATCTCGTGGTTGCGTAAGCGGGTATCGGTGCGGGGACAATCCGGTACATAGGCTGTACCTAGTTAGGGAAGTTGGGAGCCCTAACATTTATCTTAAATCATTCTGACATTCTCATGCAAAATACATGTGTGTGTGGTATAATATATTTGTTGGTGGGGAAAAGGTTCCTACCGCATTCTTCGACCAAGGATTTAAGATGACTAAGTTTACTAAAGAAAACCTCCACAAAGATGGCCCATACATTTTCTTCGCGACCCCTGAGAACCGGTGGAATCGCAAGGAACACAAGTTTGTGGCCCGCTTTAAGGTTGCTGGTGCTGGTAGCTTCATGACCCACCTTCGCAAGAACTGGACAGTAGAAACTTATTTTGCCGAGATGGAAGCTGGTAACAACCCACTGGATATCGTCAAGGCGACTGGCTACCTTCTTCCCCACATCAAGCGTTGGCTCAAAGAAGCTGGTCATCCGGCCACTCGCGCCGGTTATGCTGCCTGGAAGGAAGAACGCCGGGCACGTTACGCCGAGATGGATGCGGAACTTATTAACTAATGATTAATTAAATCTGACATTTTCATGCAAAAAACCCCTACATAGGGTATAATATATATGTTGGTGGGGAATGGAAAAGGCCACCACGAAAAACGAAATCCTCGACCAAGGAGAACAGAATGGATATCAAAACTTTTAACATCGTCGCCCCTAACCTCCCCGCGGACATTGCAGTCCTCATGCGAGGACCAACGGGTGTTGGTAAGTCTCACCTTGGTAAGGCTGTTGCTGATATCAAGCAGCTTCCTTTCATTGACGTACGCCTCAGCACAATGTCTGAAGGTGACGTTGCTGGTTACCCCGACATTGAGGGTATGAAGGAATCTGGAATCATGACAATGTGCATGCCTTCCTGGTTCATCCGCGCTTGCCGCGAACCGGTTGTCCTTATGCTTGACGAAATGAACCGGGCACTTCCTGGTGTTCAGCAGTCAGCCTTCCAACTGGTCCTTGACCGCGAACTTGGTAACGACAAGGATGGTAACCCCTATCGTCTCCACCCAGAGACCCGCATTATCGCGGCTGTCAACCACGGTGCGGAATATGATGTTAACGACATGGACCCTGCACTACTTCGTCGCTTCTGGGTTTGTGACCTCATCCCTACTGCAGAGGACTGGATCCTTTGGGCTGGTGATAAGGGTATCGATGCTGTCCTAGTCGACTTCATCCGTCAACACCCTGAGCACCTCCGGGTTGACCCTACTGAGGTTGAGCCTGGTACGGTTTGCCCTAACCCTGCTTCTTGGCACCGCGTTAACGACGCATTGGTTGCCATGCAGATGGCTCCGGCTGACATCGCAGGTGCTAAGCGCCCCGATGGCTTCTACGCTGTGGCCCTGGGTATGGTTGGTACCGAGGCAGCTATCGCCTTCACCGACTTCGTCGAAGGTTACGAGATGGTCCTCTCTGCTGAGGATATCCTGAACGACTACGACCAGAAGCGGGACACCGTTAAGGGTCTTGGTAACGACCGGGTTAACGCCCTCATCGAAAAGCTTCGTAACAACTGCACCAACGAAAAGTGGACCGCAGCACAGGCTAAGAACGTCGCGGCATTCGCTAAGGACCTCCCTGGCGAAATGATGGTCTCACTCTGGAATGGCCTTAGCGCTACCCAGCAGATGCAGAACATCCAGAAGATGCACAAGCTAATCGGTGCGGATGTGGTCAAGGCAGTCCAGGCTAGCCGGAACCTCTAATCACTAACGGCCGGCCTTCGGGCCGGCCAAATAGTCCAATGTTATTAAGGACTTAGAGGGCTGCGTAAATATAAAATAAACTTACACATTCGTGCAAATTCCCTCCACATGTAGTATAATATATATGTTGGTAAGGAATGGAGGCCACATGGCAAAACAAGAAACTACAGCTACCGAAATCGTTCCCGCAAACCTCGCGGATGAAAAGGTGGCAAATGCATTTAAACTTGACCCTCACTTGATTAGCCTCATGTGGTCGGAGCCATTCTTCAGTAAGATCCTGCGGAAGGTCACCAAGAAGGAAAGTACTTCTATCCCTACTGCCGGCGTACTGGCTAAAGAGGGTCAGTTGTTCCTCTGGTGGAATCGCCGCTTCATGGCTGGTCTCACTAATGACCAGGTCAAGGGGTTGCTTAAGCACGAATGCTATCACCTCATCTTTGAACACACGACTACCCGTCGTCATGATCCCCACATCATCTGGAACTACGCCACTGACTTGGCTATCAACTCCCTTATCCCAGAGAACGAGCTGCCCGAAGGTGGCCTCATTCCTGGCAAGGCGTTTGCTGAGCTTACAGAAGAGCAGAAGCAGAAGATGGGTGAAAAGGCTGTAACCCGATATGAGACGGTATCAGCTAAGATTGAAAGCCTCCCCCGGGAGATGAGTGCAGAGTGGTACTTCGGTCAGCTTCAAGATGTGGCTGATGAGATTCAGGAAGAACAAGAAGCCGGTGGTCAGGGTGAACCTGGTGAACCTGGTGATGGTGAAGGTGGCGGAGCTCCTGGAATGCCTGGTCCTATGGATGACCATGATGGTTGGGACGAGCTTAGTGACGAGGAAAGAGAGCTGGTCAAGGGTAAAGTTAAACAAGCTCTTGAAGAAGCAGTCCGCGATGCAGATTCTAGTGGACAATGGGGTAGCGTTCCTGGCAGCGTACGAGGCACCCTTCGGGATATGATTAGTAATGAAATCCCATGGCAGTCAGTCCTCAAGCAATTCTGTGGAATGACCCGACGGGCTAACCGAGCTGGTAACATCAAGCGTATCAACCGTAAGTACCCAGGTATTCACCCCGGTATCGAACGTGGCTATACTTCTAGCATTGCAGTCTACATTGACCAGTCAGGTTCTGTAGATGATGAAAGCCTGGCACTCTTCTTTGGGGAGCTTAAGCAGTTGGCACGTCGGACCAAGATTACCGTCTTCAACTTTGATACCCAGGTTGATCTGGATAGTGAACGTGAATGGGACCGAAGCCGGACCCCTGGTCTAGACCGGACCCGCTGTGGAGGTACCGACTTCGAGGCACCTACCAAGCACGCTAACGCTAACACCAGCCGGTTTGATGGTTACCTTATCCTCACAGATGGGGAATGCTACGAGCCATCCAAGAGCCGGTTGAAGCGTGGATACGTTATCTGTCCTGGCCGGAAGCTTTACTTCGACGCTCCTAAGCGGGACTTCGTTATCAACATGACTGGTAAGAAGGAGGCTGCATGAGCACATACATTTCTGCTACCCTAGGCTGCCTTACGGCACTAGCAATATGGGCTTATGGGAGGGAACTCCGAGGTAGATGGCGTCGAAGGGAACCATTATGGCGTCGAGATGATGATTATTGGGATAGTTGGTAAATAATTGCAATATATTCTGACACTTTCATGCAAAATATCCGCCCCTGTGGTATAATATATATGTTGGTGGGGAAAAGGAATGGCTGCCAACACTAACTTAAAGCCCTCGACCGGGGAAAGAGAGAAAAAATGAAGCTCAACGTACGAAACGATATCACTTTTGGTACTAACATCCTCGATCTTGAGGTACCCAAGCAGCTCCGGAACAAGCATAAGTCCGGTCTTGGTTACATCGACAGTGCCCTTGGTGGTGACGGATTCACCCCATCTGCTGTGACCTTCTTCACCGGTGAGCCTGGGTCTGGTAAGACCACCATGATGCTTACCTTGGCTGATAAGCTCACCAAGTCTGGTGCGGTATGTATCTTTAACACTGCAGAGGAAAGCCTCTTTCAGGTCAAGTTGGTCTGCGAACGACTTAAGTTCCGCAATGGTTTCATCGCTGGTCAGGAAAATCACGTTCCTACCCTCCTTGAGAATGCGGATAAGCTTCGTAAGGCTAATCCTGGTAAGCCATTCTTCATGATTATCGACAGCCTTCAGTGTCTGGACGATGGTAAGTACAGTGATGGTCACACCAACAGCAAGTCAGCTGAACGTGCTTTGGCCATGATTACTGACTACTGTAAGGAAAACTACTGTAACGCTATCGTCATCGGACAGGTTAACAAGTCTGGACAGATGGCTGGTACTAACAAGCTTAAGCACATGGTTGATTCCATGATGCACCTCTCCGTAGAGACGAAGGACAAGGACCTTGAAGGTTGCCGAGTCCTCCAAACCACGAAGAACCGGTTCGGTGGCTGTGGCCACACCTTCTTCCTGGCCCTCGGTAGGGATGGATTTAAGGAAGTTGCTCGGGTCTCCGCTGCTTAAAGTATCGGAACCAGCGTCCGGGGTGGGTAACTTCCTACCTTGGTCGAGCCCCGGACGCACCTTTTTTCTTGACCATTCAAAAGAGTTAAACAATGATTGAAGTAATGAACACTATATTTGCATATTTGGCCGGCTTTTGGGTCCTAAGTGCAATGTTGATTGTCGTTAAGACGATGATCGTTTGTACATTCATCTACTTCATCTTTTATTGTATCGCAAGGTGGGGTGGATAATGAGTAGTGGCTATATGCTATATGCGATCTGTATCCTTGCTGTACTTGTGTATTTCGTATTTGCCATTGCATCCACGTGGCTATTTGCGAAGATCGTTCTAAGGGCTATGCCTGACGGACGCCGGCGGGGCAAAGATAATGAAGCTGACAAAGTACCGGAAGGGAAAGCTAGTAAGACACCGAAGGGACCCGAATAGCTTGGGTCTGATAACAGAGGTAGTACGTAACTTCCCCTTACAAGGATCGACAAAGTTACCACCTGCAACATATCAGGTATATTGGACAATTGGAACAGACAAATATAACGAACCCGGTGACTGCTGGTATACAGAAGCCGAACTAGAAGGAGCTAATTAATGGACGTCATGGTACCCTATACTATTATTCTACAGAACACCACAACCGGAAGCGTGTCTAGCAAGGTCATACAGGCACCACAAGATGCTAAGCGCGCCCAACGGTATGTTACCACCAATCACGCAGATGCTGCCCATGTCGTGGCACTAGTGAAGGGTAACCATCCAGTTATTCATGGCACTCCGGGGTCAGCATGATGGACGAGCCGCTACAAACAATAGCAGACATTCTAGATTTCCCTGAACCAGGAACCAAAGAGCACAACCAACTGCGACTACGATCCTATAGGAATGAAAGGGTATCGGGTTGGGGGGTACCAGAGACAGAAATATTCGATACAGCCTGTAGTCTACACGATAAGGGACTGGTTAATATAGTCTGGGATGGTACAGAGCCCATGTTTCAAGTATCAGAGTTTGGTGCAGAGCTAAGCAAACACGTGCAAACGTCTGACTAGTATGGTATAATAGATCTATAAGGAATGGAGAGGACATCATGATTCGCGTAGGAGACCAGGTACAGCACATCGAAACCGGCCGCACAGGTCGCTGCGTTGCGCTACGCCGGGGAGCCGGCGTCTTTCTGATCCTGTGGGCAGACGGCCCTTGTACAAATCACATTGGGGGTGTGCTGCGGAAAGTGTAACAATACCAAGGGGTTAGAGCACCGTAACAAGGGGCTGTTACGGAGGGGCCTGTATACAGCCCGGGAAGGGCCCCCAAAACAGGCCCCCTCATGTGCCGCTTTAGGCCCCCTCTAGAGGCCCCCTTGCATACTCTGTGGAGCCTTCTCCCCGGCCACCGTCGCTAAGTCCGCGCTCTCGTTTCTCGAGAATATTTCGAATCGAACAGCAGCTCCATCTCGGAGCTTTTATTTTATCCAAAACAAAAAAACGTAGTACAATTAAAGTGTTACACCCCAACGAAAGGTTGATGATGGTTAAGTTGGTAGTAAATGAAGACAATTGGAAAGATGCACTCCCTATCGTAGTAATGCACTATAGAGATATGGAGATGATGGAACCGGGCACACCACTACTTAAAAAGATTCGAAAGCAATATGCAGATATGGCTCAAGGCGGAGATGGTGGTCCGGTAAGTGGTACCCCGAATATCAAGAGAGAGCGCTTCATCCGACACTATCCCTCAGTCAGGTCCAGTAGCTATCCCGATGCACCCAATGAGTTCTTTCAGGAACTATGTGATCTACTAGGATGGGCAAGATAAGATTTCAGAACGAGCAGTAAAAACCAAAAACCGTAAAATGACTCGAGAGATCTCGAGCATTTTTCTAATCGAGAGCAGACTATGAAAGGGTGGAAAGACAACCAAAAAAAATATACCATTAAGCTAGACACTAGTGATGACGTATGGGGGGCCGAACCAGACTTACTCAATGATCTCTATGATTGGGGTGACTTAAACCTGGCCAAGTATGAAAACAACAAGCAGGTGTGGGACGCCTATTATAAAGGAACATACGCGCGAGGCGCTTATATTGGTGACCTACCCATGAAAGGAAGCGTCCTCTCAGCCATGGACCCCTACCAGGAGAGATATGAGTTGCAAAAAGCAGACTATGAGCATATCCTCAAGAAGTGGAGCGGAACCGTAGTCCGGTTCCACCCCTACACATCGCATAGTATGAATATGCTTTACTCACCTATAGTAACACCAACGACACCAGCATACAACCAGTCAACAAGCCGGCAGGACTGGTCCGAGCCACACTACAACAAGTGTGGCACAGTCGTTCAAGTCGACAGCAAGCCCAACTATAAAGGGCAATGGCACGTCACAATCCTCTGGCCCGATGGGCTCATGAGCTATGAAAACATATCCGACCTAACAATCGTATTTCCGGAATCAGAATCGTAACTGCCCGGAGCTCCATATATTATTATAATGGCTATAAGGATTGGCAAACCTTGCCTGACTGGAGCACACTTGAGACATACAAAGAAGTTCGCGGCGGGAGATTTAGTACGCATCGCTGCCCTACCACGTGGGAATAGTAGTAGTCCCGTTTGGAAACCTGATCCTTCAGGGCCATACATTGGTTTGGTTATAGACGAGAAAGACATGCAAAAGATGAGTGCTATCGTGGGCCAATGCTTGCTTATTGAACTAGAAACAGGGGAGTTAGTAACCCTAAGCTCAAACCTGCTAGAGCATGCCCTTCACGACACAACTCATTTACACGCAAATTAATTTCGTTAAAGTATCTATAAGCTGATACGCCGGCGGCTCACCTGGTTATATTTGGGTTATTGCTAATGGGGATTAAGCTAAAGGTATATAATAGACAATATGCAAAGACGTGAATTTATGCGTGGGGATCTGGTTGATATACGAGAACCTGCTAATCATGCGTATGAAGAGGTTGACACAAAACGAGGCGCACTAGTCCTAGACTATCTAGCGAGTAACGTTTATGAACCGGCATATTGCGAGGTCCTGTTTCGGGGAAATATCTTTTACGTGAAGACTCGGTATCTCTACTTTAGTGACCCTGCTGGAGTGAAAGGGTAGGGGGTTGAACATCAACCTCATCCCGGGTTCACTCATACGGGTTAGTCTTAAGGGCATTCCGGTCCCACGTATATATTCCATTAGGTTCTACTAACTAGTGACTCTAAGGGCCTTGTGGAGGCTCCCACATATGCACATGTGGTCACTTTCCCCTTATGCTCCATAATTAAACATTAGTAAGTTCAAGTTACCGTTAATGTTGGCCGAACGTGGTCGTTTCCGTTTGCACCTAAGTTGCGTTATCTGAGTTCTGTAATTTCTTAATATGAACAAGGAGAAAACACAATGAAAGAACTATTAAAAGATGCCTGGGCTGTTGTTGAATCAACCGTTTCGGGTCTATGGGAAGTCGCTGGAGACGTAATTCAATTAGCAATAATTGAAGATCCATTTTGGCGTGGAGTTGAAATGACTCTCATCGCCGGTCTATTAATCTCTAAGAGACATGCAATACTTGATATTGCTGAGAAAACCCCTATAGTTGGAGGCATACTGGTCTATGTACCACGTAAGATTGACGAAGGCGTTGATTTTTTGATGTGCAAAGTCAAAGAAGGAATGTCTTGGTTACGTAGTAAGACCCTTGATCCGGTTAAATCCTGGATCTCGAAAGCTGACGCTAAACTAAGAAATAAATAATAACCTTTGTTGTGAGACATTGATAGACATTTAAGGATTGGTTTTTACATTAACGATTTAATAATTTAAAGTTTGCACCTAAGCAAACAACATTTCATGTTTTGTTGGAGTTATTAGAATGAAAATTTCTATAGATGATTTGAAGATGATCATTCGGGAAGAAGCGGGGCATCTCGTTGAGGGATGTCCCGTGGATCTTCCTTGTCCCTATTCGGCCGCCGAAGAGCTTAAAGCTAGTGGCGCTAGCCCTGAGGAACTTTTAAACTGGGTAGCTACCTTAACCCAAGAACTAGTGGGGACCGGAGCTCCCGATGCTAGTGCGGAGGGAGTACAAAGTACTCCGGACGTCGCTAGCACGATGGCTGCCGAACCACTACCTATGGGAATTGCTCTCGAGAGCCGGAGCAAACGCTCTGTACAAAAACTCTCGAGCCGCCAAGTACGGGCTATCATTGAATCGGTGGCCGGCCCGGAAACCCTGGTTCGGATCCCTCGGACCCCGGTCCTTCCCAAGAAATCGACTAAAAAGAATAAGGCCAAATCGGCCCGTCGGGTAAAACGCTCGAGCACTCTCCGCAAGCGGAGATAGTATTAGTTATGTTTATGTTGCGTTAATGTTTGTGTTGTGGATACCCCCATGCCGACTAGTTTCAGCATCCCGGTCCACTATATAGCGGTAGACAATTGGTGATTTTAAATTACATAGACCCGGGCGTAGCCCCGGGTCTTGTTTTATCTACATGCGGCCGCCTTGATGATATTTAAACCCTAGATGGCTTAAGCAAAAAGATCTTTGGTTGGGCTTAGGTACATCATATTTATAAAATGATAAAGACGTGAAATAACATTTTAAGTGTTCTTCAGCGTTCTATATAATAATTAGTTATGAAACAAGAGGGGTACCTTATATGCCATGGACTAGACCACTAACAGATAATTTTTCCGCATGGTATAAATGCGGAGGGCTAGCAGAAGAATTGCACGGTAGTGTTAATACTGCTGTTGAAAAACCAGGTGCAGATGCAATTGTAATTGGTGATACGTCTAACGGATCAACTGAGACTCGATTTGCTACATTCTGGGATTGGGGTAATCCAATGGCTGCAAACCGGCCTGGTGCACTTAAGATAACGCTAGGTGCCGCCGGCAATGAGAAGATTACTTCGGGTGGTGATGGTTTTACATTCTGTGCATTCGTCCGAGGCTGGAATGACGCTGCAATTAATGATCCTCGAGATGCATTTCTATTATCAGGTGCCGGTGCAGAACACCCTATCTGGTTTAAGGAGACCGCCGGCGCTGGTCTCTGGTCAGCTGCACAGGATTGTTTCGGGCCGGGTATTCATACGCTAAGCGGAAATGCAGTGTCTCCCCCGTATGGATCAAATATAGGGGGTACCCCGGGTACCTCATATGGTCTTCATAATATAACACCTCATGGTACTACTTTCGTACAAAATGAAGAAGCAGCCGGTCGATATGATACACCGTGGAATCATATTGCAATTACTATGAAAAGCGTCTCTGTATGGGTCGATGCATCAGATCCCCTGTTATTAGATGCAGGCTGGTCTGGTGTTGGCGACGGCTCACCGGGGGCAGTACAGTCTTCAGCCGTTAGGTATGATATATACCGCGATGGTGCTTTGGTGTCGACAAACTATTTACTTACCTCATGCAACCCCTGGCAGATTAACGAAACTGAATGGTTTATTAATGGTGGTAATCACAGTGCTGCCCTCGATGGTGCATTCCGCCATATGGCAGATGTAGGATTCTGGAAAAGGCAACTTACCCCATATGAAATTCTTTCTATCGCCGGCGATGGTATTGAGGATTCAATTGCCAATTCTGCTGGAGCCGGCGGAGGTTCAATAGTATCCCCCGGACCTGCTCCTTCTGCTGGTGCAGCAGAGTGGGTGAATGAAGAGGACATCAGCGATGGTAGTATCCTAGATGCTGCTAACCTAATGTGCACTACCCCAGAGCCCCATAGAGTTAACTCTACTTCAGTATTAACTATTAATGATATACTATCACAATGGACAGCGGCTCTATCAGACGACAGCATATTTGAGAAGTCCGGACATGAGGGTGATCCACAATTCATTAACTCTGCTAAGGACAGCTTTAAAAGATCAATTAATAATATTGCTCACCACCATGCTGTGTTTACCCATGTTGTTGCAGGATATGATAAGACTTGGCAGTCCATTGCAAGAACTGCAGTTGAAAAGCACAGTATAACTAAAGACTCCGAAGGAAAGATTACGGAGACAACCGAAGGCTATAAAGAGCTAGCTGCACCTCTATCTAATTTGGACATGAGCAGTGCAATTTGTGGTAATGCTCCAGGGTTCACCGGTGGGGTTAATACGATAATTGAGATTGTACCGGCGGACGGGCATCCAGGTGATCCAGCAGAAATATCATGGATCACCGACCCAACAATTGCCATGTGGAATGCCCCGCTAGCAACTGATGTTGAAGATGGCCAAATCCCATATGGTGCTGGATTAACAGCTGTTGTTACACCCGGTACCGGGGCTGCTGTTGGCCAACCGGCTGAGCCAAAGAACTCGCAACTTGGTGTTTGGGATATTACTTGGACAGCAACTGATAGCGAAGGCAATACTAGCACCATGGTTCAAACCATAACAGTACAAGACACAACTGCCCCCGTAATCACCCTTCCTGGTACCCCAACAAACATCAGTGGGTTTGATGTCTATGATTCGATATTATATAATGATGCGTGGGTCGACCCGGGATACTCATGGACTGATAACTCTGAAGCTGATATTGCTTATAGTCCATCTGGGCCGGCTCCGGTATTCGAATATTGGGCTCATGATGTGGTAAACAACGACGGTACCGGAACATGGGTTGCCAACGCTACGCTGGATACTTCTTTAGTACCTGCCGGCTCAACTTCATGGACGGCTGCTAACAACTACGTTTTGGCTCTTGCACCACAGATCGGGGAAGGAGGGGTCTTATGGAGAGTAACATATGAAGTATCTGATCATAGCGGTAACACTGCGACAGCTAAACGCTACGTAGCAATAAGAGTGGATAATGTTGCACCGGTATTTAACGCACTCCAGGCTAATTATTCAAATAGTGGACCATACGAATTAACTGCTGCACATGATAATGCCATATGGGCCGCTGCAAATGCATTACTTGATGACTATGGTACGACGATCACTGCAACAGATGATGTTGATGGTGCTGTGGGTATCACAACAACAATATTCCATACTGAACCAGCTTACTTAGGTGGTGCAACAACATCTGTTGCTAGTGTAGATACTAGCCGCATAGGTGTATATAACATTACGCTGTCAGCATCCGATACTGCTGGTAATACCTCGACACTAAGCAAGGAAGTCACTGTAAATGATACTGTTGCTCCAACCCTAACATTGACCGAACCTAATATTGCATATATTGAAGCCGGCGGGGCTGTTCCATATTCTGTCAGCACAGCATTTGCATCAGCCGACATTAGCGATAACCAGGTACTTAATGGGAATGTCAATCAGGTTACAATTAATGTGATCAACCAAACTGGCGTGGTCTCAAATACATTTGGACCGGTTGACAACAGTGACGCTGCTGCAGTCTTAACAGCTGGGTCAGATATAACCACTGAAGTGAATAGTCTTATAAATAGTGCCGCATTAGGAAAGATTCAGCTTGAGTATACCACAGAAGATGCTAGCGGAAACTCTGCAACTACTACCAAAGATATTATGGTTGGTTGTTGTCCGGTGCTTGATGACTGGACGTTACCTAACGGTACCCAGGCAAACCTCTATGTGTCAGATCACCTATACTACGCCGGTAATTATGCATGGATCGCAACTGATAATAATGGTCCGAACCAAACTGGGGAATGGGCCAGATCAGAGGTGAGCGCGGCTGGTGGTGGAACCGGACCGGGTGTTCTCCAGACTTATGGCCCAATTGGAGGCGATCCTACGGTGATAGGGAATAATCAGGTAATCCCGCTATGTTTCGTTTTTGATCCGGTGAGGAATTGTGAGATTGTAGGTATGGGATTAAACAACGGTACGGTTACATCTGATGTACCTCCGCTAGTTGCATACTGGCCATTTGATGCCGCATGGGACGGCGAGCGAATACATGTTGATAATGGCAACGGAACGCCGGCGACAGCACTTACGGTGAAAAACATAACCCAAGCAGAATTGGATGTAATCGTTAATAATTCTAATACCCTGCATGGGAATGGTACCAATAATGGTTCTATCTGCTGCGGCCCATGGTGGGCGGCACAATTGGGTGGTGGTAGCTTGGTAGGTGGTGGAGGTAACCTTGTCGCTAACCCATGTGATCCACTCTGTGTATACCCAGAAGTATGCTCAGAAGTTGCAACAACGATGATCAATGGACTCCCGGTGACAACGCTATCGCCAGGTTCAGGCGTGTGGGAATGTTTCGACACTACGCCGGCGTTTGTAGCACCACCAGCAGGTCCGGATGGCGCGACCTCTGATAAGGATCTTAAAACTAATATTGCGTTTATCCCAACCCCAACCCTCACAGAGTATCACTTAATTGGACTACATACATTTGAGTATGACTGGGCCCCAATTGCAAATGACCTATTTGGGTTGACCGGACACGTAGAAGAAGGTTTCTTAGCGGAGCAGCTCGAGGAATTATTCCCTGCTCCTGATCCTAGTAATCCTCCTACATCTAAAGAAGATGGCCACCTGTGGTGGCATGAATATATGTCAGAAGAACAAAAAGCATTATCATCTGGTGTGCATGCATATTACACATTCTTTAACACAGAGTTATTAGAGGAAAAAATTGCAGAGGCAAAATCATCTAAAGAAGATGGTTGATTCATTCACTTGGCAATATATAATATAGAATGATTTTGGCATGATGTGGCCAATGGTTTGTAAGTTGTTTTAGAGTTAATAGTTGTTTCCAGTGGTGTTTAAGTCTCAGTCCTATTTTAAAAGACCAGGTAAGGAGACGTTATGTCAGACGATATTAACAGAACAGTCCTCGAGGCTATTAAGGATGGTTTTGCCCAAAGCCGTACTAGCTTCGATAAAATAAACGATGAAATTTCAAAAATCTCAGAAGCTGTTAACCAGCTAAATCTAGAAATACAAGTCCTCAAAGGTAATGTTGCGGCGGTTGAGAATTCAACAACTGAAGCACGAGACGATCTAAAACAGCTCGAATCAAAAGTGGCTGAATTAGAAAGGAAAGCTAGCGAGCTTTCCATCGCAGTAGAGATCGCAAAAAGCGCTACACCAAGACATCTTCCTGAACGAGTTGCCATTATGGAAAGCTCAATGGCTAGTATCAAAAAGTTTGGATGGATTGCAATGACCGGAATGAGTGGTCTTGTAATTAAGGCTATTTGGGATATGATAAAGGTCGGCTCATGACACTCCCCCTCTTCTTCGAAAACTCTAGGGTACCGGTTGTCCTCTCAAAGATCTCCCCTATAGAGATTGGTGCGATAACACTAGGGCCCTTTATATTTTCTAGAAATGAAATGTCTGACACTACTAAGAACCATGAGTGTATTCATTGGGCACAATACAAGGAATGCTTGATCATTGGCTTCCTCCTGTTGTACGGCACTTCATGGCTTATTAATATATGCAAAGGAATGTCTGGAGCGGATGCTTATCGATTCATCTGGTTCGAGAAAGAAGCATATGATAATGATCATGACTTTGATTACCTTCAAAAAAGAAAATGGTTTGCTTGGGCAAGAAAATAAAATAGAATAGGGACAAGGGTTGTACAATCGATCCATATAGGATATACTCTAATAGAAACTAGGTGAACACCTGTAGGTTTAAAAGGAGATAACCACTATATGAATTCGCTATCGCTATTCCCAATTTCTAGATTTAGTTTGTCAAACCCTCTTAGGGGAGACATTGAAACTCTATTTGATTCATTTTTTAATACCCCACTCAGAGCAGTCCAGCGGACTGATGATTCTTACTATTCTATCCCTCGTGCTAATGTAGCCAAGGGTGAAGAAGGATTTGCAATCCAACTAGCAGCCCCTGGGTATTCCCGGGAAGACTTCGAGATTAGCATCGAAGGCAATGCGCTGACCATCTCATGTACCGGAGAAAGCCACTCTGACGTCCCGGTTGACATGTCATATACTACGCAAGAATATTCTTATACTAGCTTTAGCCGTTCATGGGGCATGCCTCCGGAAGCTAATGCAAATGGGATTACTGCAAGATATGACGCAGGAGTTTTGACAGTCAACATTCCAGTAGCTAATACTTCTTCTGCTACACATACCGTAGAAGTACAGTAAACTTACGTCACTCAAGTTAGTTTGGATGTTGCAAGCCCCGGGAATATTCCCGGGGCTTTTTTTTGTGTATACAATATTTAATATGATGAAAAAGAACTTAACGAAAATTTATATCCTTTTGACCAGAATAGTACTGGCATTAGTATTTTCATTTCGAATATATTTTTTATGGTCGAGGCTATATTCATTACTCTTTATTTCGAAGAGAAACCGAACATTGCTCCCAACGCTCCATTCAGAAGCCGGTGGGGATTCTATCCAGATTCCCCTTGATAGAGTTACGAAGGTACCCTATGTGCCAGATGGGTTTAAAGAATTGTGGGATGTTTGTCAGCCCCCTGGTTTGATCGAGAGCCGAATCGTTGCAATCGAAAATGGTGAAAAATATGACACCACCGGTGCAATGGATTGTGATGACTATGCCAGATATATGGCTAACTCTATAGAATCTCAGCATTCCCCCTTGTTGCTCTCTGTATTATGCATTGATAAACGAGATATGAAGTGGGAAGTAATACCAAAGTTTCCTGGCCATATGGTTTGTGTCTTTACAGATAACCCATCTAATGGAAAGGTATATCACGTCGGTAACTGGAACCAGTTAAGATCTATTAATGGGGATATTGTGGGATCACGTGGTATCCGACATTATGGTTATGACTCACTATCGGAGATGGCCCTAGACCTAACTAGATCTATGGCTGGTGACACCGGAGAAGTTTTGGCATGGGTTATCATGGATTGCAACCTACATATATGTGGATGGGGCATGGGAGGCTTAAGCGATATGCTAAAGTCAACCGGAATAGACCTTAAAGATATTAAATCAAAAACATTAATAGGTTAGTGTGTTAACTAGATAATTAGTAACATACTTGATAGGGGTTTTAAAATGAAATCTAGTTTAGCGTTATTATGTACTGTTACCTTAGTTGTGGCCGGTGTGTTTTCTGTATCAACACCTTCTACAGCATCCGAAGGTACCAGAATAGTTAATCCTGGTGTCTTATATCAACAGTTCATAAATAATAAAAACAATGGAATTCCAGCACCTCCAGTTGAAATTGAGAATGATAGAAACTCAATTAATGTGAGTGCAATTCCGGCAAGGTTTATCTATGTTCAATTCCCGGGTGAAGAAAGTAAGATTATCACTCTTAGGGATCTAGATACCGCAATTAATGAAAGAGCAGTCCAGAGTACAACTACGGCAAGATGATAATATAAAGTATGTAAGGCAGTTAAAATGCGTAAGCTTTCCGAAGAAGAGAAAAGTGTTATCTTAGCTAAGCTGCAACTGCATATGAAGAACCTAGAATCATCAATCGCCGGAATTGTGAATGATCTGTCTTCATTTGGCGAGATGGATATTAATGAGAAGCGTAGGATACTTAAGCTTAAACAGTTATTACTATCTTTAAGAGTAGAGTATAATAAGATTAAGTTAAGGTATGAATAATATGATTATCAAAAAATCAAATTTAAGAAAGCTCATATATGAGGTTATTAATAACTGGAGAAAGAATTTCTACACCCCGTATGATGATCCATTCGGAATGGAAGATGAATTTGGGATGGACTTAGACGTACAGAAGTATGCAAATGCAGATGGCAGCTGGTCAGTTAAGATCAATTGTGGATGGGATGATACATTCTCTGAGCCCCTAAGAGTCTTTAAAACTGAGTCTGATGCTGAGGCTTATTCAAATAAGAAATTAGAAATTGCATATAGAGGGTATTTGAACAAAAAAGACTTATAAATCGACCCTTCCCCTAAGTATATTTTCTTTATGCCTAGAAAAAAGAAAACTATAGAAAAGAAAGAACCAACCGGACCCCAGGAATATAAGCAGTATAAGGTTGGTGATTATGTATACAGCCACCGACATCCGGACAATAAGCTAAGCTTTGGGAGGATAACAAACATCCACCTTAAGGATAAATCAGGTATTCCATGCTTTACGTTTGCATGTGAAATGTGTGGCCAATATCGATTATCAATGTTTGATCAGATCATCGATGATCCCACAACTAAGATGAGAAATGCAAAGACACGGGCAAAGAAGAGAGATCTTTCGCCTAAACCTAAAAAGAAAAAGTAGTTAGTACCTTATCTAATTATTCTTGGGTCTGTTAGTTCACGTAATGCGCGGAGTGACGGGCCGGCTGAGGCATTTGGCCACATATCATGTGGCGGTATTGGGCCTTGTGATCTAGTTATAAACCCATAACTTATAACAGAAATAATTTCACCCTCTGAATTTAAAACAATCGAACCTGAAGAACCTGGTGCTGTTGGGATTGCAAACAAGTAATGAGGTGTCTGTATTACTCTGTTTTTCGGGATTGAGCCGGCATAATAGCCTTCATACGATAATACTGCACCTGGCCGGCTTAAACCATGAGGGGAAGCTATATTGTATATCCTCTCGCCGGGGGTGGGAGGCCTCGAAGCAATGCGGACAGGGGAAACATCACTCATCATAGTATCTGTCCCTAGGACACATGCATCATTGCTAGGATCCGTTCGGACCTCAAACGCTTGAAACCTTGTACCAAAATAGTCTGTTAATGTCACTAAAGGTGTATACCGGTATACTAGTATATGAGGGGTAGGCGAAGATAGTTGAAATGTTATATGCCGCGTATCGAAGTCATTACATACATGGTAGGCAGAGATTACATTTGATGAGTCCCTATCTACGTCATGTGATATTACTGCAGCACTGCCAGTAATGCTATATGCAAATTGTATATTAAAAAATGAAGTAACATCTTCTTGAAATGCTTCATTCGAAAACATCGTACATACCCCATTTGGGTTTCCAGTGAGGTCGATACATGTAACAAACTCTAAAGAATTAGTTCGCTTAACAAATACCATCGACTCGATTGGACGATGATTGTCAGTATATGAAGGTTGTTGTATTAAATCTAGGCTGGACTTTAGGGAGGTAGATAACATAATCGCAGCAACAAGGACTGTCAAAAAAACCAATATTGTCCTTACATAGCTGCCAAATAATAATGTCTTCGTTTTTTCAAAAATATGAGATAGCACTCGTTTAATCATAGTCACCCTCTAATTATATTATGTTATTAACTATTTGTTAGAATCCAAATATGCGATTTAAATTAGGTTTTGATCATGTACAATGATCATCACATCAATACAATTGTATATTAATAGGTATGCGTATATGGACTTACACATGGAAAAAAGACTACTAAGATCGATTGCAGGTTCTTGGGCCAGAAGAAGGAACTTTTCAAACTTTAGAGTCGAAGAGATTGCATTGTTTATTAAGCTACAATCGAAAGGCTATGTGACGATTGAAGTAGATGAAAAGGATTGGGAATGGGCTGTACTAACTAGTGCAGGTAATGAAAGGTTAATGACATTAAACAAAAATTTGCCATCGTAGCTCAGTTGGTAGAGCAGCTGATTTGTAATCAGCAGGCCGTAGGTTCGAATCCTATCGATGGCTCCACATGCGGATGTAGCTCAGTGGTAGAGCTCCACGTTGCCAACGTGGTTGTCGCTGGTTCGAATCCAGTCATCCGCTCCATTATTTAAAAGGTATAGTTTATGACTATTATAGTAGGAAAGAATGTCTCAATTGGAGACAATGTTGAAATTAAAGATAATGATAAAAAAGATAGGTGGAATATGAAAGTAGGTTTTACATGTGGCGCGTTTGATATCCTCCACACCGGGCATGCGTTAATGCTAGAAGAAGCAAAGTCTGTATGTGATCATTTAATTGTGGCTGTGCAATCAGACCCTAGCATAGATCGAGAAGAAAAAAATAGACCAGTACAAAGTTACGAAGAACGTATTATGATGGTTAAATCAATTAAATTTGTCGATGAAGTTGTCCTCTATGATACTGAAGATGACCTGGTTGAGCTTCTTAAAAAGATCAAGCCTGACATCCGGATTATTGGTGCTGACTGGCAAGGTAAAAAATATACCGGTTGGGATTTGCCAATTGAACCCTACTTTAATAGTAGAACACATAGCTATTCGTCAACTTCCTTAAGACATAGAGTATACCTAGCAGAGCTACATAAAATTAATCACGGAATAGTTTCCTAAACCCCTAATCAAAGAGTATACTTTAATATGAGTAATAATGTACATTATGAAGGACTTTTCCCATATGAAAAACCTAGAGACTGTCAGGTTGAAGCTATTGACTATGCTCTAGAGCAATTTGGTGCCGGGAAGAAAATAGTTATCATCGAAGCCGGTACTGGAGTTGGTAAGTCTGCAATTGGTTTAACCATTGCTAGAAAGCTAAATAAGACACTACCAGACTCAGAACAATTTTTGAAGGGGTCATATTTCCTAACAACACAAAAGATTCTTCAAGAGCAATATGTACAAGACTTTGGTTGCTCTGGTGGGAAAATGACCTCCATTAAGTCTGCTTCAAATTACCAATGTTCATTTAATAGAAAAAGTAATTGTGCAGAAAGCCTAAGGGCGCTAAGGGTAGCAGAGAAGGGTACTCCTTTCTGGAAGAAATGTACGTTTAATTGCAACTATAGAAATGCAAAAACTAGCTTTCTAGAGTCACCAGAGGGTGTTACTAACTTTCCATACTTTTTGGCAGAGACACAATACTCTGGAAAGATCAGGCCAAGAAACGTGCTGGTAGTAGATGAAGCACATAATGCTGCCGTAGAGTTAAGCAAATTTGTAGAAATTACAATGACAGAAAGATTTGCAAAGACAATGCTTAAGCTAGAGATGCCGGCATTAAATACACAACTGCAGGCTGCAACCTGGGTTCAGGATGTATATTCACCTAAACTAAACTCTTATGTCAAGCACATGGAAGCTATGCTCGAAAAGTATACCGGCCTTAAAGATAAAATTAAAGAGTTTGCAACCGTTGCTAAACAATATGATCTATTAGATAAACACATGTGTAAGGTCAACCGGTTCCTTGAAGTTTATGATAAAGACAATTGGGTATTTAATGTTACGCCGCCAGATGGCCGTAAGGGTAGGAAACTCGAATTCAAACCTATTGATGTATCCCCATATGCAGAAGAGATGCTGTTCAACATGGGGAGAAAGATTGTCATGATGAGTGCCACAATTCTAGATGTCAATGCGACATGTGAATTATTGGGTATTGATCAAAGTCAGGTTGGGTTTATTTCAATACCTTCACCCTTCCCAGTAGAAAACAGGCCGGTTATTTCTGCTAGCATTGGAAAAATGTCAGCCAAAGAAATTGAGAACACATTGCCGAAATTGGCAGAAGCTGTAAAGGCTATCCTCCAACAGCACAAGGGGGAAAAGGGAATCATCCACTGCCATACATTTAAAATAGCAAATTATTTGAAGAGAAACATTAGAGATAAAAGGTTGTTAACCCACAACTCTGATGATCGTGAGGAAGTACTTAAGAAGCACATGAAATCTAAAACTGACACTGTCATTTTATCACCTTCTATGACTGAAGGTGTTGATTTACATGGTGATAATAGTAGGTTCCAAGTTATTTGTAAGGTGCCGTACCCTTATCTTGGTGATAAACTCATTCGGAAAAGAATGAATAAATGGGAGTGGTGGTACCCACTACAGACTGCAAAAACCATCGTCCAGGCAGTTGGGCGTAGTGTCAGATCAGACGATGATCATGCAGTAACATATATCCTAGACAGCGACTGGTCATATTTCTTTAAGAGAAATAAGCAGTTTTTCCCGGGAGGTTTTCGGGATGCTATCAAGTGATATTCGGTCATATAGGCTTTCTTATTAAAATAGGAGATGAATTCATAAGGATACAAAGCCTGTACGATCATAATTAATATTATGAAGAAAACACTTTCTATATTTGATTTTGATGATACTCTAGTTTTTTCCGGGGCAGCAGTGCATATTACACATGAAGATGGTAGCACAGAGTCCCTAGAGAGTCATGAGTTTGCAACATATAAAGAGTTGCCGGGTGATGAGTTTGACTATAGCGAGTTTGACATATACCCTCCTGGTGGCCAAATAATCAAAAAAACATTCAATAGAATGCTAGAGACCATTTCAACTAATGGTCCGGAAAATGTCATAGTATTGAGTGCCAGAAGTAATCCTCAACCCATGAAACAGTTTCTATCAGATCATGGGCTAACAGCTAACATAGAAATAGTAGGCGTAGGAAGTTCGAACCCGGCGGATAAAGCAGCGTTTGTAAAGGGTAAATTAAAGGGTGGTATGTGGACCCATGTTGAAGTGTTTGAAGACTCATTAGCAAACATTAATGCAATTGGTGGAATGTTATCTAGCTCATACCCGGGAATATCTTACACAAAACATCATATCCAAACAGAGGGAATTTTGCGTAAAGCAATTCATTTTTTGATTAAAGAGCTGTTAGATATATAATCAAAACTCTAGTACAGGTGATAATTATATTATGATAAAGTTGCTTAGGGAATATGTGAGGTTAACTTTCATGAATACTAATATCCAACCTGGCGCCGGAATTATTGTTGTACGAAAATTCTCAAATGAATTTAAAGTGCTAGCGCTTTCTCGGCATGATGGCATTTTAGATATCCCAAAGGGTGGTATCGATCCCCATGAACTACCACTTGAAGCCGCGCTTCGTGAGACAATGGAAGAATGTGGGATTGTCAAACTTGACTTTACATGGGGGTTTGAGAACTTTATTAATGGAGCATTAACCTGCTATGTTGCAGAGACTAATGAAGATCCTACTATAACAAGAAACCCCCACACAGGAATGATGGAACACGTTTCCGCATCATGGGTTAGTTGGGATCACATTATGTCTAATACATTGGACTATGTTTTGCCGTGTATTGAATGGGCAAAAAGAACAGTAGATCCAGGAGATTAACGGTTTAGCCTATCGGCATAACCAAAAAATAGTATAATAGTTTTGCAGGCTATACATTCACCGAGTTATGGAGAATATTTAATAAAGTTATGTCTATATTTAAAGAACACAAAGATACTGTTGATCGATCGTCCACAGACCGACGTCGGCATAAACAAAAAATAGAAAAAGCCATCCGAGAAGGTGTACATAACATCATCGCGGATGAGAGTATCATTGGCCAGGACGGAAAAAAGAAGATTCGGATACCTGTTAAAGGCATCAAAGAATACAGGTTCGTTTACGGTGAAAACAACAACAATAAGCGTGTTGGATCAGCCCAAGGCAAAAACATTGCCAGGGGCCAGCAGATCGGCAAAGAACAAAAGCAAAAGCAACAAGGCCAAGGTGACAAGGCTGGAAATGAAAAGGGTGTTGAATATTATGATGTTGAAATTACCCTTGAGGAACTTGCCGCATATCTCTTTGACTCATTAGAGCTTCCTGACCTCGAAAGAAAGCAGATTCAAAAGATATTTGAAAAGAAGATGCAGAGGCACGGGTACCGAAGCGAAGGTATTAGGCCTCGTCTAGACAAAAAGCAAACGATAAAAAAGAAACTAAAGAGAAAGGCCGCGGCGAAAAGAGTTGGTACCTTTAAAGAAGGTGAGGACTCCGGTGAGGAAGAACGGTTCCCGTTTCACAATAATGATCTAAGGTATAGGCATATAAAGCCAGTAATGAAATCCACCTCAGCAGCTGCTATATTTTTTGTAATGGATATCTCCGGCTCAATGGGGAAAGAAAAAAAATATCTAGCTAGAAGCTTTTTCTTTTTATTGTACCAATTTATTAGGCATCGCTATGAAAATGTAGAGATTGTCTTTGTTGCTCATGACACTCAAGCATATGAAGTTAATGAAGAACAATTCTTTACTAGAGGCCAAGGCGGAGGAACTATAGTTTCAGTCGCACTTGAAACAGTTTTAGAGATTGTACAGAAAAGATTCCATCCAGACAGTTGGAACATATATACATTCCATTGCTCGGATGGTGACAACTGGCCAAGTGACAATGAGAAATCAGTTAGGTTGAGTGAACAGTTAAAAGAAGTTTCACAATTATATAGCTATTGCCAAATCGTACCAGAGGATGATAGGATTCGGTGGGCTAGAGATGATGAAAATACACTGGCTGGTGTATACTCACACTTAGAAGACTCTGCATTTAAAATTGTAAAGATCCACTCTAATGAAGATATTTGGCCGGCGTTTAAACGATTATTCGGAGGTAAGCTAGGTGTCTGATTGGAATATTAAATTACTACAAGAGTGGGATGAACGAATCCTTAAGTTAGCTCAGGACAATGGGTTGGACTGGCATCCTATCGTATATGAGACATGTGACTATTATGAAATGATAGGGCACATGTCCTACCATGGGCTTCCTTCCCACTATTGCCATTGGTCATATGGTAAATCGTTTGAAAGGACACACCAGCTATATGATGCAGGCCAGACAGGCCTTCCATATGAACTTATCATTAACTCAAATCCGTCTATAGCATATCTTATGCGGGAAAATCCAGCATACCTACAGATCTTGATCATGTGTCACTGTGTAGGCCACTCTGATTTCTTTAAGCATAACAGGATGTTTTCTAGAACGAACCCAGATACGGTAACTAGAAGATTCCGGAATGCTAGAAACAGGATTCAGGGTTATATTGAAGATCCCAGTATCGGCATGGAAAAAGTTGAAAATATCTTGGATGCTGCGCATGCGGTTAAGTACCAGATCAACCGGCACTATGTTAAGAGATTTAGTCATAGCGAACTTAAAGAAGAATATACTAAGAAAATTAAAAATGATAAGACCGGTGAGTACGCTGACTTTGATATAGAGAAAATACCTCTAGAGCCAGAGTATGATATGCTTAACTTTATTATTGATCACTCAAAAAATCTTAAAGATTGGGAGAGAGATCTTGTCGAGATAGTTAAGGCTGAATCATATTATTTTATGCCTCAAATCCAGACAAAGATCATGAATGAAGGTTGGGCTAGTTACTGGCACTACCGATTAATGCATGAGTTAGAGCTTCCTCAAAAGTACCATGTACCCTTTCTTAAGAGCCACAACCAAGTTATTAGGCCACATATCGGTGCGGTTAACCCGTACCATTTAGGGTTTCACTTATTCCAAAAGATTGAGGAAAGATATGGTATGGAACAAATGTTCCTTGCTAGGGAAATTAACCATGACATGTCATTCCTTAGAGAATATTTGACTGAAGATGATCTATATGAACTTAACATGTTTTCATTTTCTAAGAAGCGGTCTGGATACTCAATTGATGAAATTTCAGACGTCGACGGATGGAAATATGTCAAACAAGACCTTATCAATAACGTAGGAGATGGTACAATACCAAAAATATATGTTGAAAATGTTGATCATGGTAATATTCTAGTTGTTAAACACGAACATGATGGAAGAGATTTAGAGTTAAATTATGCAGATGAGGTTGTTAAACATGTACAGACGTTATGGGGAGACCCAGTTAAATTATTGACCGTGGTTGAAGAAGAACCTTGGGAAATTTAGTTTTTAGTTTGACTAATCAAAACATACTTAATAGTAGAAAATACAGGACACAAAAAAATGGCTAAAAAGAAAAACACGAATTTTTTAGAACTAATCGAAACTCAAAGGAATAGTTCAAAGCGAGAAAAGTTTAAGGGTACGTTTATTGAATACCTAGAACTAGTCCAGCAGAACCCAGACCTAGCAAAGCTTTCCCACAAAAGGTTATGCGATGCAATTGAGTCCCATGGTGTATCAAAAATGGAAGACGATGACCCAAGAAAGCATAAGCTATTCGGGGGAGACAATGTCAAACTATTTGATTACTTTCAAGATGAATTTTTTGGGATGGAAAAGGTTATTTCAAAATTAATGACATTCCTCAAGTCAGCCTCACTTAAAGGTGAAGAGAGTCGCCAGGTACTATTATTAATGGGCCCTGTTGGTGCAGGTAAATCAGCATTGACAGAACATATTAAAAGAGCCCTCGAGGGACTTCCTTACTTCCACCTGGTCGGTGACCCGCAGCGTGGTGAACCATTACAATTGGTACCAAGAAGTTTAAGGGATCAATTCCAGGGTGCTTTAGGTGTAAAGATTGAAGGTGACATTAGTCCTGTAGCAAGACACCTTCTTCTAGAAGAGCATGGCGGAAAGTATGAAGACTTCCCGGTCGTTGAAACCACATTTTCTCAGAGAGCAAGGCGTGGGGTTGCAGCGGTACCTCCAATGGATGCAAATAGCCAAGACACCAGCGTCCTGATTGGTTCTGAAGATATTTCTAAATTAGACATGTATCCCGAGGATGATCCACGCGTACTTTCACTAAACGGTGCATTTAACGTTGGTAACCGTGGTATTGTAGAATTTATTGAGTTATTCAAAAATGAGATTGAGTTCCTCCATACTATTATTACTGCAACACAGGAAAAGCGTGTTCCATCCCCTGGTCGCAGCGATATGCTTCACTTTGATGGTGTCATCTTAGCACACTGTAACGAAGCTGAGTGGAACCGGTTTAGATCACAGCATACCAACGAGGCCATCCTGGATCGTGTTGTAAAGATTAACGTACCATATGTTCTAGAGCTTGATCAAGAAATTAAGATCTACGAAAAGCAATTGAGCAGGTCAGACTTTAGCGCACACATTGCACCTCATACAATCAAGGTTGCCTCGATGTTCTCAGTAATGTCTAGACTTAAGCAATCACAAAAGTGTGACATCATCACAAAGATGAAGATCTATAATGGTGAAGATGTAATTGAGAAGGGAAGAGTTAAAAAGATTGACATTAAGGATCTAAGAGAAGAAGCCCGAGATGAGGGTATGAACGGAATCTCTACTAGATTTATTATGAAGTCAATTGATAATGCTCTTACTAGTGCAGACAAGCCCTTAATTACTCCGGTATCAATCATTAACTCTCTAACGATGAAAGTCAAAGAGCAACTTATCGATGAAGAGTTTCGCACATATTGCCTTGAGCTACTTAAGGTCGTAAGAGAAGAATACCTACGCATCTTAGAAACAGAGATTGCCAAGGCTTTCATTACCGCATATGAAGAGCAGGCACAAAGCTTGTTTGACAACTACCTAGATAATGCAGAGGCCTACACAACACGCCAGAAGATTAAAGATCGGATCACAAAGGAATCTCGAGAGCCAGATGAAGACTTCATGAGAACGATTGAAGAACAAATTGGTATTGTTGGATCTTCTAGAGACGGATTCCGGTCCGACGTAACGGCATATATGTTCGCAAAACTAAGAAGAGGCGAGACAGTTAACTATCAAAGTTATGAGCCTCTTAAGGAAGCCGTTGAAGGTTACCTCATTGGTTCTGTTAAGGACATGGCTAGGATTGTTACCAAGTCGAAGACTAGGGACGATGAGCAACAAAAGAAGCACAGCGAGATGGTACAGGTCATGATCGATGAGTATGGCTACAACGCAGACTCAGCAGAAGAGATACTTACCTACGCTAGCAACAATCTTTGGCGCGACAGCTAAACACTTCCACTCAATATAGTACTATATTAATAGTTTATTAACTATATTGAGTGAGGTGCATCAATGAAAAGTATATTCCCTGGCTTATCCATTATTTGTGGTACGGCCTTGATTATTGCAGGAAACACAACCGCAGGTATTGTTTTTGCCGTTCTAGGATTTTGCGGTGCCTTAGCCGGCGCTGCTATCCGACACCAGCAAGAGGTTGAAGCCTTAGCTGTTGCGAAAGAGTTTATTGAAGCTCTTTCAAAGAAATCCACTTCAGAAGACCAGATTGCAGAAATGCAAGCAGCAATGGGACAATTAGGGGGAGCTTTAGGAGAAATTTGGAAAGCTCTAACTACTCCCGGAACAGATGACTGGAACTCGAATGGTGGTAGCGGTGGAATCACACACTAAAAAAGAAGAAGTACTTAACTATACTTCCCCAACATTTGGGCGTGATGTTCTAAGCCAGGCAGTACCGTATATTGAACGACTAGATAACCTCCTTTCAGAGCTTATTTCAAGCCGGCTTACCCTAGATAACAACGGCCAAATTCATAAACTGACTGCAGCAGACATCCGCCAGTTTCTGTTCGCGAGCACGCGCGCGCGCGGGGGAGTAGAGATATGCATACGAAATATGCTTCTAGAAAATGCAATGACATTAGAAAACCGATCAGGATTTTCATCACTAATAGCAACTACATATGCTATCAAGACTTTGAAATCCCATATTGGAAAACTACGCACAACGACTAACCATACAATTGATATTAGCAACGATATTGAAGAACTCTCTATGATGTCCAGGAGAGCCTCTAAGGACATTGCATTTAAATCCATTAAGGAATATTGTAGGGACCCCCTATCGTCATCTATCATCCTTCAAGCATGCAGCATGACTGGACATAGCGGGCAGGTTTACATTGATAGCACTCCGGCTAATGAAAATAGCATTGAGCTAACAAATGGGTATACTTTTAAGTTTGGATTAGAGCCAAACTTTTGTGCTAGCAGCAAGACAACGGAATGGAAAGAATATTCTCCTAAAGTACTACTGATCGATGGAATTATAGAAACTGTTGGCGAAATTAATAGAGTACTTGAATACTGCCATGAAGAAAAAAGTGCATGTGTTATTTTTGCTCGAGGATTTTCGCAAGAAGTGCTAGGGACGCTAGCGGTCAACAAAGCTAGGGATACACTAAACGTTGTCCCTGTAATGGTACCGTTCGACTTAGAAGGAATTAACTCACTAGTCGATCTTGCTAAAATTTGTAATTGTGATATCGTGTCATCACTAAAGGGAGACGCTATATCTTCTATAGAGCCTAGTGAACTAAAGAGTATCGAATATTTTAATGGGAATGACACACAGATAGTGTTGCTAAATGACTTGACAAAGAATGCAGTTAAACGGCATATGTCAAACATATCTAGCAAGAAAGATACAGAAAGCATTCCGGATAAGATCAACCTATTGAATAAGCGACTTAGATCCTTGAGCTCTGTTTGTACGAACATCCGAATATCGGATACAGGTCTCGATGAAAAAAATATCAAGCTTAGAATTCAACATGGAATTAACATGCTTAAGCACATATGTGTTCATGGGTATGTTAACCTTCCCGCATGCTTAGAGAGCCTTACAACAAAGAGCGTAAAAGATCTTATAAGCATGTACGTACAGGAAGGATATACGAACACATCAGCCTACGAATTAATATTGGGCCTAACATGCGGAGAGTCTTTAACCAATAACATTTTATCATCCCGGGTTTATCTATTATTAGACGATAATAAAGATGGGTGAGAAAAAATGAAGTGGAGATCTGCAAACTGGTTTGATGGTTCTGGTAACGTTGTTAGCTTCGAAGACATAGTAAAGAGTGTTAACGCAAACTCAAAAGTATATGAAGTCCATGTAGGATCAGACTCTCAACCGGTAAAGGATGGTGTGGTGTTTGCAGTCGCATTATGCTTATATACACAAGGACGAGGTGCATTTTATTTTGTCACTAGAAAAACTAGTTCTGAAAAGCAGTTTAAAAACTTAGGAATTAGATTACAGCATGAATCTGAATTAGGTACATCATTAGCCGACAAAATACGTGAGATCACCGGAGTCTTAGACATCACAGTCCATGCGGACGTAAATTCTAATCCAGTCTTTAAAAGTGCAAAGTACTCAAAGAGGATTCAAAACTTCATAAAAGCTATGGGTTTTAAGTGCATAATTAAGCCTGACTCATGGGCCGCATGGGTTGCGGATAAGCATGCAAAATAATTAGTTTTATTTTACTATGCTCATTGTGGATGTATTGTATTATTACGACAAGGAGTTAGATATGTCAAATAAAATTGAATCAGAGCTTTATCATACACTCAAGAATGTAAATGATTTAACTAAGGCAAATGTCGCCGAAGCTATCTCAAATGCAGTTAGCGCAGGTACGTTAGCACTTGATGAATATACGGCTAAAAATATCGTGTCTTTAGTTAGTGCAACCGTTGATCAATCAACGGACGTTGCTCATGTGCAAGTCATGAGGGCAGTTAACGCAGTAACAGAAAAGACTAGGAAGAAGCCTTCCGGTAGAAAGACCACAAAATAACTTTATTTGAGTTACCCTAGACATGCGTGGAACTAAACACCTATTACAATGCCATTGTATCCTACCTCAATATAGAGATCGTAAAGATCCTGTATTCCATCAATTTGTAGTTTTCTCTATAATTGATGACAGTGATACATGTGTACCAAAATACGTTCAATGTAATAATTGTGGGATTGTACATAAGGTGGTTGATTTATGTAGATCTGAGTTGGTTGTAGGTAAGGAAGAGTTAGCGACAGTTGCTAGCATTGATGATATATCATTAACCATACCAGAAGACGTAAAGAATGTCTTAAGTACATACGATGCAGATTTAGCAACATGGGAACATGCACAATTCATTTTACAAAATGATTTATGGGGAACAAATTTAGTACTTACCAAGGATGTCTTAGATAACGATACCCAAGGTAAGGTGTTAGTCTTTGATGGGCCTGGTAAACTTAAAATTGAAACGTTTATCAGATCTGACTTTGTGGAGTTATAATGGATATTAAAAGATATGGAACAACTGGATTGGAGCAATCTTCGAAAGACTCGAAGCAAGCCCGAGAAATAGTTTCAGAGATCCTTAACTTTGGGGTAACACAACAACAAATCCTTCGTATAGCCTATTTACTATCACTTGAGTTAGAAAATAGGGAGGCGATGGTAGAAATATCAGCATGCATTAAAGAGTATGTTGATCAATTAGGGGACAGCCCTAAAAAAAGCGTAATTGAAACTTAGAGAGGATAATATGAGCGCAATCGTTGATAAATGGAATGAAATTAAAGTCTTAGTAGAAAGCTTGGAGCTTGATGTTCACAAGAATGCTAGCGGAAATGCGAGTGCCGGAGTCCGAGCCCGCAGAGGCCTACGTGCTCTCAAGTCCGCAGCAGCAGAATTAGTGAAGGCCACGATTCAAGAAGAAAAGTCTAGAAAAGATTAACAACTTAGGGGACGATATGGTTTCGACGAGGTAACGTAGATTAAGAGTGCAAGCAACCAACGGTAACAACTGGTTTGACAATGTTACAAAAACTTAATTGCCAACAATAACGACAATTACGAATACGCTCTAGCAGCTTAATCGGGTGGCTTCCTAAGGCCATCTAACCAATTTAGGATAAGTGGTTGATCCCACCGAAACAAACAAGATCAAAACTCTTTCGGCCGCGGACTATAGAGGATAAAATACAGCGGATGATTTGTTATTTTAAAGAAAATAAACAAGCTTGTGAATGACTTGATTTTGAAACTATTTCGGACGCGGGTTCGAACCCCGCCGTCTCCACCAGGGGTTAATTAATATGACTTCTACTTTGAAGAACATAAGGCACATTAAAACCAAAAAAAAGGGAAAAAATATGAGTACAAAAGACGACAAAAACGTAGATGATACGTACATCAACCCCGAAGAAGACGATTGGGGATTTGTCGGCGGTATGGACGAAACCGTCGTTGTTGATGAAAGACAACTTCCGGACAACACTGCAGTCAGTGCACTTAATTGTGGCTTTGTTGGTGTCGGAGGCGGTGGTGGAAAGCTAGCAAAAGCATTTTTAGATCTAGGTTTTAATAAAACTATCTTAGTCAATACAACAGAAAAAGATCAGCCGGCCGGGATTGATCCTCAACATTTTATGCAGATTCCAGGAACAGATGGAGTCGGAAAAGATGTTAACCTCGGTAAGAAAGTGCTTTCTGATAATAGCGCAATGGTCGAAGATGCCCTTAGATCTAGGCTAGGAAAAGTTGATTGGGTATTTGTATTGGCTGGTGGTGGCGGAGGAACAGGATCCGCATGCCATGCCCTTCATGGGGCATGTGAAAGATACCTTAAGTCAATTGAATCAGGTGGTGGAGTTGTATACATCGTTACAAAACCGTCTGCACAAGAGCTTTTAAACCCAGCAATTGAAGAAAACTACAGCAGCTTGCTCAGTGATGTGAAGGAACACCCATACATTATAATTGATAATGAAAGGCAACTTCAGTTACTAAGAGGCAAGGTTGGGATGCTTGATATGTACCCGGCAGCAAACGGAATGTTTGCCAAGTCATTACACCAAGTGTTAAAACTAGCTGCTAGCTCCTCAGAAATATCAGCATTTGATTCAAATGATCTAGAGAGATGTCTATCAGTACCTGGTCGTATATTCTTAGGAACAACAGTTGTGAAGGACCCAGGTGGGCGAGATTTAGGCGCTAGCGTTTTCCAAGGTTGCCTCAAAGGTTCTGCATGCCCGTCCCCCACAGGCAAACCTGCAACCGGTGTACTACTGTTATTGGTAACATCTGCCATGGCATCCGATCCGGATATCAGCAACCGGCTAGAAGCTGCTAGCGCATATGTAGGTGGCCGAGCAGACACATTGTTTACCGGAATCTATGTTAATGACAAAATCCCAGGCCTTATATCACTAACGATATTCGGTGGGATTAAAGAATAAATAGAGTAAATCTAGTTGTTAAGTTACATCTTTAAGGGCTTGTTTTGTTACTAGCTTCTTAAAGATTAACTTTTCAATTTGACATATTCTCATTCTGGTCACACCAAAAATATCACCAATTTCTTGAAGGGTTTTCTCTCCCTGGCGAGATGATACCATGATACAATTTTGAGATTCCTTAGAGGATTGCCAGTAACGGCAATCCTTTTTTTGACACGGGACCTTATATTTTTCATGTTCATTGTGGCATGTTGTGCCTATAACAACTAAATCTTTCTTTTTTGTCACTACAACCTCGATAATCTTTTTTGTATATTTTTGTCCGCATCATAATTACTAATATAAACAGAAGGTATGAATTGGATAGATTCGCGAACAATAATATTACGACGGAGAATACATGAGTAATAGAAAGATCCTAGTTTTAGATACATCAGTACTGCTTTATGACAAAGAGGCAATACACTCCCTACCAGGAAATGATGTTGTTATACCACTAACTGTCTTAGATGAATTAGACAGGTTTAAAGAAAAGAAGGGACTATTAGGAGAAAATGCAAGGTACGTCAATCGGTATTTAGATACGCTAAGAGAAAGTGGACATCTAGATAAAGAAGTAATGATTGAAGACAATGATCAAACGATCAGAGTAGAAATTGAGGCCAATGAAGATATTAGAGTACCTGATGGTTTAAATGCTAGTTTTGCTGATAACAGAATCTTAGCAACTGCATTATACCTACAGAGGCTTAATCCCAAAAAGACTACTAAGCTTATTACAAAAGACATTAACCTTAGGGTAAAATGTGATGCGCTTGGAATTCCTGCAGAAGATTATTATAAGGACCACATTGAGACTGATAATGTATACTCTGGTGAGGTTGAGGTTAATCTCTTTAAGGAGCAAATTGATACGTTTTTTGAGGATGGCCGGCTAGACTCCGATGATGTTGACTTAGAGGAGCTGTCACCGGGAATTCTCGAGAATCAATTTATTTTAGGCACAGAGCCTGGCGGCGGATCTCTTTTAGGGATTAACAAGGGTGGCTCGATTGAGCAACTTCATAATGCTGCAACCAATAAGAGCTCCGGAATTGAGCCAAGAAATAAAGAACAAAAGTTTGCACTTGAGCTTTTAAATGACCCGAACATTCAGCTAGTTACGTTAACTGGAATTGCAGGATCGGGAAAAACCTTCCTAACATTACTCAGTGCCATGGGCCACCTTACCGGCGATACGTACAAAAGAATAGTTTTTACAAGGTCAATTGAGCCTGTAGGAAGGGACTTAGGTTATTTACCTGGTGATATAGATGAAAAGATGTCACCATGGTTAGCACCTATTGTCGACAACTTTAGGCATGCCTTTGGTGACACAACCTATTTTGAATGTATGTTACAAAAGGGCCAAATTGATATTGCACCCCTATCATACATTCGGGGCCGGACATTTAATGATTCATTTGTAATTGTTGATGAAGCACAAAATGCTACCATTCACGAATTAAAAACAGTTATAACAAGAATCGGCAATGGCTCAAAGATTGTCTTACTAGGTGATACTGATCAGGTTGATACACCTTATATTGATAGCAAATCAAATGGTTTGTCAATCATTATAGAGAAATTCAAGGACTCAAACCTAACCGGACATATTCGATTAAGCAGAGGCCAGAGATCAGATATTGCAACATTAGCTTCAAAGATTCTTTAGATAACTTAGACTTTATTCAGATCACTCAATATTTACTAAAGTACTGGGAGATTTGTAGTGGGATATACTAAGTTTACGAGAAGAGACCGAAACCGTTATAAAAAGATCTATCCGTTTGTCAAACGCACTCCGCGGTGGGCTTACTGGAGCAATGTTAATTTCCAAATGGAGATTGGGGAAGTTGAGTTGGCAGGAGAAACATACGTTTCTTTTGAGTTTGAAACTCCTTTCCCCGAACCTCCGGAGAATCCTCCGGTGGTGACTGCGACATCGCTAGATCCACAACAGTCAGTTAATGTTACAGTTTTTAACGTATCACACTTAGGTGCAGATATCAGCGTGACAAACCCATACCACGGTAAGGTTGCTTGGCATGCTATTTGGATCGAGTGTCCGGAGTAGTTTAAATGGCGGTGAAAACCATGACCGATGTTCCACAGTGGATAATAGAAGTGAAGAGTATTAATATGACCGGTAAGTACAGGACGAAATATTCATTTGAATCTGAGTTTAATAGTGCACCTATTGTAACTGCAACAGCTTTAAGCCCGGGCGGCATGCCGATGGGAAATGCAGACGTTCATATTGTATCCGTCACCAAAAAAGAAGTTGATATATCAATTAATGCTTATGTCCAAGGAATGCGGGTCCAGCTACACGCAATCGGAAAATAACAGGAGCCACAATTATGTCATTTGAGAATAGGCCAAAAGACTTTTTTGCAAAACAAATTAGATCATCACATTTAATAGCATCAGGTGGGATTACCAATCCTAACTCTAGCGATTGGGATGAATCATTTGAAAACCTTAGGTTAATGATTTATCCTAAAGATGCCTTAGAGACATCAACACCAGGAGGTGTATCTTATATAGAGGGTGCATTTGAGGGTATCGTCCCACCACAGCTCCTAGAAGATACCGGTGGTACTGGCCTTAAGGTTGGTGATGATGTCTGGTTGTTCATCTCTGGTGCACAAAACACCCATAGCACAGATCATGATGAAGACGGTGTTATAGAGCTAGACGAAAAAGAAAAAAGAGCAGACAGCGGTGTGGTGTTGTTCGGCGGCGATGTTGTAATATCTGGTACCTTATTTGCTGAGAGGCAGGTGGTAGAAGTTGATCTTAGCCAAGAGGGTGAATTATTTGTGTCTGGAAATCTTAAGGTTCAAGATTACACCCCTGATACTAAGTTCATCCAGTTTATGATGCCAATGGAAAATTATCCAGAGCAGTGGAGACGTCGAGCACTTTCCTTTACAGACTTAGATAGCTCAGATGGTACTGATGCACCAATCGACCTTACTTCTCTTGTCGATGGTGACAATGCAGGTGTATATGATCTAACATTATATTCAAGCTTTGACACAACCGCACCCTTTCCGGTTTCTAGCCTTAATACAACAATCACAAACTACAGGCGAGAAATTATAATTAAAGCTGTTGAGGATTCGGCCGGTGCCGACTGCTATGAGTCTCTTGCATTATTCACCGATGCTGTAGCACTCATAATCGATATGGATAATGCTACTGACTTTGATGGCACAGAGCCTACGCCAATATCCACGGGCCTGAGTAGTTTTACCTACATGCTAACTATGATCCAAACCCTTCTAGATAGTATTAACCCCGTTCCTCCAAACTACTCTACTGGTGATGTTGAGACGATATATGATGCAATAATTGCGATATTTGATGGTTTAAAAGATAACATTACCGACACCATTAACTGGATAACTACTATAATGATTGATCACGATGGTGATCCTTTAACGCCACCGGAGACGCCTGGAGGGATTACGGTGGCCCAGCGGCAGGCTTTGGAGGTTGCAAACAATGCTGCTAGCATGCATTATTCTAACAACCATGTATATGCTGCAGCATTCTCAGCAGCGCCGGTAACTCCTACTGAGTTTGAATCTAAAGATGATGCAATCTCAAAAGGGGTTGCATATAGCGGCTTTGTACCAGGTGAAACTGGGGATCCCGACGAAGAATTAACAATATTTAACGTTGACTCTTTAAACGGAAGGGTAGGTATTTTAAACGTCGATCCGGTTGCATCGTTAGATCTTAGATCTGGCTATGGGGAAGGAAATACCCCTACTGCTCATATCAACCACCAGGTAGAAGACGACTCCGGGGTACTCCAGAACGTACAGTTATATATTGAGGGTGGGGTTGCGCCGGCTGCTGGAAAATCTATATTCTGGCACCTGCGTAATAAAGAAGAACCTTTAGAGTGGTCACATGCTTCTGCAGCTAATGCACCAGAGGTTTTTCGTATCGTAGGCCTTAAAGAAGATATTACCAATTATGACACTAATGACATCGAGCCTAAGGTACTAACGATCACCGATGATGGGTATGTAAGGTTTAAAGAAGGCGGTCTAGGTGGAGCAAAACTAAAAGACGATCGGGACGGCCGAGAAGATATTAATGATCTAAACACGAATGAAGAAGCAGAAGATGCAAGTGGCGCCGCGCTGGTCGGCGATGATCATGATGGTGGTGGCGCACAAATTAACGGCAACCCTTATGACAATGGTTATTATGTTGATCGCTGGCATGGTGATACGCAGGTCGGGCATGCGTTAGATGATGTTAATAAAGCACTAAAAGCTGTTGACGAGAATAAAGCATGGCAGTGGCCGGATACAGATGGCATAGAGGGAGGCGACAAGGTCACTCTAAGGGACGATCTTAACAATGTAGGTATAGGTACCCAAGATCCAGTACAAAAGCTTCATGTGTACTCTGGTGATGGCCTCAACACTGCAGTAAGATTACAGTCTGATCATATCGATTCTGGTGATGGCTCTGTTTCAAACCCAGCGGCAAATGTAAAAATTGAATTAGCAATAGATGAGAATGTACATAGTACGATTAGCCAAAATGTTCGGGTAGGAGAAGACCTAACTGCTTTAGGTACCGATATGATGTTACAAAATCATACGGTATCCGGAGGAATCTACGTCTCTACGTTGAATGAAGATGATGCAGGAAACCAAGTTGCATTAGCTCCGCTAGTTATAGACAGCAACGGAAGCGCATTAGGAACAGAGCTGCAGGTGTTAATATTGTCCGGTACTACCGGAGAAGATCCTGTTCTTGACCCTAGGACTTTTGCAGATACTAATTTCTTCGTATCAGGTTCTATCGGTTCTTGTGTCAACCCCAGTGAGGGTGTGGCTGGAAACGCTGAAAGAGGTACTGCAGTATTTGGTGGTGACCTATTCGTTTCCGGGGCAATATATTCTGGTGGCGGTGTCGTTGGCGGCGGTGGAGGTTGGCGGACAGCAATGAATGGTGTCTGTATGGATGTCTTTACAGAGTCAGCATATGGGGATGATGGAACTACACCGGCATCGGATGGCCAAATATTGGCATCTAAGGTAGTTACATTTGACAACAGTGGTAACCCATTAGTGCCTGATGTCGATAGTGACGATTTTTCAAGTGTATACCTCGGCTTCTACTCGACGGAGCCTGGTACTGCTGGAGATGATGTAGCTGTTACATTAACATTGTCTTCATCAACATCTAGCTTAGATCCAACAGTAACCTGGACTGATAGTGATCCTAACAATCGAAGCCTTGACATAACGATACCACAAGCATGGGATGTAATTGGTGATGATGATGCATTCGGTAATAATACCGGAAACAATATAAGAATATCTTTCCAAAGAATACTCGATCTAGTTAATGGTGGTGGCATCTACAACTATCCTGCGGCAACCTGGCCTGTGAGGGCTAGACTATATAATACATGGCAATCTGAAAATATAACTCCGGGATACTTAACAACACCGATAGCTAGCCATAATGGACAGACAATCACCTGGACTCTAAATGGGGGTGGGGATAGCGTTCGGTACGTAAGCTGGGGTGCTGATGCCACCTCCGGAAACAGCCCGTCAGAAGGTATGGCGGAAGGGACCGGTGATACATTCACTAGACAAGATTGGGCTCAAGGCCTATTGATACCATTCAATTGTACGATTGTAGGCTATTCTGTTCGATATATGTCAAAGGATCCCTTTGTGATCACCGCACCTGGAGTTACACCTACCGGTGCGGAAAGAGTTGAATGGCAGATTGGTGAATTAAATGAAGGTACTGATCCTGATCCTGGAGCACTCGGTTATGCAGGTATACCTACTACAACAAAGGTATTTTCGCCGTATGTTGATGGTGGCCCAATTAATTGGATTGCATGGCATGCAGCAGATAATGGTACATACCCAATGAAATGGGTCGGGGAAGGTAGTGATGGTGATGCCGGCCATGTTAATACCTTAAATATCCCTGTCACTGCCGGCAAGACTATCGCCGTAAGGGCCCTGGAGAAGGACTGCGATATTTATTCTGATTACCGTGCAGAGGCTAGCGTAACTATATGGCTCCAAGGCGGAAACGTTTCTGGCGGCGCAGGCGCAGGCGCAGGGTCAGGATTTGATGAGTCAAGTATCCGAAGTGTTACAACATTAGGTCCATCAGATGGTGGGGCACCGGTAGCAAACCCATTAGGTGAGAGTGAAGTAAAGGTCAATCTACCAACATCAGCACTTATGAACTATATCTCAGCTACATATTCAATTGGTGACCACCTTTTATTCGAACTACCACTAGCTGCTTCGAATGAAGGCTGTACCTACGTCATAAAAGATAGTGTGGGTCAAGTGAGTGATGATAATACAAACATTCGAATTGCACCGGTCGGCGCGGATACGTTAGATCAATACACATCATGGGCCGGTGGCAATGGGCCATTAAAGTTAGAGCAAAATTTTGCCAGTATTACTATCTGGTCAGATGGCGTTCGGTGGTTAATATCTTAATATTATTAGGGGTTTAAAAAATGTCTTATAAAGTTTTTGGCGGCATACATGATATATTGGCTAGCATTAGCTCATTAAAAAGTATACCAGCTAACCAAAGAGAAAAAGGTCAAATGGTTGCCGTACGTGATGGTGACTATAAAATCTATATATGGGATCCTACAGCAACAGCAAAGGGATTGCTATGTAGCTTAGCAGGAGAAGATCCGGCTCAAACTTTATGGCCGTCAAAAGCTAGTATGTGGTATCCGGGAGCACAAGGACAAAATCAAAATCTTCCTGCTACCTTTATTGAACGTGATCATATGGTAGAAGAAAATAATGTACGGTTTGAACAAGGGATTGCGGTACGAGACGATTTTGGGTACCTATTTGCCGTACCTAATGATATATCAAATGATGCACAAGGCAATCCTGTTGATTATACTGGCCTACCCGGGAGATGGGTAGTTATCAACTATGCTACCCTGGTAGATAATATTCCATGGAGTACTCGGGCCGGGCATTTAATACCAAGATACAATGCGAAGTTTGATATAGGTAATGCAGACCTTAAGGTTCGGCACCATTTCTTATCTGATAATAGTATTTGGTTGGGTGAGCAACACCGCGTTACAGTTAATGTTGCAGGTACCCTAAAGTTCCAAAAAAGAAAAACTGGTAAAATTCCAGAACACTTAAACACTCATGCAGCATCAGCATTTGGTAGCGCGGATGAAGCAAAAAGAGCTATCCTTGAACAGATTAAAAGTGATCCAGACATTCCGGCTACTGAATTAGACTCAATTGGTAGTATCACGACTAGCACAGATATTCCGGAAACTATGAACCTGTCGCTAGCTCATTGGGAAAAAATAGCTAAAGTCCAGGGGTTTCTAAAGCCGGAACCTGGAACGTTATTCGGTAACAGCGATTTTGAAGATGCTGTCAATTTAGAGAGCAGCAGTGCACCCTCAAACGACGACATTGATACTAGGCTAGCAGACGTTGAAAGTAAATTTGATGTACTAGGAAAAATTGACAAAGATTACGTAGACCCTGGTGTATTCGATCTGCCTGAGTATATTAATAAATGGAATGAGCGCCTCGCGCTTGAAACAGATATTATCCGCGGCAACTTTGATAATTTATTTGATACTAGGCTTGGGACAAAAGATGTAATAGGGACACCGGAGTTTGGGACGTTGTATGATGGGCGATTTAATAATGACTTTGATACTAGGTTCGGAACAAAAGACGTAGTAATAGGGACAACTGACTGGGCTGATATGCAGGATCGCTTTGATGTGTCCGGACGTCTTAAAACTACGAATGCTCACCCTGATTTAGTTAACGCAAACGTCCCAGCAACAGATCTTTCAGGATATGCAACGTTAGGCCAGTTAGGCAGTGCATTAGCAAATAAAGCAGATGTATCATCTATACCTGATGTAACTGGTTATCTGCAATTGAGTGATATGGATCAGGTTTTAGGAAAGACTGTACCTAGTGGCGCAACAGACACAATACCTAACATGTTGGCCGGCAAAACCACGGTTAGTGATGTTGAAGCATATATTACTAGTAACCTATCGATAAGTGCGGAAACCAACGGGCAAATTAAATTAGCTATTAAGGGTGAACCTAGCCACTTTAATGCAACCAACTCCACGTGGCTAGGCGGGAATAGTATACTGTCTGGAATGGCATCCGATATAGCAGGAAAACAGGAGGCGGGTACGTATCTAACTGATGCGTCTAACATTGCTGCTTCGAAGATCACCGGGACAGTGGCAGCTAGTAAAATATCTTCTGCCATAGCGCGCACAGTTGATCTAACAGCCGTCGCCGGTGATGTGGCAGCGTTGGATAGTACCGTTGGGGGCTTGAATACTGATGTTAATAACATTAATAGCTGGAAAACCAGCACATTTAGTGAGGGATCTGGCAACCTAGCAATTGATAAACTACCTTATGCATTGTTTGCGGACAGTGGAACATATAAAGGTACCTTACACTCATCCGTTAGTTTAAGTGACGGTACATCACTTAATACCAAGATAAGCAGCTTTAACACCAGCATTAACAGCTTACAAACTTCCGTAACATCGCTTGATAGTTCACTTACGTTCACACCGTTAGTGGCTATGTCTTTCCCAACATCAGACAAAGATTTAAAATCAATAATTCGTGTTGTTCCACAAAACGAAATAACTACGAACTACCATCTGCTGGGACTAGTAACATTTGAGTATGAATGGAACCAGGTTGCAACAGATTTATTTAGCCTAAGCGGACATGTGGAAGAAGGATTTTTAGCCGAGCAGCTAGAAGAGTTATATCCTCCGGCAGATCCTCAAAATCCCCCTACATCTAAAGAAGATGGTCATATATGGTGGCATGAATACATGACAGAAGATCAGAAAGCTTCATCAAGTGGTGTACATAATTACTATACATTCTTTAATTCAGAGATGCTTCAAGCAGAAATCGATGCTGCTATAGCTGCCCTATAGATCAGATTTAGACTGATCTGATATACTGACTAGACTGATCTATTATAGTAACTGATCTTAATTAAATAAGATATAATAGATTACAGATAATCAGATATACAGATTCAGTATTGAACCAGATCCAGTTGATCTATAATAGGGTTGTAAACTAACTTGTATAAGTAATTGTACAAAAAAAATTCATGCTGTACCTTCTACATAACTGATCTTAGGCTAGTGTAGGAGTAATGCTAAATGTTTGAAAGTCCGTTTGATAATGGTATACCTGATGATACTGAGGTAATCTTTGTAAGCGATTTTTTCGTTGAACATGTATTAGGCGGAGCAGAATTAAGCAGTGAAGCACTAATCGAATCATCACCTTTTAAAGTACATAAATTAATTAGTTCAGATGTTACTGTTGAAGTACTGAATCAGCATTCTGATAAGTATTGGATATTTGGTAATTACGTAAAGATGGATCTGAATCTGATTCCATCAATTATTGCAAATATCAATTACAGCATTATTGAATATGACTATAAATTTTGCAGATATCGATCACCTGAAAAGCATGCTTTAGAGTCTGGTTCATGTAACTGTGAAAATGATATTCATGGAAAGATGATATCTGCATTTATGCATGGTAGTAAAAGTCTTTGGTGGATGTCTGAAAAGCAGAAAGATCTATATGTAACGAAATTCCCCTTTCTATCAGATAATGATAATACTGTACTTAGTTCAATATTCTCAGAATCATTCTTTATGATGGTAGATTATTTGAAACATAAAAATTCAGGTACTGATCGATCTAAGTGGCTGGTACTAGGAAGTACATCATGGGTTAAAGGTACTGATAATGCTGTACAGTATGCAATTGACAATGATTTAGATTACGAATTAATTCAAAACCTTCAGTATGACGACATGTTAGAAAAGTTGTCAACTGCAAAAGGCCTAGTATTTCTTCCTGCCGGAGGAGATACATGTCCACGGATTGTTATTGAAGCTAAAATCTTGGGCTGTGAATTAGTACTAAATGAAAATGTTCAACACAAGGATGAGTTATGGTTTAACTCAGGCATATCGGATTTAGTTAGTTATTTGCATGCTGCTCGAGAAAGATTCTGGGGCGGAATATCATCTAACATGAACTATAAAGCAACCATCAGTGGCTACACAACAACCCTTGATTGTATTAAAGGTGGGTATCCATGGAGACAATCAATCGAATCAATGTTAGGCTTCTGTGATGAAGTGGTTGTTGTTGATGGTGGTAGTACAGATGGAACATATGAGGCTTTAGCTGACTGGTCAACCTCTGATGATCGCCTTAGGGTCATTCGTATTGCACGAGATTGGGATCATCCAAGGTTTGCAGTATTTGATGGGGCTCAAAAAGCAGCCGCTAGATCTAACTGCACGATGGAGTATTGTTGGCAACAAGATGCTGATGAGGTTGTACATGAAGATGATTATGAAAAGATTCTTAAGTTAATTAAATCATTCCCTCGCGAAGCTGATTTAGTTTCTCTTCCTGTAATTGAATTTTGGGGAAACAAAGGCAAGGCCCGGATGGACGTTACTCCATGGAAATGGCGTGTCTCTAAAAATAACCCCAGCATTACCCATGGAATCCCTGCCTCACTTCGAACCTATGACGAAGATGGTTATCTTCATGCATTACCAGGTACGGACGGGTGTGATTATATTAATAAGGACACATTCGAATTAATTCCTCATGCATCTTTTTACGTAGCCGAAGCTCATAATATGAGAGTTGCGGCATTAGCCGGCAACTCTGATGCTGTTGCAGCATATACTGGATGGTATCAAAACATTATCAATATGATTCCTTCGGTATATCATTATTCATGGTTTGATATAGGAAGAAAAATCCAGACGTATAAAAATTACTGGTCCCAGCACTGGCAGAGCTTGTATGACATACCTCAAGAAGATACACCTGACAATAATATGTTTTTTGAAAAACCATGGGCGGATGTAAGCGATGATGATATTACAGCATTAGCTCATGAGCTCGAAGAGAACATGGCCGGCTGGGTTTTTCATGAAAAGGTTAATTTTGACAATCCAACACCGGCCCTAGACATTAAGTACTCGCACCCCGCTGTTATGGAGTTAACGAATGAGTAATCACTTTAAGGTCATAGTCCCTGTTTATAATGCAGAGGAGTTTGTAGCTAGGTGCTTATATTCAATTTGGGCACAGACACACACTAACTGGTCTATGGTTATTATTGATGACAACTCTAACGATGGTACCGTTTCAGAGATTAATCGATTTCTGGATAAGTTTACTAGAGCTAAAGACAAAGTAACAGTCATTCAAAATGATAAGCAGTACCATGCCTTAGCAAACATTTTGACCGGTGTTAGCATGGCTAGCGATGATGATATTATATGTCATGTTGATGGTGATGATTGGCTATCTGACATGGATGCGTTAACACTTATCAATGAACAATATGAACATCCAACACATGATGTAGGTGCAGTGTGGACAAACCAGCGTTGGGGCTTTACGATTTCCGGAAACTCCGGCCCTTTACCTGAGAATGCAGACTGCTATGCTCATGAGTGGGTTTCGAGCCACCTTAAGACTTTCCGCCGCTATTTGATTAATGATATTAACATGGAAAATTTTTATGATGATAGTGGAAAGTACTTTAAGAGAATAGCTGATCAAGCAATATACTTGCCGGTACTCGAAGTATGCCGGAGGAATAATATGTTAAGAACATACCTTCCTATCTGTGCTTATCACTATAATGTTGATCATAGTTCTATAGACTTCCAATCTGATGATTCACATCATCAACATGCCGAAGCAGCATTTTTGAGAAAACGCGGTTTTCTAGAATGAACTTTTGTTAACCTTGATGTATAATATACTAGAATCAATTAGGAGAAATTTTGATGAATAAAACAGTTTTGATCACCGGCTCTGCCGGACTTTTAGGTGCGAATTTTTCTCGATATCTAACCGGTAAAGGATATACCGTTGTAGGTATTGACAATCTTTTTGGTGGATACGAGTCTAGCGTTGATCCAAATTCCGTTTTTTATAACGTCGATCTTAATGACGCTCCGGCTGTCAACAAGATTTTTGAGGATCACAAACCGGACTACGTATATCATTTTGCTGCATACGCTGCAGAAGGATTGAGTCCCTACATTCGTAGCTTCAATTATACTAATAACGTTGTATGTTCATCAAATGTTATTAATGCCTGTATTAATAATAGCGTTGATAAAGTAATTTTCACCTCATCTATGGCTGTCTATGGAGAAGGTAACCCACCATTCACAGAATCTCAACCACAAACTCCGGAAGACCCATATGGTATTGCAAAGTATGCTGTCGAGATGGATCTTAAACTAGCTCATGATCATTTTGGCCTAGACTATTCTATCGTACGTCCTCATAATGTAGTCGGTGTATATCAGAATATTTGGGACCGGTATCGAAATGTTATTGGTATTTGGATTAGGCAGTCAATGAATAATGAATCATTGACCATCTTCGGAGACGGTACTCAGGTTCGTGCATTCTCTGACATTAGTTTTTATATGAAGCCGTTTGAGCAGTTAATGACAGAGCATAGCGGGGAAACATTCAACATCGGTGCTGATAAGTACTGGACTATTAATGATGCAGCGTTAACCGTACAGAAGGTTGCTGCTGAGTTTGGCAACAACGTTGACATCGTACACCTAGAAAAACGAAACGAAGTTCACACAGCATACTCAGACCACTCTAAAGCACAAGAGTCATTAGGGTTCCACGACAATACTGATTTAGAGGCTACGATTAGGGAGATGTATACATGGGCAGAGTCTCAACCTAACCGAACTGTCGAATACTTTGAGTATGAAGTTGAAAAAAATCTTTACAGTTTTTGGAAGAAATAACTGAACATTTGTTTAGTGTTCGTTATACTATAATATGACGAATTTTCCAACTAATAAAGGGCACGTTTCCTATTCTGAAGTTCGGAACTGGAAAGAGTGCCCTTTTCGGCACAAGCTGCTATATATTGATAAGCTACAGACGTTTGATGAGTCGCCTTATTTAGATTACGGCACGATCGTTCATGAAGCTTGTGAGCATTTTCTCAAGACAAGGGAACTCATCCTCGATGAGACCGAAGTTGCCTTAAGGGCAGCATGGGAAGAAAAGGGTTTCGACTCAAAGCAATTTATCGATGGCATGGTTGCTAGATCTTCCTCTCAAGGGTGGAGATATCGGCATAATAAGATTGATGATTGGGTCGACTGGGCCAAGAATTGTATTACAGATCTTCCAACCTTTATGGAGAAAGAGTTCCCTGGGTGGGAAACAGTAGCAGCTGAGTACCCATTAATGGAATCAGTCTATCGCGATGATAGCATGACCTACAAGGGGTATATAGATGCTATTATTAAAGCTAAGGATTCTCGAGGGAACCTTAAGTGCTATATAATCGATTGGAAAACTGCAAACGCCCGAGGCTGGAATTCTGACAAGAAGCGAAGCTTCTTAACTCAAGCACAGATTGCACTATACAAGAATTATTGGAGCCGGAAGCTAAACGTTGACCCTAAAGATGTTTATTGTGGGTTTGTTTTGCTTAAGCGTGGCGCTAAGCCCGGGAAAACCTGTGAATTTATCAAAGTCTCAGTTGGCCCTAAGACCCAAGAGAAAGCTGATAAATTAGTTTCTAGCATGATATCAACAGTCCGCAGGGGTTTCTTCCCTAAAAATCGTGGTGATGCATGTAAATTTTGTGATTTTAAAAATACTGAACATTGTCCTGGTGACAGTTTATAGGAGATGCTTAAATGAAAAGTAAAAAGACAATTGGGATTATTGGGCAGGGCTTTGTTGGCTCTGCTATTCGTGAGGGAATGCAGCATGCATTTACAGTGGAGACATGTGACATCGATCCTACCAAAAATGCAACTTGTGAAACTATTTATGAACTAGTTGATCGAGCAGATAACGTAGTATTTGTATGTCTTCCCACACCCATGAAAAAGAATGGTCGGTGTGACACCAGAATTGTTGAGGATGCAATTTCTGAAATTAATGATGCCAACCGCCGGTTATCAAAAAATATTATTCCAGTCATTAAGTCGACTATCGAACCAGGTACTACTGACCGGCTTAACGATAAGTATGATAATGTCACCATCGTTTTTAACCCTGAGTTTTTGACCGAAGCTAATAGTTTTGAGGATTTTAAGAATCAAAATCGGATTATTATTGGTGGACCTCGCCCTGCATCTACGACGGTTAAGACAATGTACAGAAAAGCATTCCCTTCGGTTCCCATTGTTAAGACCGGTGCAAATGTTGCTGAAACAGTCAAGTATTTTATTAATTGTTTTCTAGCAACTAAGGTATCTTTTGCAAATGAGATGAAGCAGGTTTGTGATAAGATGGACATTGATTTTGATAAGGTGGTTGAGTATGCGTTATATGATGAAAGAATTGGCAATTCACATCTCTCAGTACCCGGTCCTGATGGAAGCCTCGGTTTTGGTGGCCATTGTTTTCCTAAAGATCTAAATGCTGTTCGGTTTGTTGCCCAAGATCTAGGGCTTAACCCAACTGTTCTAACTTCAGTTTGGGAAAAGAACCTTGAGGTTCGACCTCAAGCTGAAAGGGATTGGGAGAATATGGTTGGGCGAGCTGTAAGCGAGGACTAGGTGTACTATGAAAAAAAAGAAGGTACTAGTTTTATCTGACCATGCTTTAAGCACTAGTGGAGTAGGTGTTCAGACACGTCATCTGATCCAGGGGCTTTTAAAGAAAGGTGGCTGGTCATTCCGCCAGTTTGGTGCAGCGGTTAAGCATGACAACTATGATACAGTAACCGTCAATGACGACTTTATCATATGCCCTATTGATGGGTTTGGTAATCCAGAGCTGTTAAGGGTTGCTCTTGCTACTGAAAAACCTGATCTGTTGCTGTTGTTTACTGATCCTCGGTTTTTTATATGGGCATGGGAGATGGAAGATGAAATCCATCAAGTTTGCCCGATAGCCTACTGGCATGTCTGGGATAACCGACCCACCCCGGAGTTTAACAAGGTATTATACGAGTCGACTGATTTGATTAATTGTCACTCACATCTTACATATGAGATGTGTTCTGAGCTTGAACCTAATAAGACTAACTTTATTCCACATGCATTGCCAGGTGATGTATATAGGACTTTACCACCTCAAGAGATTTCGAAATACAAGGAACAAGTTTTAGGTAAAGACCGCAAAGATCACTTTGTATTGTTCTGGAATAATCGAAACGCACGCCGAAAGCGCGCAGGTGATTTGTTATGGGCATGGAAAACGTTTCTAGACAATGCAAAAAGAAATGGGGATAACCCTAAGGCTACCCTGCTACTGCATACGAACCCGACTGATCGAGAGGGTCAAAACTTGTATGAAGTTGTGAACATGTTAGGAATCAAAGAATCAGTAGTTTTTTCTAAGGACCGTCTAGACTTTGAACAGATCAATATTCTATACAACATATCTGATGCGTGTATTAACATAAGCTATGCAGAAGGTTTTGGGTTGTCAACACTCGAAGCTATGCAGGTAGGTAAACCAATTATTGCTACCAAGACAGGCGGTCTTACCAGACAGGTTGTTGATCACCGCGATGGTAGTGAGAATGGAATTGCATTAGATATTGAGGTAAAGACCCTTGTTGGATCTCAACAAGTACCATACATTTATGAAGATCTAGTTTCATACACTACGGTTGCAGGTGCAATAGAGAAGTTATATAACATGCCTCTAAAAGAACGTAACCTCATAGGTAAGAAAGCCCATGACTATGTACAATCAGAATTTAACTATCAAAACACAATCGACATGTGGCATGACACAATGCTCGAGACCATAGAGAACTGGCAGGACCGATATACCTCTTGGGAATGTAAGACATTTTAGGAAGATGATATGAAAAATGTTATATTAAGAGCCCCTCTTTTAAGCTGTTCAGGGTATGGTACACACTCCCGGCAAATTTATCGCTGGCTAAAGACTAAGGATGTTAATGTAGTTACTCAAGTTGTACCATGGGGCATAACTAGCTGGATGATTAATCCTGAACTTGAAGATGGCATAATTGGCCAAATCATGAGTGACTCAAGGGATATAAAAGAGACAGCAGATGTTTCAATCCAAGTGCAACTACCAAATGAATGGTCAGCTGGGCTAGCCAAAAAGAATATTGGCGTCTCCGCATTTGTGGAGACTGATCAATGTAATCCTAAGTGGGTTAATAATGTCAACCTAATGGATATGGTTATAGTCCCATCCGAGCATGCTAAGCAATGTGTCCTAAACACTAGCAGCCCGAAGACAGAAATTCATGTCATACCAGAGTCATTCTATGATTCTATTTGCAAAGACAATGAAGATATAGATTTAGGGATTGATACAGAGTTTAACTTTCTAGTGCTTGGGCAGCTTACGGGTAATAATCCTCATAATGATAGAAAGAATACGTTTAATACAATTAAATGGATATGTGAAGAATTCAAAGATAATCCTGACGTCGGCCTAGTATTAAAAACGAACTCCGGAAAAAATACTAAGATTGATCGCAGCGTAACTGAGAAGCTTATTAAGAGTTTAATCAAGGAAGTCCGGCAAGGGCCTTATCCTAAAATTCATCTTTTACATGGTAACCTATCTTCAAACGAAGTTGCATCGCTATATAAGAACGAGAAGATCTCTGCATTAGTTTCATTTACCAGAGGGGAAGGGTTTGGGCTTCCTTTATTGGAGGCCGCGGCTAGTGATCTTCCTGTTATTGCTACAAACTGGTCCGGACATTTAGACTTTTTAAATAAAGGTAAGTTTGTTAAAGTAGGGTACTCACTTCAACAAATCCACAAGTCTCGTGTTGATGGTAGAATATTTTTGCCGAATATGAAGTGGGCTGAACCTATAGAGAAAGATGCAAAGGCACGCCTTCGAAAGTTCTATAATTCGAGTGTACTGCCCACTCAATGGGCTAAAGAGTTGGGGATTACGATAAGAGAGCAATACTCACATGACGCCATATGTTCACAATATAATGAAGTATTTTCAGGGATAATTTAATTATGTTAGTTGCAGGTCTAATAGTCTCTTTGTCAATAGTCGCAATGCTTCTTTGTGCATCGATATATTACAATATTAAATTTGGCATTAAAATACTAAATATGCAAGATTTTATCAGTGAGGCGCTAGACGTGTTAGACAGCAGAGAAGAATCAATAGCCCAAGTTTTACAAATACCTTTATTTCACGATAGTAGAGAGATTAGACGGGTACATACTGATCTTAAGGCATCCCGTAATGCAATTTTAAGAATTGCTGACGGCTTAGTTGATGCTACATCTGATGACCTAACCCCTGACGCTGAGGATGAGAATGTACAGTAATCAGTATAAGGGAAAAAAAGTTGTCAAATCCAAAGCCAAAAAAGAAACGAATCATCCGAAGGAAGAAGTCAGGTAGCAAAAATTATTTTAATCTTGAAACACAAGACGCCATAATACAGTACCAGAATTCTTCATGTGATAAAGAGAAAAATACATTATATGTAGAGAAGATCCTTCCTGCATTTGATAAACTTTCGCAGAACCTAATATTCATATATGGGTTTATATCTCCTGGTGAGCCATATGAACACCTCAAGAATGACTGTGTGTCTTTTCTATATGAGACCATTCATAAGTGGAACCCAGACAAGGGAACCAAAGCGTTCTCATACTTTAATGTCGTTGCAAAGAATTGGTTGATTATTAATTCACGCCGGCGTATTAAAGGTGAACGCCGACATGTTAGTGTAGATCACCAAGAGGGAATGTCACGCAGAGACAAGCAAGCATACGCAGCCCATGACGTAATTCCGGGCCCTGATGAGGTAATGATAAGGGCAAATTTTCGGAATGAGATTATGGAGGTATTAAAGGAGATTCAAAAACGAGTTTCCGGAGAAAATGAAAAGAAATGCATTGATGCCGTTGTGACCGTATTTGAGACCATAGATCAACTTGACTTCTTAAATAAGCGGGCAATATTTGTATACGTTAGAGATATATCAGGTCTTAGCCCGAAACAATTATCAGTTGCAATGTCAATTATAAGAAAACACTATAGGGCATTAGTTAAAGGTCCGGATAGAAAGTTTGATTTATTTTAGGGGAAACAAATGAGTGATGTAGTTGATATGGTGGAGAAAGTCAGTAAAACTGATGAGAAGATCCAGAAGTTTACTGAGCTTCTAAACTCTATTGAAAAGTCTGATGACAAAAAGAAAATATTATGGCAAGAGATTTATGAAAATGCACTTTCTGATCGTGCACAAGCTCAGGACTTATTAACAGAAGCTAGGTCTGAAATGATGGGTGGTGCATATGAGCACTCAACAATGGGCCCCACATTGTCAAAGTACCTTGAAAGAATGCATAAATCGAATGAACAAATTCTAAAGTTAGCAGAGCTTATAACAAAATCAGAAGAGCAATCTTCGAAGATAGATCCGGATGATTTATTTTCCCAAATTAATGAAGGTTAAGTATGTCCGATGTAATAGGCCAACTATCAGGTGAATCAGGTGCTAGTGGGGGAGGGTCAAACCTACCATCAACCCTATACCGTGGTGTCATAATTGACATTATTCATGATCCGTCCCTACTGGATGAGGAGCAAATAGAAGATTTTTCTGCCATGGTAAAAGAAGCGGCCCTGTTCCGTACAGCACCAAGAAACACATGTATTGTACAGATTGTTACCGGTGGCCTTGGCCTTACTGAGGAAGATGAATACATGGTATGTTTTCCTTTTTTCCCCCCGTACTTGGGAATGCCGGCCAAGCCTGGAGAACATGTATGGGTCTTTACAGAAGATCCTAACTTAGGCCCTAATTCCCCTATGGGGTATTGGATCTGTAGGATATCTGAGCCACTGCACATTGATGATTTAAACTACACTCACTCTGATCGTGCATACGGATCGTTAACTGTTTCTCCAGATGAAGCAGAGAGTGATCCTGTAGAAGAAGATGATAGGGGATTAGGATTTCCAAATGGGCTAAACACCCCTGATGGTGCTAGGCTTAAATCAATAAACAAGTTTGAAGAAATATACTCAGGATCTTTAGGTATGCAATCCGTCACCTTAGAACCTGTCCCTAGGTTTACTAAACGCCCCGCCGATCTGGTTCTACAGGGCTCAAATAATACTAGTATAACTCTAGGTGAAGATCGAGGGTGGACAAAGGATAACATAGAAGAATCTACTGCTGCAGAATGGTCTAATGCCACCACCACCGGACCGACAATAGCCCAAGCAGAATATGAAACTCCTCCGGAGGAAGGTGCAGCTGATCCAAACGAGAGGGTTTTTGCAGGGACAATTGATATAGTCGCCGGCCGAGGCCGGTACTTTCCCGATCCGGATTCACCTTCAGAACTAACAGCTGCTAGGGTAGTAACAAATGCTAGAGGTTATGATGAGACCGATAAAAACCCAGTAGGCGTTGGCCATGCAGAAAAGCCAGAGAATAGGCTTGAGACACCGGCTGAGGGAGATCCAGATTTTTTTAATGATGCATCAAGAATGTATGTATCTATGAATACATTACCAGATTTAAATTTTAGCATTACATATCCTGATATTCCTCCTGTTGGTGATCCTAACGATGGCGAGGCTATAGAAATTTTAGAAGAGTATGCTGAAGGTATTGGTCAAGCTGCAATAGTTCTAAAGTCTGATGAGGTAAGAATAATCGCTCGCCAAGATGTAGATCAAGATCCGCCAATTCATGGGTCGATTACTTTAATCAAGGAAGGTGAGCCTGATGATGAGGCTGGTGAAGGAAGAGGGATTATCACCATCCGTCCTGACGGTGTCATTATGATTGATGGTCCTAAGGTTGTAATAGGTTCTGGAATTGAAAAAGATTTTGGCGCCGGCGCCCAAGTTTCCCTAGGCTTAGCCGCTACGGAACCTATGTTGTTGGGAGACTTATTCATCGCTGCAATTGACAAGTTTGCAAATGCACTCTTAACAGACGTAAATACGTCGATATCAAATCTAGGCGCACCAATATTAATGCCTAACCTAGCAACAAATGTTTCAACCCTTAAGACAGACATGGATAATGCAAGAAGCAAAATTGCCAAGCTATTATGAGAGATTAAGATATGTCAATCCCAGCCCCTATTGACGCACCATTTACTGCAGCCATTGGCGCAGCAGCTGCATGCATGCCTTTAGAATGTCCTGAACCACCTGAAGATCCTGAAGAAGGTTATGAACCTTTTGGCATATGTAACCTAATGTTAAAACTGGCCTTAGGGTCTATAGCACCTTTCTTACCAATGCTGAATATCGTATTAGCAGTTGACCTCCCCGGAATTATTGAACTACCAGGTTTGGCAGCGGAGCTACCGGCCTTGCCATTTGAAATGATAGCCGGCCCAGACCTCCCGCCAATCCCAATTCCGGACATAGGGGTTATTGGTGGTATGGATATGCCTGAACTTCCCGCGTTAGGAGCGTTAGTTTTTGGGTTATTGACTTTGCCAATTGATCTCGCAACCGGCTTGTTGTCATTTGATATTCCTGATCTTTCTTTCGACGGGATGTTAGACTTAATACTTCCTGCTATCGGCGCTGCCCTAAAAATACCGGCGTTAATGATACCGACAATAGGGCTTTTAGATTTAGCGATATGCTTTGTTGCATTACTATTATTTCCTATCTTGGCCATACTTGGCTTAATGGCCCCTGTTCTTGACGCAATTGGCCCTGCTAGCGACGCCGGTTTGCCAGTTCCGGAGCTACCAGAGCTTCCGACACCGGAGGACATTGATAAGATGAAAAAAGATATGGAAGAGATGACAGATGAAGAAAAGAAAGCTAAGGGCGAAGCAGCGCTAGCACGCCTCGTTCAAAAAGAACAAGATGAAGAACGAGCAAAAAGACAGGCGGCAATGAATGCTAGCGGAGACTCAGGCCTGAAAGAAAGAAAGAATAAATCTTGGAAGCCAGGGATCGGAGATGATTTCTATGGGTAAGATTAGCCTAAGAATCTCGTAAGGTTGATAATTAGTTACTAGGGATAAGGAATAGAAATGTCAGAATTTGATGAGTACTGGTACAAAAGAAATAAATCTGCTGCAGTATATGACTTTAAATCTGTTGGTACAAAAGACACAGAGATTAAAGAACAGATCACACCGTGGTTTGAAAGTGCCGATCCAATCGGCATTAGAACACCCTTGGCAATAGGTGATGGAACGGACGGCTTGTTGTCTATGCATAAAAGTCTTCAAGAACAAATTCATGATAATTTTCGAAACCTGATACTAACTAATCATGGCGAAAGGTTAGGCCTCTATGATTTCGGTGCCAACCTAACTGAGTTATCTCATGAGTTAGGTTCTGAAGGTATAGACAATGAGGCAATAAAAAGAATATCAGTTGCCACAAAGAAATATGCTCCTTTTATTACGTTGAAAACGTTTGAGAGTTTCGTCGATAATCGTGATAATGAGCATATTGCAAAAGTAGGCATTAGGATCAGATATGATATCCCACAGCTTGGTGTTAATGATAAAGCACTTGAAGTCATAATATACACAACTGGATAACAAGATGGATAGAACAAAAACAAAAGTTAATAAACAAATAAAGAAGCAAAGAAAAAGAAGTTATCTAGCTCGTGACTTTGACTCGTTCAGGGCTGAGATATATGACTATGCTAAAACATATTTTGGAAAAAATATATCAGACTTTAGTGAAGCTTCTGTCGGTGGCCTATTCCTAGACATGGCTGCAATGATAGGTGATAACCTATCATTTTATTTAGATCATCAATTTAGGGAACTCAGCTGGGATACCGCTGTTGAACAAAAGAACATTATCCACCACCTCCGGATGGCCGGTGTTAAACAAACCGGTGTAAGCCCAGCGGTTGTAGAAGCAACATTTTCGATGGTTGTTCCGGCAGAAATAAACTCCGGAGAGTATTCACCTAAGATTTCTTTACTTCCCACTATTGGGGAAGGAACTATCCTCGGTGCCGGTGCAACAACATTTGCGACAACTGAACCACTCTATGTTTGGGAGACAGACCAAGCCGGCTCTTTGAAGGCTAAGGTTACATTAAATGAGTCAGATGACGATGGTAATCCTAAATCATTTTTAATTGAGAAAAATGTTATATGCATTTCTGGGAAGGTTGATTCACAATCATTTACGATCGGCTCAGCACATAAACCATTCCGAAAGATTGTGTTAGGCAATAGGGATGTTACTGAAATTATATCAATTGTTGATGCTGATGGCAACGAATATTTCGAGGTTGAGTCGTTAACACAAGATACGGTATATAAAGGTATTTTAAATTTAGATGAAGATCAAAATCTGGTAAATAAAAATCTAGAGATTGTGCCGGCTACCCACCGCTTTATAACTAGCGTTGATCCTTCAACTAGGCTAAGAACGATACAGTTTGGTTCTGGTGACGCAGACTCATTAGATGATGATATTATTCCGGATCCTAGCGACTTGTCAATACCTCTTTATGGAAAAAAGACTTTCCCTAGGTTTTCAATTGATCCTCAATCAATGCTTAAGACACAAACATTAGGCATATCTCCAAGGAATACAATTATAACAGTCAAGTATCGTCATGGCGGAGGTACTTCGCATAATATATCAAGCCAAGTCCTCCGGCGGATTAAGACAATTCATATATCTTGGCCCTTGTTACCTTCTCCTACCCCAGAAGAAACGGTTGATGTAAGGGACGTAAGGAACTCCATGGTTGTAACAAACGATTTTCCTGCTGCTGGTGGAGCAAAGGCTCCTGATATTGAAGATCTACGTGCACAAATACCTGCCGCAAGAACACTACAGTCAAGGGTCGTAACTAAAGATGATCTTCTAGCTAGGATTTACACACTACCATCAGACTTCGGGCGTGTCTTTCGAGCCGGCATTAGGCAAAATCCAAATAATCCTTTAGCTGCTGAACTTTATATTATCTGCAGAGATAATAGGAACCAATTAACTGTTGCTCCTGATGCACTTAAGAAAAACTTGCGTAAGTACATTAATGAATACCGCCTAATATCTGACGCTATAGAAATTCTGGATGCAAGAGTAATTAATTTAAGGGTAGAGTTTAGTGTAGTTGTAGATCCAAGCTTCCAGAAACCGGCAGTGATACAAAAAGTTATATCCAAACTTAGGCCCATACTGCAAACTAAGATGTTTCAAATTGATCAACCAATTATAAGAACAGATTTAATGAACGCTATAATCAATACACCTGGCGTTCTTTCATTAACGGACCTTTCAATTAATTGTTTAAGGGGTATAGTTGATGAAAGAGTATACAGTAACACTAGTTTTAATGTTATTCAAAATACGGCCAAGGGATTGATTGTTGGCCCACCGGGTTCTATTTTTGAGATAAGATATCCGAAGCATGACATTATAGGCAACGCTACATAAGGGAACAATCATGTATTTGAATATAACAGCTAGCAAAGACACATACATACATAACAAGATTTTAGCAAATCGGTATAGGACATCTGACTCGAATGTAGGTGTCGCCGGTACGTTAGACTTATTTAAGTTGTACGGAGAGTCTTCGCTTCCAGGAATTGAGGCTGCAACACAAAGCGAAATAGTTTCTGTGTCATTCCCAGATCACGAAGACTCAAATTTAGATGGGAAATACTTTATACTATATGACGAAGATGATACAAAATATTATGTATGGTTTAACGTCACTGGTGCCGATGAGGTCTCAACAGATCCTGTCGTAGCTGATTCAACAGCAATCCCGGTATCGATACCTGACGGCTCTTCGAAGATTGCCATCGCCGCGGCAGTAACTTTGGCTTTTGACGCATTCCCAAAATTTTCGGTGAATGATAATCTAACTGGAGAGATTGAGATTACTGTTGTTGCAAAGGCCCCAGTTCTAAACGCTGCTAACGGAGACATATCTAGCGAAGCCTTTGAATTAACTGTTACGCAGCAAGGCATGAAACCCGGGACATTTAATTTAGATATTGATGCAGACGGCACCCCGGATACTGCTATAGAGCTATCCAGGGTTTTGTTGAATTTTGACCTATCTGAATTAGGGGATTTTTCTACTTTAGATGTTACTGATACTGACTTTAAAGCAACCTTGAGGTTGTTTGATATCCTAGACGGCCAGATGGCTCCAACAAATTTTAATGTTGAGTTATTTCCCATGGCTAAGACATTTACTGAAGGCATAGGAAGGGACACAGGGGCATTTAATGATTTAGACATATGTAACTTTGTAACATCATCTTATTCATCCACACCCGTCTTATGGGGCACGCCTGGTGCAAATAAGAAAGGTATTGTTGGCGACGGCGAGACTGATAACGATGTTTTTGCATCTGGCTCTGAGGGTGAACAATATTATGTCTCAAAGGAGTTCGTAGAGGGGACGGAACCATTTACCTTTGATGTAACTAACATTGTGAAAGCAATGGCAGTTGGTGATATTACTAACCATGGCTTTAGAATCTCATTTTCTGAACTTGAGGAGCAAGACGGCAAGACATATTTCTTGAAACGCTTCGCGTCACGTCACGTACTAAATCAATATTTAAAGCCCCGGTTATGCATTTCCTGGAATGACTCTTACCGTGACAACAGTAAAAACGCAATATTTGATACTAGTACCACACTAACATTTCAGAATACAGTTAGAGGCACCACTGAATTTGCAACTGATTATGAATACACAGTGGATGGCACTAGTGATAGCCTGGCTTTGACTATATCTACCGGTTCATATTCACAAACCTTTGCTGCCTCACATGCAACTGCCTACGGTACTTTAGAAAAAGAAATTGATGGTATGTATGGCACGTCATTTACTATTAACACCCTAGATGATGGTGAAGATCGCACCGTTAGCTCACAAGAAGAAATAATCAGGATAGAGCTAGTAGACCACAATGAGGATTCTGAAAATCTTATAGGATACTATTTTACGATATCTGATAATGAAGCAGTGCCCTCAACTTACGATTTCTGGTTTGGTTTAGACGGCGATGATGCCCCTGCCGGCGCAGTTAATAATCCAACCCAAATAACAATTACAGCTTCAGACACTAGTACTTCAATCGCAACAACTACAGCGGGCATAATAAATGCCGTCAACGGAATGTCTGCAACTGTATACAGCTTAGGTGTTGTTCATGTTACACTAGACACCCCGGGCCTACCAGCTAGTCTTGCATCTACCGGTACCGTTGTTGATGATGATTTTGATGTGGTAAGGTACCAAGAAGGAAATAACATTACCCTCCAAGAACACATCATAGCTTCCGGCTCAATTTCATTTGACACAACCTGGTCCGGTAATTCTTCACCCGACGGTACCGGTACTGAAGTTACCTTACTAACCGGCTCTTTAGACATTAATACGGCCTCTAGATCGGCATTTAACGCAACGCGTCGAAATCTGGTGTTTTCTCTGCTTAATGCTAAGCAATCATATAAAACTAGCGAGAAGGCAAAGATGAGGGTATTCTCACGAGACTTAAATCAAGAACTCCCTTCTGCGAAGGTAGCGCTAGAGATTGAAAGTGCAATATTTGATCAGGCATATTATAGGATTAGAGATGTTGTGTCTGGTGACTTGATTATTCCTTTCGAACAGGATAATAATGGCACTCGGCTCTCCACTGATTCTGCTGGTATGTATTTCGAGCTAAATATGTCATCGCTGTTTCCCGGGAGATCATATACTGTCGATTTGTTAGTTATAACAGACGGCAATGAGTCAGTTTTTGAGTGTAAGAATACTAGGTTTAGGGTTGATATATAATGGCTATTACATCAAAATCGCGTCTGTTCACACCATCAGTCGTTAGAAGGATAATATCATCTAACACTCCGGTGACAAAACAGACGGCAAAGGATAAGATTGGATCTGATGACCACGATGACGATCGTGATTTTCGCCTAGATGGTCCTGGAGAGGGAATCAAGTCGACGCAACAATTAAATGTTGATTGGTCGAAGTTTGAAAACCACACATTCTTTAATTCCGCAGAAGCTAAGGTCAACGTTGCATTTGACACAATCATCAACAATTACCCATTTGATGGTTCTAGGAAAGAAGTAGAGGATTTCTTTAACAAACTTACAGGCTATGAGAGATATGTTTTTGATAATTTCCCAAAATCTACTGGCGCCTTAAATTTTGGAAATGACCTAATTCTGAATGTATCAGACAAGTCAGGAGCATTATTTCCTTCGTTGTCTAAAAAGAAAGGTGAGGTTGTCCTAGATCCAGGTGAGGAATCTATCTCATTTGAGACGCATGTTTTTATACCATCTGGTGTGCCAAGAAATATTGCGGCCGGCCACACTGAGGAGTATAACGGCAACCAGGTGATCTGTCAAAAGATTGATGCACTAGGCACCACCGGTTTTACACTAGGGCTTTTAGATTCACGATTAAAAAATGTACTCGAACAATTATCAGATAATGATGGTCGTTTGCTTTGGTATATACCTTCGGGATCACCAGACGACCCTTTAACTACTGACGTAGATGAGTCTTATGATACTCTTTCTGCTGAAGAGGCAGGGTATACAGGGCTAAGTGCTGATGGTATGTACTGGTCAGAACAAGAGTGGGCAGAATCAAATGGCTATGATCCTGTTTTGTACGAGCGCAAAGATGGGTTATCTTCATGTGATTTAATATTCCTAGCTTCTTCTGGCTCAAACCATCTCTCTGCATCAATGGAGCTACCGAAGGGGACATGGTCACATATATGTGCAACGTATGACAGGGGCATTGGGCAAAACAATCTTAAGCTTTACCTAAACGGTGAGCTTAAAACAACGACTTTAAAAAGCTACAACATGGATACTTTTTCACGTGCTTTAGATGAGTCTGAACTTCATCCGAATGTTGAGCCATTTTCATTTAAAGTTTCTAGTCTCACCTTGGGAGGGGGTTCAACTCATTTCCATGGTACCTGGCCTGAAATTAATGAAGTTGATTGGTCAAGCGTAGACGCTTCACATGACGGTATTCCTGATGATCGGTATACTGCTTCGCTAGCACCTTCGGTTAATTTTACCCAGCGCAATGATAATACTCCCCTATCGCCTCTGAGAGACTGCTTTACCCCGACAGAGTTCTTTTCTGGCTCCCTAGACAATTTTAGGGTCTGGCATTCAACTAGGTCTGAGAATATCCTTAAAGATCTTTCAAGGGGAGATGTATACTCTGATACACCAGGCTCTTTGAAGTTATCGTTTAAATTTAACGAGCCCTCTGGTGACTTTGACTCTAAGGATTTAGTACTTGATTCATCTGGAAACGCGCTACACACTAAGATTATTAATTACTTTGATGATTGCAGGAATCCCTTGTTGAACCTCAATCCCATAGATGCTTCTGTTGGTGATCCGGATGATCCATCCCTTCCCAATATCACCCATGAAAAGCCATCATTGAACCCGATCCTATTTCCATCTTATCCCGATGTTGTTTCTTTAAACAGGCGTTTTATTGATACTGCTTCATGGTATGACACGAATAATCCAAACCTAATAACAAACTTGGTACCAAAACATTATTTTGCCGAAGCACAATCAGAGTTTGGGTTGTCTGAGCTATTTACCGACGCTGAGACAATAGGGTTTAATCCAGCACAAGATGTGCCTGGTGGTTCACAAATAACATCTCCTCAAATAATGCAATCATTATTGTTTACTTGGGCTAGATACTTCGACGAAATGAAGATGTTCTTAGATCACTTTGGTAACCTAATGAATGTTGATTATGAGTCGACTGAAACAATACCTGAGAACTTTCTTCCATTCTTGTCTAACTATTATGGGATTACATTACCAAAGACATTTACTGATGCATCACTATCACAATTTCTAGAAGGTGAAAATATAACACCTGACCAAGGGATATCAGAGCTAAGTCTTCAATTTGTACAAAACCAGATCTGGCGTAGGATACTGGTGAATATGAACGAAATACTACAATCAAAAGGTACTATTCATGGCATTCGGTCACTGTTATTATCTATGGGTATATCTCCAGATAAGCTGTTTAGATTTAGAGAGTATGGGGGCTCTAAGGATACTACATTAAATGATGTAAGGAAATTTAGGGTTGAAGTATCTTCAATGCTTGATTTTTCAGGCTCCCTAGCCGGTGTTAACGAACACCGTCCTGCTCCAGGTGTGGGTAATCCGTTTAGCTATGTGCACAAACCGTTAGTTAGCCCATGGGATGCAACCGTTGCAGACGACTTAACATCATTGCCGGTTCCTTTGCCGGATGACTACAAGAAAGCACCTTTTATTACTCCGTTTATAATGTCACCATTCCTGTCAGGTTCAAGGGTTGAGATAGGCCCTTGCCTTCCTGATACAGATATACCTGTTGCTGAAGCAACACTGACACTTGATTATAGCTTACCACCTGACTCTGCTTACTCTGATGTTACTCCACGTTATAGGGAGTCGGCAGGGTACCTTTCTGATTCCTTGTTGCTTGATAAAAAAGCATTCCGAATTAAAGATACTGACTCCAACTTATATACACTACAGTTTAGATGTTTTGATGACACAGAGATTTTGCCTGAAAATATTGAGATTGATATTCGTAGCATAGAGGACAGAATAGATATTGCTCAAAAAGTTGTTGAGGTTATAAACAACGAAACACCATTTATTTCATATAATATTTCGGAACAGAATGACGGAATTATAAAGATCATTCAAACTTCCGGCGGAAGGGTAGGTAATTATCCGGTCGAGTTGTTGCAAGTGCAAGAAGATTCAATGCTCCCATGGAATGGGTTAATACAATCAGTTGATGACCTTGGCAACAAACTATGGAAGCGCCCCGACGATGTATCTGGAATAGTGCAGGCAACTGACATTGATGGTGTTTTAATTTATACGCCTGATTTAGGGGACACGTTTAGTAGTGATCCTGCAGATGATCCTGTTTATCAAGTGCCGCTTACTGCAGTGGGATATGAATCAGAGCCTCAAATGCTAACATGGAATAAAGAGCAGACGGCAGAGATAGGGGTCTGGAGACATACTACAACTGGCGAACTAGTTACATATGAAGATCACCCCGACTATGGCGATCCCACAGCACCGTCTGGTGGCGTTTTCAATGATAACGATATGACACCACCATACGAAAAGGTTTTAGTTGAGCAGACTGAGGAATCATATGCATCATTAATCGGGTTTGTTCCTGTATATAACAGAAAATCGTATCTTTACTCTGATGGTTTTTCTAGCGGGCTATATGGTATGATTACCAAGGATCATCCTGATCTTACTCCCGAAGAATCTCTTTTTATTAAAGAGAATGGCAACTACCATGGATTTAACGAGACTCGTACTGACGGGCTCTTTACATCCGGTTCATGGACTGTTGAAGCAATATACAAATTCGACAAGCCTAAGCTTACCTTCTACCCTGTGACCCAAAGCCTAATGCGTATGCATTCGACATTGGGGCCTGAAGGAAGTGAACAACATGTTGTTCTTTCAAACTTACTTTGTATGAGAGAACCTGAGTTTGATCAAGAGACAGGTACGGAGATAATAAAGCCTGACGGCAAAGTAAAATTGTATGTACGTCCTGAGTTTGCAATTGGGACCGATCCATCATCAGGTCTACCAGATCCTAAGGAATTAGTACTTGAGATAACAGGCGTTAATATATTTGACGGCCAAAAGTGGAATATATCATATGGCCGTGACAGGGCTGATCAAATTGAGTCTAATGTCTCATCATCATACTTCCTAAGGGTCTCGAAAAACCACCGCGGTGAAATAAAAACTTTCAAAGAAGATAGAAGAATGTTTTTGGAGACCATGCATGATGATAACAAAACATTTTGGTCAGATATCACAACTGAAAAAAATGACTGGGGCACATTTATTGCTATCGGTAGCCAGTCGCTTCCAGACGATGCTGCAACCTCCGGATTAGGCCTCAATACGCCCTCACCGGAAGAGAAGACTGTAACCGATTTTTCTGGAGAAATAGCACAGCTTCGATTCTGGTCTAAGGGGCTAACCACTAAGGAGACCAAAGAACATACCAGAAACCCTATGTCTCTAGGTGTACAAGATCCTTCTACTAATTTTAACTTTGCTACAACCCCCATAGGATCTTGGGAAAAGTTGCGTATGGATATATCTTTTGATCAACCGGTCACTGCGTCTATTGAGGATGAAGCAGCAGATCAGGCATATAGAGACGCCAACATGACGCCGTTAGGCTGGATAGAATTGTTTGACTTTTCACAGGCTTCGGTTACTGGTTCAAGAGGCGCGTTATGGAATGATTCATCACACACAGACAAGATGAATTTCCATATGTACGGATATGGGTTTGAAGCAGAGATATCAAATATAAAACCCGAAAGGTTTGACTACCAGACAATAGATGCAAAGTTTGATGAACAATCTGTTGATAATAAAGTTAGGATCAGGGGGTTTCAACATACCGAGAACATAGAAGAGTTTCAAACTGATGTTGCCCCGGTTCATGAAATACTTGCTAGCGAAACCCCCTCTGACGACACTAGGTTTAGTATCGACATATCGTCTGTACAGGCCCTTAATGACGATATTATAAAGATCTTTGCTACCCTTGAGTCGCTCGACAATATCATCGGTGCCCCTGAGCTTGTGTTTACTCAATCGTATCCTGACTTAGAATTTCTAAGAAAAGTATACTTCAATCGCCTTGAAGGGAAGGTTAGGGTTAAGTCATTTTTCGAATTCTTTAAGTGGTTTGACAATGCGGTGGGTGATCTTATTAAGACATTAATCCCCAGAAAGACTCATTTCTTAGGCGTCAACTTTGTTGTAGAGTCACATATGTTAGAGAGGGCAAAGATGACATATAACTATAGTGATGTATATTTGGGTGATAAGAATCGCCATGGACTTAAAGGCACAATGACACTCCAGCAGTATGTAGGCCAAGTTAAGAGGTTTTAAAAAATGACAAAAGCATCAACACCTTCAGGTTCTCTAGACGAGGCAATTGCATTTAGACAAGGTATTAGTGTAGTAACAATTAAAGATCAACTTACCGGAATGCTTCCTAAGTTTTCTGCTGGGACGAGATCAAGAATTGTAATCGACGGCAATGCACCAGAGTCTGACATATATTATGACGACTCGATGATAGGCCTCGGCCCGGGTTCGATAGTCCCGACTCCTCCCACTACCTCGCCTGTTTTTCTGTATGATCATGATTTCTCTAAGTTTAATGACTTATATGATATTCCGTCTCCCGGGATAAATAATTTACTAGTATCAGGATCATATACCGGTGATTTAGATGCTACATTTAGAATCCAGATTGCCAATCCGGATGACCCTGATGTATATACAATATCGGTGCCTGTATACCAGTCCGTATCCGGTTCACCTGGTTTAGATGACATGCATGTAGTTGTAGATAATATTACTGAAACTACATCAGAGGGTGAAGAGAGAATTGTTATAGCATCTGGTAGTTATGAAGCTTCTCAAGGCATTAATGTATATAAGGTTGAAATAGCATCAGCAGAAGAAGATGCAGTAGACACAATCAGGTGGTATAAAAACGATACCCTTCTTACCCCAGCCGGCTCTGAGGAAGTAATAACGGCAGTCGGCGGAAACACGTTAATAGACGGTACTAATAAGATTGTTGTTAAGTTTGACTACGATGGTTTTGAAGATTATAGGTACGGATCTCCAGCAAAACATACGGTAGGCGATTCATGGTTAATTGTTGCAGGCGCTCAGCAATTCAGGTGGTCAAAGGGGGAGTTTGACACATCCTCAAGCTCAACACTCGAAACTTTACCAGGGGCCCTGCAAGACAGTGCCGGACCAATCGGCATACTACAGACAGACTATCAATTAGTATCAGACGGAATATCTTTGCGTTTTCCTGCTCAAGCAGGATATCCTGATGGATCAGATCCAAATGTGCCGGCCACACTGTGGGAATTTAGTGTAACCTCTCTCAAGCCTGAAGCCGCCATTACGGCAATGCAAGAGTCTTCTGGAAAGATTCAAATATACCCAGATCATCGAACTGAACAAAGAGATTTTGGGCAACCTAAGTTTCATAGCGATTTTGACACTGCTGTAAGAGATCAAGCACAGATATCGACTGTCAATGTTTCAAGGCTTCCGCTTATAGGTGAACAATCAACAATTCCTGGTGCCAGAACAACATTGGGTAACACACAATTATATGATAGCCCTATTCATAAAAAGAAAAAGCTTTCTGCTTTGGAGGCTAATTTAGTAGATGAAAGAGCAGGAATTCCGATACTAGACCTCGACCCGCTAGCAAGGGGGTGGAAAAAGTCATCGGTTTCATCTGACGGATCAGTAGGTCCATACTTTACGATAAAAGATTTAAGGGATAAAGCTACTAGGCCAAGAAATAATCATTTTTGGTTTAATCACGGGAATACAACAACATCAGATATTACACTGTACGATGACAAAGATCCTGCACCACAAGCATCAGACCCTATAGCAATTGATATATCAGGTCGCGACCTTTCTGAGATTGAATTTAAGGGAAGTAAGGAACTGGAATCGGTCGGCATATATTCTATATATAATATACCGGCATTAATGCCTTTGTCTACACCTGCTGCCGGTAATGATTACTGGTCTATAGATTCCGGTATAACCATGGTATCTGTAGATGATGTTCATCCCCATGGAGATCCAGGTCCTATAGCATGGCCTTCAAGCGTCAATACGTCAGGTGATACACTTTATTCTTTAGTTTCTGATACTGGCGAAAACTATGTTTTAGCCGCAGCTGCAGGCTGGTCTCCGGATATTGGGGAAGATGATCCGGGGATTCCAGATAAGATGTCGGTAGACAAATTGGGTAACATTATTGTTAACACAGTCGGGGTGCCTACACCTTTAGAAGAAGCACCTTGGATGGAACACCATGGATATTTCCCAGCCTCTTTTAGCGAGGTCGAATGGCTTCAAAGGAATGGGTATGTTGCATATGAAGATGTTTTACATAATAACTGGTTCACTTTATATGACCATGATTACCAAGCATATTGTGTACAGTTTAATGTTGTTGACAACATAGATTCTCTCCCCTTTGTTGCTGCCGGATTAACTGCAGCAGATCTACAAATAGATACTGACGATGATGGGATACCTGACAAGAACAAGACGAAGGCGGACCCATTATTCGTTAAGCTGAATATAAATCGATTTGATACTGCAGAAGTTGTTTCTGAAAAATTAGTAACCAGACTACAGCAGACTATACCAGCTGCATTATTAAACCCATTACACCCATTTTACGTTGGTGTCGATACCTCAACAACTTTTAAGGCAAAACAAAGCACCGCGGCAGGAAGCACAGCGGTAATAGAATTAATGAGTTTTGGGAAAGTACAGCAGTCAGATGTTGAAGCTTCAATTTTGCAAAACGGATTTCAAGCATGGCTAACAAATGTTGGCTCACTAGGTTATGCACAAAGTGTTTTAGACAGCGATCAGGTGACAACTCATCAAGTAGGTAATTGTATATGTTTGTACAATGCAACTAGCTATGCATATATTGCGCCTTTAGTCGCGCCGTTTGGTCATGCAGATCTACCCTTTGGTGCTACGCTATCTTCATCAAGCATGTTATGGTCTAATGATTCGGGTGAGACATTATATACTTTGGTTGATTTGCTACCTGTACCTGGTCTCGATGCTGACGGGTCCGGAGCAGTAACACCAGCCGAAGCATGGTCGGCTGGATATGTCCCATATGTAGGTGTAGATGCATCTTCACCTCATATTATATGGTTTAACCTTGAAGGGCTATCCCGGCCTCTAGCAGGTCCTGCCGGCCTGGCAGCTGATGGTACAAGTCTATACAACCTATGGTCATACAGTTTGGATGATGATTATTATTCTGAAATAGATACGGCATTTGCACAAGGCAACATTTTAAGCGTCATGGCACGCCATAGGACACCTGGTCGTACGGCATCTTTTTTCGTCAACGAAGGGATAACACTAAGTACTCATTTTAGTATACCTTTTATTTCTACAACAACAAATGATAGTTCATCAATTAGGATTCTTCAAAGAGACCCGGGTCCGGTTGTTACGACGCCTGTATCTATAGATGATGTAAGCTGTCATTCTGTCAATTCAGGCGCCCTCACAAAGCTCCTTCACCCGGGTATGCAATTATCACCAGACACTAGGGATCGAGACTATGTATGCGACAGCATATTACTGGCAGTAAATGATCCACTTCATGTTAAAGAAAAGTTTATCGCTGAGAAGCGGGTCGTCGAGAATTATGCAACATTCAAGATTAATTGTGTAGCAGAGCAGAAAAGTGGGAAATTATTTGACTACACGAACCAGTCGTGGACAGATCCGGATCCGGATGTACTTTTTACCTTGGCGAAAAACTTAAAAGGTGGATCAGTCGATTTATCGAATTATGAGCCAAATGTTGCTGAGTTATTTGCGAACATACCTCAAAAAGAAATTGACAACCAACTAATTTGGAAAAAGACACAAGCCTCTACGGCAGAACTTACAGCTGCATCAGCTGGGTTTGATCCGTCGGACCCGGTTAATAACAATTATGATCTAAAGAATAGAACACTCTGGTCCGATAATGTTGTTGCTGCCGATAGGACGGTTATAACAACATCATATGAGCTAGGCTTAGAAGACGATGACATGTCCGCAGCCGGATGGTTTAACCTAGATAGCCCTGGGTGGGAAAATATCACAGAGACGCAGTGGATGACCCATGAAGGTTTTCATGTTGTACCAGCATTTACTCATAAAATATCTAGGGCAGCTTATTTCTTCCTGCCTCATCCCGATATTAATTTTTATGTTTGGTTTGATGTTGGTCAACTTTCAGCTGATCCTGGAGATGATGGTGCCCTTGACCCTGATATAGCTGTTGATATAGATGGCATACCCAATATTGAATACAACGGTGGCGCCGTCAGGGTGTCCTTAGATAGCTATAGTACTTCTGGCGATGTCGCTCAACAACTAGTTAATAGGATTAACAGCACTCGGCATGACGTTAAAAAGTCATATGTCCAAATAGACGTGGATGATGATGCTAACCCAATATATCAAGCAATAAGGGCTGGAAACATATCAGAATACTTCACTGCCAGTATTAACCCTGATGATAGCTCTGTAGTAGATGTCATATGTAAGAAGCCTGGATTAATTAACTCGAGTGTTTTTGACAAGAATAGTTCTTTAAACTTACCAGTTACAGAGTCCGGTGATACATTTTTTATTGATCTGGTTGACGATGGGGATACTGACTTTTATGTTGACATAACAAATGCTGTTCCTGGATTTCTTCTTCCCCCTGTAACGGATGTATCGACACCTGATGCCGACACGAATCTTAAAGTTACAGTAGATGAGGTACCATATTCACCTGCTCAACCCGGCCTAACAAAAATAACTAGTGAATTTCTTCCTTATGAAGATATGAACAGTATGGATCGTGGTTATAGAAAGACACTTGAGGATGGTACGGAGGTCGCAGTAGCTGGGCCTGTTGCGTATATCGAGGATGACGTCGGCAGCCTAATATACCCTGTTATAATGTCAAATGTTAGTATGAAGGATCCGGATCAATATGACGGCGTGATTGAGCCCTTAGAGATTAGATCTAGGGCTAGCCGAAATTCTCCGGATGGGTACTTCACTGCACATGATGTTAAAGGACAACTGCAGTCTGATGTTGCTAGTGACTCTAGGAGAAGATCAAATCCTATAACACAATTTGTTAACAAAACCACGACAAGTTTCGAGCCTTATGAGGATGGGATAGAACATATGGAGTCAAGCCCTGCTGCTGATGCATTTGTTCGTTCCCCTATTTTTAATGGTACCGGTGTTAATGACATTGAAATTATTGGCAACTACGCCGTGCCTCCGGGCACCGGTGCTGAAAAGTACTACATACAATGTGTCACTGGCTACCCCCCAGTAAGCTCTTCACCAGGAGATAAATTTCGGTGGAGAAGAGGGACATCTGATTGGTCTGAAAATGTAGAATTGGCACCGGTCGACTTAGAGGCATCAATTGTTTCCTTATCTTTTGATGATTTAACTGCAAGTACTACGACTGAATATAAAACAGCCCTAGTTCCAGTCGGCTCATATGGATATAAGATCAATGTGTATGCAAGGGGTGATATCAATTTTGCAAATGAGTTTTATACGTTACAGTACTTCGATGGTTCTTCCTGGAGGGAACTCTCATTACCTGGGGGTGCACCCTTAGTCGGTGCCGGCACAAGCGGTGTGCCTACTGAGATTAATGATATGTTTCATCCTGCATATTCGCCGGCCCCTGTTGCTGGTTCCGGATACACCCCAGGTAGATATGGGTATTCTATTATTCCTCATTGGTCATATGAGATTGACCTAAGTACTGGTGTTTCAGAGGAGCTACCTTTAATCTCCGCCGGCCAAATTCGCTTTAGGGTCTTTACCTCACCGAATGTCAATAATCTTTCTGGTGTTAAAAACAATGTCAAGATCTCTATTGAGTTTGCCAGAACAGCCGGCTCTTTAGGTCTAGACAATGGGCTAGGCGCAATATTCGGCAGCATTAATAACCACTCACCAGGTGATGAATGGGAATTTGAAGCGGTATCTCGCTCTCATCAAGATTCAGTAGGGTGCCTACCACTTCCCGGTTATCTAACATGGCAGGAATCTAGTATTGATCCATTTATAGAGACGACCGATATGGAGGAGTATGCATCAACTGTAGCGGGCTTACCTAAAGACTCAACTACCGCATCTTCAACATTGGCATTTGCATTTCCTGGGTTTAAACCCACAACAATGATAGATACCACCGGTAATGGGGTACTCAATTCTACATGGGAGCGTGAGTATATTCGTTCATTAAACGGCCAGGCAATAACGATAGAAGATTCGTTGGGGGCCAAGGTAAGGCTGGAATTTGATGATGACGGTATATTGGAAAATGATGGTGATCACCTGATAAGTCTATTGAGGCCAGAGACATCATACATACGCTTTCCGGATATTGATACTTCATTTCAAAAAAGAAATGCTAAAGGAAATCTTTTGTGGAAAGATGCCGCCTTAAATGAGTTTACAGCATACTCTTCATCACCCCCCGGTGAAAGGGCTAGTGACTACGGGCTACTGGTATTTGATTCTGTCGACTTTGAAGATCTATCAGAGACAGAGTGGGCCTCCGGTTATGACTTACAACCCGTTTTAGTTGCCGCAACCGATATCTCACCAACGTTATCTAATATTTCTGCATATGCTGGAAAGTATTTTATTATAACAGATGAGCTTAATTCAAACCTAAAAGAGGTTTCTGTTACACCCAGCGTATTACTTGAGACAGATCTGGAGGGAGTAAATAACACCATTGCTGGTGGCCGCTATGCTGTCTGGTTTAATGTTGTTGACAACGAGACTGGTTTAAGCTTGGCTTCTGCACCAGAATTTATTGATGGAGTTAACATACAGGGTGCAGTTAATCTTTACTGGGACAGCATTTCTTCCAGTTATCTGCAGGTCGAAGCATTACCTGGCGGGTTTGATCCTTTGTTACATGATGAAATACAGTGGACATTAGAGAATCCTAGCCCACTCCCTGTTGGGGAGAGCGTATATTATACTACAAAGGTTACTAAACAACCTACTTGGTCGTCTGACGCCGGCGGAACAATCAAATGTGCTAGCCCGCTAACATCTGTTCCAGCTGGTACCGGGTGGAACCCAGATCCAGACTCACAAAGAATGTCAAAAGATTCCACCGGTACCTCCCTGTGGACTCCAGATAATAATGTCACAATCGATACCGCTGCTGGCTTTGGCCTTGATGACACAGTGCTAATTAGTGATCCTCAACACCCAATATCAAATGGATATGTATTAGCTGAGTTATCTGAGTCAGCATGGCATTTATATGAAGGATACAAGAACTATTCTCATATGATACCAGCACTAATACAGGTTGATTGCAACACTGGGGACACAATCAATCAATTGGCCAAAAATGCAACTAAAGCAATTAAAGAGTACAAAAACAAGAATCAAGCATTAGTTTTTGATTGTGTTTATATACATGGCCCTTCATACATAGATTTACATGACCTAGACCCAACCATAGACTCAGATGAAGACGGAGTATCTGATGTAAATGAATACATTGCCGCTGGGGAAGTGTGGGAACCGGCAGATTATGATAACATCAAGCATGTGAAAATAGAGCCTGAGTGGTTCAATCAATATGCATATGATCCTTTATCCCCAGGTACAAAAACAGCACTCGACGCCGGGTGGTCCCGCGGGCATATTACAATAAAGGTAGTCTCCAGAAATCTAGGCTATCACAATATTACAAAGCGCCCCGGCCTGTTCCCCTTGCCTGGTTCACACGAACCGCTATACCAGAATGTGCAGCTAGCCCCGACCCCTCCACCTACATCTGTAAAAGATTTTGAAGTTACTACTTACGACACAGGCCGTGGCGGCCACCACCCACTTAAGGACGTGCTGCATTCCATCTCAGAAACTATAAATGACTTGAGCATTGACATAAACAGTGAGGTCATGTATTCAGATGTTACAGGTAAAAAGTATACCGTCACAGGCTCACCACCCGGACCCAAAGAGCTATATCTAACAGCTGCAACCACATGGGACGGTGGAATGCAATTTTCTATAACTTCCGGGACTGTCTATGATTATCTTTATGCCGGTGACTCGTTAATTAACAACGTTTTGATTAGGCACAGAACAAAATTCATGAATGTTTACGTCGGGGGATCAAATTATTTTTATATTGACAGTCTTCCCGGGCTTAAGTTAACCCAAGGTACACCTGGCCCGTCTGGAAATACCAAGGTTTTATTCCATTATTATAAAGATGACATTCGGGGCAACATAGTTGCTAGCGATTTCGCCGGCGGAACTACAACAGGCCCTCATGTTGACAGTGTACTTATGGGTATGAATCCATCAACACAGCAACTTCTGCCTCATGATCACGTGTCTTCTGCAGCCGGTATGATATACAATGATGCACCCATGGGCACCGATAGCATCACATTCGGCGGGTGGAAGAAATAGCCAGTGATAATATATGTTGTTAAGTTAACTCAGAATTTTGTCGAAAGTCCTAATTATTTGTGTGAGTAGATGAAAGCGAATATGTGTACACCATGCGCTGACACGATATTGCGGATAACAATGAGAAAACTAGTAATATAATATTGTTAAGCTCTGTTAGTTAGGATGACGTAAATATGCCAAAAATTAAAAAAGTTATTATAGGGGACGATGGCTCGCACACATACCCTGATGGAGTAGAGCCAGGTTCAGGGTTTCTAAATCAACCTGTAAGGGTCATCCAACAAGAGAGTGATTGCCTACCTTTATCTTATCCTACAATTACTAGGTCAACCACTAGGGGCCTGGTGGGTAATGAACCAGCTATCCCTTTTGATGACAGCAAGACAATAGTATTTGATTCAGCATATGCTACTGCATGGGTTTATTTTACACGCCGCCCTAGGGATGGCAGCACACTAACCCTGTTTGATCCTGCAGGGACAATTGAATTACTTCCTCCGGTAGCTATTAAAGATATTAGGCTAGATGACCTCTCCGTTTCCGCTGGTGCAGAAACGCTTACCAGCGAGCAGGTATATGAAGTTGAGATCGTCTCCGTCTCTACAACCGAACTGATACCAGATACCGGAGAGACAAAGAATTTCCCCACATCAGATGTACCTACAATCCAAGGTAGCTGGCATGGAATAAAAGAGATCGCTGGAATCGACTTAGAATCAAATAATTATGAGATTGCATTAAGCGTAAGCAGCTTGTGGGATCCTTCAAGCGATGGCACAGATCCGGTGTATCCGGAACCCACCGATGATAACATTCCGATCGGGACCTTCGAAGTAAGCATAGTAGAAATCGACAAAGTTACCTCTGCACAGACCCTAGTTGCAGATTCTGAGATTACATTTGATATGCCTACGACAGGAGAGGGTACACCAATACCAGATTGTGGCATCTCAACTCCTGGCGCTCTAATAGAGCTTTATGACGGGTTGATAATCACATGGCCTAACCCAAGAAACGTGATTGAAGTTTCTGACTCAGCTGGAACACATGAATATGAACCGGCATATGTTGTTACCCCTGGTGACTTACCAACATGGCGCGCCACACTCCCTTCCCCTGATATGTTTAGATGGAGAAAATCCTCCGACACCGGCTTAAAATGGGATGGTTGGCAACCCTCCGTAGATGGGAAGATGATAGGGACCGGTAACGTAAAGCAAGATATTATTATCCCTAACCTAAGATATTCAAATGCTGACGAGCTCGGGTACATCTATTCGGATCCAGTCGATTATGCAAATATCGCACCAGGAATGATGAACTCGCCTTCTTCATTTTTTGCAAATGTTTATGCAAGAGGTGATCTGTCTGCAACTGATGTAGATGAATTTTACATAGTAGAATATTCTTTAGATAACACTTGGCCTGGAGTACAAATAGGAACAATCAGCGAATTAAGATCTTCTCAATATAGTTCTACATCTCCATCTCATTGGGTTGGCTTATCTGCCTATGCTCCGTTTGCTGATGGATCCGCATTCACAAGCTCACACCTTGATTATGTCTTAAAGGATGATGCCGGCAACCCTGCTGAACTATATATGCCTAATGATCCTCATGTTGTATCACCTTCAATTGCGCTACCAGACCCTGCAGGAAAAATATACTTTCGCGTCAAGGTCGGATCCAACGTTTCCTGGGGCAAGTGCGAAATCAAGATCAGTTTAAGTTATAGTGGTCTTTTGTTGGGTATTGATGGAATAGATAATGAATCTGGTGCCGGTAATAACCTAATATTGTCATGGGGAAGTTTTGCAGACCATGGAGTCGGCGACAAATGGACAATAAACGTAGAAGATTCAACATCTGAGGTTTTTGAGTTTAATCGTGGTGTAATTACAAACCCAAAAAATACGGAAGTAAATGTTAGTGGCAAGGTCAATCGCTCACGTGATCAAATTAATGCAGCACTAGCAAAAGCAATAAACACATCAGGTCTTCAAATTGAAGCACGACATGACGGGAGCAAAGTACTCCTTAGACAAACAATCCCAGGTGAGCCTGGCAACTTAAAGATATTTGCAGACAAAAGATCAAGCTGTCTTATATCAAATTCTAAAGAATTCTCTGTCGGCTCTGACGGATCTGTCACAGGATCTTTCTCTGGTGGCGATGGTTATCTAGTTTCATATCCTACTGTGCTACCAGCAAAGGTCCAGTCATATGTCGGAGATAACCCACAATGGTCAAACATGCCGAAAGAAGAATTCAGCGAACCTGGGTTTAATGTTATTACTACAGCTGATGTTAATACTAACCTAGATAGTGAAGGTAGGAGGCTGTATTATAAGATCGTGGCCGGAACCAGGATTATTACAACATCACATGACCAATCATGGACACCTGAGGCAGATGCCGCTGCCATCATCATTAATAGCGGCCCATTCCCTCCGGCATCTGATCCTACACAGGATGAGTATAGATGGCTAGGCAGTTCAGATGACGGCTTAGTAGGTTCAGAGAAACCTCACTTTGTTAGATTCGACCTTTCAGAGGGTGAGTGGGAGACAGAGGATGAGTTCATGTTCCGCAATGGCGGGTGGAGCCCGGTGTCTGCACTAGCTGAGTGGGACGAAGCCACATGGCGTGAAGAACATGGGTTCATACATCCGACGCCAGTTCCATCACCATGGGCCTCATCAAGAGTCATGACTCCCAACACTTTATCGGATGATTTAGGCAGGGGGTTAGTTAACGTTGGCCTAATTGCTACCGGCAGTACCAAGAAAGGGGTCTCTGACTCGTCTATTTTATATACCGAACGTATGGCTTCTATTGAGACCACCCCGTATTATGACACCGGGTTTGACCTTAATGATGAGGATGATTATTACCTTGAAGGAACACCTGCTGTCGTTCATGAAGGCTTTACCAGCCCATTAAAGAGTAAGACACAGGTCTCTATAGATTTAAGCACGGCTAGTTCCACAACTTTTGGTATGGATCAAAAAGCTAGTGAGGCAACCACTTATCACTCAATGGTTTATTATAACTTCTCTGCAAAAGAATGGCAACAGGTTGGCTCAGGATTTCATAAGGCACAAGGCACAGGTACACAAGCCTTTTTCGAAGAAGCAGCAATAGGTTTCTCTAGGGGTGTTGAGCTAATTCAATCATCCCCCTCCTTGGCGGCTCTTCCAATTAATGATTTTGGGTTCCCAATGCATCCAAAGTTTGAAGCATCTGAAGATCAAGCTTTGAGCATGTCAGGGTTTATCGACAAGCCTTTCATACTAGAGAAATTTGTTCTTGAGTATGATGCAGCATGGACTGAGGGTGATGATTATTCTCGTAGAAGCGTAATGTATGATGTTTCTGCTGATGGTAAAATACGCAGAGTTGATGGTTCAGGCAGTTACAACAACAAGGCAGCCATCAATAGTTTCTTTATTTTAAATCAACGTAACTGGGTCGGGAATTATGAATATAATTCCAAAGGCCTACCTTTAAAGTATTGGTATCCGCCAAACTACTCTAGAAATATCGAGCAAGGTGATGTTGATCCAAAAAATAATCGCTACATGTGGAATGGCTCGAACTACCGATACAATGCAGCTGATTCATTAGCATCATGGTTTAAATTTAACGACGACTATGATAGTGAGACGGGCAGCGCTGGTTTTACAGACGTGGTACAACCCTCAATTCCGGCAACACAAGAAAATGCACGTGAAGAAATACCTTGGGAGTTTCCAGCTGGTGCCAGTATAGAAGGATTCTTAAGTACAATAAAGTTTACCGGTTCTGAACACCTTGAACGAAACTTAAACGTTCTTTTAGGGCAGAGTGCAGCCAATGACTTTCATCCAGACGGCACTTATCTTTCAGGGTGGCCGGCCTGGCACAGCATAGACCATAATGTCGATGGCTTGTTCACCGATTGCGCCGGCCTAGACAATGATTTCAAGTGGGATGCGAAAACAGACATAGACAACGACGTCGATCCGACCAACTCAAAGGAACTAGTCGGTGTCGTTGAGCTAACTGGCGGTATGAAGAATGGTGACTGGAACCATGCGTTTGTTTTTAGAAATAAAAGGACACGATCACCGAGCAGTGCTTCCGGCCTAACTTCCGTCTTTTACAATGACCTGATCGCTGATACCGGTGAATCTATAACCTTGACATATGATTTTATGCAAGGGATTAGCACAGAGTTATTAGCTCCTGGTGACATCGACGCTGATGGAGATGGCGTCTTAGACGTCACAATTGGTGACCGGGTCCTTGATGAGCCCCCCGATCCAAACATGGAAGACTCTGAAGCATTAAGGTTCCAGATCTCAAACTCTTTAGCCGGACCGTGGGTTGATGTTAGCGTGCATGAGCCAGATTATCAAAAGCAAGGGCAATGGCAACGTAATACAGTTACTATTGATCAATCGTTGTATTTTGATAGCCCTACTGGTTTCTATATCAGATTTACTCAAAATGGAACGTCAGGCTGGCCTGATGCCTGGATGTTTACTAACGTCTCAATGGCAACTAACCCTAGTTTTACAAAAAGTATTTGGTTTAAGTCCGGTGCTGCCAAAACCATGAACCTTATAAGTGTTGTTGATGCCGACGGTGACCCAAACAAGTTTTGGCTAATGATAGCAAAAGATGGTACGCTTAGGTTAGCTGTTGACTCTGGGTCAAACAGGGTATATACCAGGATTAAAAGCCCAAGTTCGGTCACTGACGGCTTGTGGCACAATGCAGTAATCAGTTATGACGCTACCTCTGCAAAGTTTCGGCTTTGGTTAGATGCAGTCATGATTGGGTTCTATGACAAGCCCCAAACTGTCGATTCTGACGGCACACCATTGTGGAAAAAAGGAACATTAATAGATCCAGTCACTATGTCTGATGCTGGTATAACTCATCTCGATCTCCGATCCTCTGACATAAAGATTATTCAGCCTGATGGTACACTAGGTTTCCCTGAGTCTTCTGATGATGCAGTACTATATGACTATACCGGCGAAGAGTGTGTAGAACTAGGTGGTATTGATGTTCAACTAACACCTTATGAGTATATGTCCAGAATAGGATTCAGTCCTCACTATGCATGGGATTTTGAATCTACCGACGTTGTTATATTAGGTGCAGATGCAGATCCTTCGGATCCCGGTCTTTCTTACGATAATCATTTTACCGGTGAGATGGCACATTTTGCTGTTTGGTCAAAGGCAATTGACGGATTATCTGCAAAAGCAATTTATAACTTACGTTCTGGGTACTATAAGTCAGCTAACGAAAATAGCATTTCTTTAAAAGGTAACATCCCAACTAGTTTTAATTCCGGTGTTGAGACGGGATTTAAGATAAGAACCTCAGTCACACCTCCAAACATAGCATCAAGCCAGGATTACGATTTTCACGAAAAGTTGCTGGCTAGGTACACCGTGGACGCTACAAACCTGGCAATTCGAGCGACCGGCCCTACGGCATATACTCCGTCTCTAATAGGGCAACCGGCATTTTGTGTTGATACTCCTTATATACCTGATGGTAATACAGTCTTATCAGATAAAGACCGATTCTCTGTTGACCTTTCTGGTAAGTCATATATGAAACTTGCCCGGGCAGCCACATATTTTCCAGGCCATGTGGAAGACAAAGCACCCGATTTTTCATTCTTTACTTGGATCAAAATCTCAGAAATTCAAGGAAGAAACCCTGTAATATTCTCGATCAATGATGAAGCCGGTCGTAACCGGCTAGCATTCATGGTTGACACAGCTGATTCAATTTACGTAAAAACCGGCGCAAGTGCTGCCAAACCAAAGGGCAACCGGCTTTGCCTAGCAATATCATCAGCACCAAATGCAGACTCACAAGACGCAGCTGGTTTCCGCGATGCTATCTTTACTGACGACACCGGGGTTGATCTAAACTTAAGAAAAAGCTATAGAATATTAACAGACCGTATTGGTACCCCTCTTTCCTCGCCTGATCCTTCGATAAAGCAAGTAGATGATGATGACTGGCACCTTGTTGGGTTTACACACTCTGCAACAAACGCTAAATCAACATTTACAATATATTTTGATGGCATTGCACAACACACACATGTACAAACTGTGTGGCGCAAAGATGGCCCTGCAAACGACAAAATATTATTTGATTTTATGAATTCTGGTGACATGACCCAAGCCGACACACAATATCACGACGATGTGTGGGCCGATGTGGGCTGGTATGAAGATACCACCGGTGATGGTAATGGTGACACAAAACGCCTCTACCGCAGGGCGGCTGCACCTGGTGTTCCTGTCGAAGATATTCCCGGGTTAGGGATTGGATCATTATACCATGAGCCTATGTTGTTTAAAGCAACAGATCGCCTCTCTATCGGCCAAGAATATGATACGGCATACAGGCGGTTCTATAAAACCTCAATTACGGGCGAAAGAAAGTATAGAACTCGCCGCTACAGAAAACCGTCACAATTATTTGAAGGTAAGATAACCGACGCAACGTTGTGGTCTGGTAAGATAAATGAAGCAGAGGCTAAAAAGATACATGATCTTAGGTTTGGCGATGTGGAAGGTTCAATGTGGAATGATAATTCCAAAGGTACCGCACGTGATCTAGTTACATTCGGGCAATGGTGTATCCATGGTGCTGTTGACGAATCAGCTACTAATATCGATGATGTTTTGGCTAGTGGGTTATCTAGGGAGGTTAATACTCCTGCTACATTTATAGATGAAGACGGTGAGCATATTGAATTTGACAAGTCTCCTGCAACAATTATACATGTACAAGGCAAGTATAAAATGGAAGGTGCTGTTAAGCGACCTGCTGCACACCAAGCCGGCCTTTCATACCGTATTGGCAGAAGTGCTAAGATTAGTGGGAATAAGTCTCTTTATGCCACTAGCCATAATGGTACCCGAACCGGACAGGAAAATGACATATTTTCCGCCCGGGCAATCTCAAACACTGTCCCTGGCTCAAAACCAACATCAATAGGGTATGACTTCGGTCAAGAACGCCGCGGCCTGGATCGGACTGAGGTACCGGTAATGGATAGTTATGAAAATAATAGTCCTTACATAGTTATGCCTGATGACAAGTTAGTCTTTGGGTGGCAATGTGCCATGCCGTTTGACTTTATTAGGGCAACAGATAAAGGCACGGGCCCACACATGACGTTAGGCCCTGAGGCAACAGTTGATAATATATCAAATATGAAGATAACGCTATACGGCTCATATATTCAAGACCACAAAGAGCTGCATGACGGAATGTCTCAAAACCTAACATCTGATGCTATCCATGAATCTCTAGAGTTTGAAACCCCAGTATTTGATAATTTTCAATTAGAAGATATAGGCTACATGGCTGGTTCTTATACTGATGATGTTATAGAGGGGGAGATGCTGCGTACTGATGATCATTCCCGTTCTTACGCTAGCGAGGGGTTTGGCACGATCAGATCAACCCTTAATAGGCAAAAGATAGCATCTGTAGCAAAGCATACTCAAGGTTCTAAAGGCTCATGTTTGAGAGGGGTAAAGCTAGTTGATGAAAGGGAGAGGTATTTTGATACTGTTGTCCCTAGCCCAGCAGACTACCACGAATTTAACGGAAACGGGATTGTAGAGTGGAGTAGCCCGTTATTAGCCGGTGGCCGCACGTTTAGATCAATCTGTGTTGGTGAACCCAAACCTTCCGATGTGAAAATATCTCAACCTGAGATCACGAATATTATGTGCCAACCAGATGGCTGGTATGAACCCTTACCTCAAGGAGTTATTAAGCTAACATTTAACCAGCTTTGGACTGCGGATGACCGTTATGGAGATACTAGCGTGACAATGTTGGATTATAGCACCGGTGGTAATGGCGTCTCAACCCCTGTTGATGTATCGGTGGGGTGGAAAATAAGTAACCCATCTCAAACCTCGAATTTGATAACTGTCAATAACCAAGGCACACCAGCCAACCCCGCCGACGACACATACTCATATAGTCATGATGCACTCGGTACTCTACCCTTTAGGCCTGTCATAGCATATGCCGCTGGTCTTAATTATATGTTCTCCACTTCGGCAGAAAGTTTAAATGAGATTACAACTGGTGATTTGCAGGATTCATACTTTACTATATTTGATGCAAACGGAGATCCACATCATATAAACCTGCAATGGGACTTAGCTCAAGCAACGCCCAGCGGGATTGAGGGCTCTGCAAATATCCTGAATGTAAACCTATCAGGTTGGGCCGATGGAACCAACGGCTGGAACAACGTTTCTGCGACTGCCGTGGCTATCGATGCCCTGCACCCAGGTACCCCGGCAGATGATATGGAAACTGCCTTAGGTGCTCTTTTGCCTTCCGACACAGGATTACCATATCAGTGGGATGATGTTTATAAGCCACTCCCTGTTGGTTCACGTACCCAAAGTGCCTCATCCTTCGCTCAAAAGGTTGCTAATCAGATCAATTCATCATCTATGTTTGAAGTATTAGAAAACCCTAACGGTACGCATGTATGGTCCGACGCCTTCACCGAAGACGGATGCCACATATATGTCCGAACAGTAGCCGGTGGCCTAGACGCTGTCAATATCGATGATGAGACTGGCCCAACTGTATCTGGTGGCGGTATCCCCGGAGTTCATTACGCTCCACCCAACATATATTCTTACTATTTGAGATATACTTCATATAAGTTCAATACTGTCCGCCTGGATGGTGGGTCAATCGTTTCTAAAAAATACACTGAGCAAGACTTTATCAATGACGCGCCTCTTCACTGGAACGGGTGGGGAATGATAACAAAATACAACCCGTCAGGCTCAGCCATAGGGTATAATGCAGCACCACCGGCCACTGGGCCGGAAGATAGCTACAGTTATGTCGTTCAGAATAGTCCTGATGATATTGACATACCATCTGCAGCCGCGGAGAAGGGGTTAGATTCTAACCTCCCTGGTGTCTCTGAGTTTATTAGCAATATTAGGCCCAACAATACATCACAGTTTAGGCACCAATACCCGATCATTGAAGAAAAAGACGGATTTGAAAGAATTTCAGGGTATACCTTAGATGGCTGCTTCATGCAAATCCATGATGCAAGTGATAATGCCTATAATATATGGTATAAGCTAGATGACGGGAATGCAAGCGCGCCACCGGCACCATCTGAATCAGGTATTCTAGTGGCAGTAGACTCAGTTACACCTGGATCTCCTGCTTCATCTGTTGCCTCTGCAACAGCAGCAGCATTATCTGCTTCTTACCCACAGGCTTTCAATATATCATATGAAGATGGTGGAACATACTTTACCGTTGAAAATGTTAGGGACGGTGATACAAAGGATGCTGATTCAACTATCATGGGCTTGCCTTTAACTACTGGCTTTTTCTTGGTTGATGAATCTGGTATTGAGTATGATAATGAGACAGTACGTTGGTCATGGTTATCATTTGGTAGCGGGTTCTTTACATTTGCAAGATCATCGTCGGTATCAAATGAGTCATTCTCATCTGGTCGTACTGGCGAAGAGACTGAAGAGGTTTATTGGCATGGTGATCCTATACAAGAAGGCACAAACCCATACCACGATAACACAAATAACACAATTGATGCATACTGGTTAGGCTCTTACCCGTTCGAACCAAAGTACTCCTCTCTATTTAGGGGTAGATATTATAAAACGGATAGAGAATGGAAGGTGACTAATTGGGACGATGAGACAGGCGAGTTCACTGAGACAAACTCAGTTGGTAGCCGCTTCGATTCAATCATTGTCACCGGCTCGAGCGTTATAACTACGATGCAAGATGCCACACTTGATAGTGAGGCTGGCTACCCTGTTTTACCATTTCTGGGCACCGGCGGCTCTGACTTTGCTAGCGTCTATCTATCAAAGCAAACTGATATGCGCCGCACTTTCTTTAAGTTCTATTTTGGAACGGGTGACACATGGCAAAAGAACCCTGAGTTAGAATTAACAAATATATATTCTGATGGCTACGACTGGCCTTCATATACACCTAAGATAAGAGGGTGGAAGTATGGCCTGCTATCTGCATTACCGGCTAATAGTAATGCAGTTTACCGGCATGATAATTTTGGACAATTCAGGGATATGCTAGAGCAAAGAAACGATACAAGGTTCTTTAAGACTTTATCTAGAGGCCGCTGGAAAGGAAAGAGCTCTATATCACCATCACCTGTGAGAGTAAAGTTCGTCGATGTGGATGGTTCTCTAACTACGCCTGAGAAAACGTGGTCCCAAAACTTAAGCAGGTTTTGTACATCATCGCTACCATTCTTTGATGATGGGTCCGCAAGGAACAGGGAATACCCACTTGATGAGACTCAACTGAATACGTCTTTTGGGATAATAGAGGACTAGTATGTCTGGGTACTCAAAGAAAGAACAAAAAAAATCTATTTTTACCGTAAAACGAAACTCTGAAGGTAACATCGTAGTCTCTAGGGCATCTGGACACAACGGCGGAGAGATAAGAGGAAGCATACTTAGGACAAATAAGGGGAAACCATATTTAGTATCGGGTAAAGGTATAGACATCCTCTCAGGCTCAAATACTGGGTACCCTGGCCCAGGCCAAATACAACTACAGGTTAATGTTGATGACATAAGAACAGAGTTATATACTTTAGTTTCTTCATTTGGTATCGCCGGCACCCCAGGCCCTGCAGGGCAGCCTGGTGCCCGTGGTGCCGATGGTGCGGCAGGATCTCCTGGCACTGATGGATCAGAAGGCCCTCCTGGTGATCCAGGCGCCGGCATAACGTTGATAGAGACCGAGCCGACAGGAGAGCTAGTGATAACTTACGGTTCGACTGGAGCAACTCATACTACTGATCCGCTAAAAGGCGATGCCGGTGCAGACGGTGCAGACGGTGCAGACGGTGCAGATGGTGCAGACGGTGCAGATGGTGCAGACGGTG
>Ga0209404_10000057_pt1 | contig 104010 bp, 114 predicted proteins | sample TroAtlMetagenome_2_FD_187447 | JGI IMG/M metagenome (GOLD analysis project Ga0209404, IMG submission 187447) | Marine eukaryotic phytoplankton communities from Atlantic Ocean - Tropical Atlantic ANT8 Metagenome (SPAdes) (version 2) | ecosystem: Environmental > Aquatic > Marine > Oceanic...
GTCGAGTGACTCCATGGTGACGAGCTGCTGTGCCATGGCCGCCTCAACGGCAACGCCAGCAGCCAGCTGCTGGAAGATCTGCCGCCCTTTTCGATTTATGCGAGGTTCAGCGACGCCCTGGTATGTGCGCAAGTATTGCATTAAGTCTTTAGCGTGTGGCTGTCTCGCCGTCTTGATCTTCGAGTGTATCACTTAACAGCTTCACCTTATCTTTGCTTGACGGAAGAAAGTAGACGCGGCGAACGATATCTCCGGCCTGAGTTTTGTCGTGTACACCAAATTGGTAAGTGAACGCGCCTGCTTTAATTTTGCGCTTGAGTATGTCGACATCGGCGTCTTCGGAGTTCCAGCTAACGCGACTTTCTTCGCTTTCATGGTCGATGTACGCGTCAGCTTGAGAGAATATGATGTGGTCGGCGTAGTCACAAAGCATATCAACGTCGAACTCTTCTTTGGGTCGTATGTATTCTCTCCAGTTGCCTAACTCCGACATAGCACGTCTTCTCCGTCACTTTAGATATATGCACATCATACTATAGTTGTAGATACGCGAAAAGTGTGATGTGAGATTTGGAGTGACTAGCCAAGTCTTTGTCGGTTCTGTTCGAATAGGCATACCGCCACCGCAGCGGCTACATTGAGCGATTCTACGGGTGTATCGGCCTGCGGAATATGTATATGACCGGTCGATGCTATTTCAAGATCTGTCGATAACCCATTGCCTTCGTTACCAAACACCCATGCCACCGTACCGCGTAAATCTGTCTCGTAGAGGTTTGAGCTTTTGGCAGATAATGTCGTCGCAAGCACTGGCACTGTCGCGCGTGCAGCTAGATGTACCAAGTCGACATCCTCGTGTATATTGAGCCAAAATTGTGCGCCCATGCCTGCTCGTAGCGCCTTTGGTGACCATGCAGAAGCGGCATTCGTCGATAGGTATATATCTTTGATGCCTGCTGCTGCAGCAGTACGTAGCGCGGTACCGAGGTTGCCAGGATCTTGAATATCTTCAAGCAGCAGCGCATCGCGCGATAGTGTGTCGCTTTTTCCCGCAACAGACGGTGTAAACACTAGGGAGATGCCTACACTCGCATGGACATCGCTTAGCGATTCGTAGAGCGTGTCTTTTATGGCGATATGCTGCGCACTTGTATTTTCTAGTTCAGTGATCAGGGCTACTACTTCTGAGTTTGATCGTGCCGACTCCGCAGTTACGTACATTTTTGGAGTAACGCCTGCGTCGAGACAGCTTCTAATAAGGTGGATACCGTGCGCAATGACGGTGCCCTCTTCGCGGCGAAACTTACTGCTTGTGGTGAGCTTGCGAAGGTATTTTACGGTAGGGTTACTGGCCGATGAGATAATGTCCATAGTGATAGTATATATGGTGCGGTAAAATGTTGCGAGTTGTACGACCGACCGGCTCAATCCTTCCCTATTTAGGATAGTCATACTAGGCATGATGACACCGTAGCTTCTTGTTGAGTAGCTTTGGTTAGACAGGTAACCTATAGACGCAGCTCAGTCCATTGGTGCGGGTATAGTTCGCAAGGTAACTCACGCCAGAAATGGAAGGACAGCTCGATATACCAAGGAAGCTTCCGTAGAGCCGGATGTCGGTTGCGTTCACGTACTGATATAGGGCGCCTCGGTATTGGTCTGTTGCATCGTTGTTATTTTTGTTAGACGGCTCGGGCAATGCTTTGATGTAATTTGCGAGCGCAGTTGCAAGGTTGCCATTCACAACCCAGCCTGAAGTACTTGAAGCCCAGCATCGCCCACTGTAACTAGCCGTGTATGTTGTGGAAGTTCCTATACAGCCATCAACCGAAGTCGGATAGTCTCCGTTGTCAACGCGGTATAGCTGCAACGCTTTCGCTACAGACGTTAATGCTTGGGTTGTTTTAGTATTTTCGGCTCTATTTTGTATGCCGTTAAATGCAACTATGGTAATAGCCGCCAAGATACCGATCACGACAATCACAATCAAGAGCTCTACGATAGTGAATCCGCTTGTGTTTTTCTTCATAAGATAATCATACTCGAGGGGCTGTAGAATATCAAATGAGAAGATAAACCGGGGCGGTAGTTTGCTTTCATGCTGTCGACTGATTGGTGTAGTGCACGGGTAGCTTGTATAAATATTGACCAGTAATAACTATTATGTTATGGTATATCCGGACGTTGTTCAATGTTTACCCTCTACGAAAGTGAGACGTTATGTCCGAACGAACGATCCTGAAGATATCTGCTGGAGCTGTAGTGGTTGCTGCGGTCGTAGGAGGGCTGGCGTTTGCCTCACTGGTCTACTTCTCTCTGAGGTATCCGGTGGCTGAGCCGGGGCCAATGGCGGCTGTCGTAGCCATCTTTTCGGTCGTTGTGCTGTGTTTTATTGCAGTGATGACTGTTTGGGCCGGGTGGTTCTTGAAGCTGGCTGATCAGCAGACCAAGCAACAACCCGTCGAAGAGCGCGATTTCAAGATTGTCCTGCCCAAGTCAGCGCAGCCCGCCGTCCACAAGGCGGTGATGCACGAGTTCTTCGCCGATCAAGCTCGCAGCGACCGCGTGCAGTTCGTCTACGGACTTGCGACGGCGCTGATCCTGGCTGCTATTGCGGCCAAGTTGCTGCGTCGACGCTGAACCAGCTGAACAACGTTCGGTCGCCCCCACTCTCATTCGATTGTGGGTGGCGACATGAACACCTTTTTGCGTATAGAGCTTTCGAGCTCTTTTTATTTATACATACCGCACGGGCTTTGCTACCAGCCGAAAGGATCGTGCTCAATGTGTTGTACGGACGTAAGCGGTGTGGTGACGCGAGCTTCGATAGCTTGCTTGCTGCTCGAGTCTGTGCCGCTAAAAATATGCGATGTGACTATATCGAGAGAAAGCTGCATGCCAGTTCCTTCAATCTCGTCATACGATATGCTTGTCAGGCAGCCGACAATCCCCATGGCTTCTGCGATGGCCATCTTGTGGGGTTCCGAGTAAAATAGCAGTTCTGTGGTGAGTAGCAACTCTTGAGATTCAGTGTTCTCGATTTGCGCAGAAAAATTGTCTGCAAAGTGTTGCGCGAGTTTGTCTTGGTATCGCTCCGGGGAAGTGTTCACTTTGGCTTGCGCCGCCAAAACTGCATCGTATAGCGTTGTGCTATGCGAGGGAGAAAAATTTGGTATCCATAATTCACTCATGACTGCATTGTACTCGCACGGTACATAGAGTAAAAGCATGATTACTAATGTTTAAGATATGGTATAGTATTTCTATCCGTATTACGGTGAACATGAGAAGAAAGGTTGCGCAAATGAGCGAATCTGGAGTAGATGCGTACCGTGACAATATTGAACGAGTCACGTCCTACTACGCTCGATATGTTGAGGAAATGTGGGGTGTGGTGGTATTGCACACACGTGGAGTCTTGCCCGAAGTGGACTGGCGCAGGCGTGTTGGTCGGTTTGAGGGTCGGTACCAAGAGCAGACCGGCCTTGAGCATCAGCTCTATGGTGCCGCCGATGTACTGACGACACCGGATGAGATCTCCGACAGCGCTATTCTGAATATCGGGCATATCTCAGAGCGACTCGCAACGAGACACACCGAGCTTGAGAATGATCTGCTGATGGATCTGATCGCACATCCTCACCTGACACAGGTGGCCAGGCGCAAGTCGCATTGGCTCTCTCGGCACCGTCTCGAGAGACATGCGGCAGCGAGAGAGTGGGTGCGCTCTGAGCTTCTCGGTGCGTGGATTGATCTCAACGCCGCACAGATCCTGCCGAGCGAATGGCCCAGGACAGACGAAACAGCTGCGTAGTCCAGCCTGATCCTTGCTCTCACTTGTTCCTACCCACCCGAAAAGCGAATTTACTCGCCTTAGGGTGGGTATTTTCGCGTGCGCGCTACCTTGCCTAGCTATAATGCGCTCGATGATGCGAATGAGTATTGTATAATGAGGGTATAGCAAAGGAGGCTGCCAGCGACATCATGAAAATCTGACATATCCTGCAAGTAAATCAAATAACTTTATATGAAAGGATGTCATTATGCCAAAAGGTGATCGTCATCAAAAACGCGAACTCCGCAAACCAAAAAAAGAGAGCTAGGTAATTGCTGAGTAGCCTAGAGTAAATAGCCGACATATGTCGGCTATTTATTTTGCATTATTATATCTTTTATGATATAGTAAATATAAAATATGACGCACGAACGTATCAAAAAACCACGCAACGAGTGGATGAATCAAGATGGCAAAGAAATGTACACCGAATGGATGGAGCGTATAGATGACGCATCACGCGATTGTGTAGTTGATTTTGATAATGTACGGGACGACATACTTAAGAGTCATAGGTATCAGGACAGAGGGGGGTATGCATCTGGGATACTAACTTTCGTATATCACATGAAACGTACATACGACCGTGCCGAAGTGACGCTACTGGAACAAGGACGAGAGCCTCTTAGCGCTCGTGTAGATGAGTTGATGCACTACACCGGTATGATGGATCTTTACGGCGACGACGAAGAGAATGTCGGTGCGAAAACGCTACGTCGGCACAACAGGGACGGTATAGACTTTGCGGTGCGGGCAACGACCGGACTCGCGCGCATTACACAGGAGAAGATTGCGGTACAACAGCCGACAGCGCCACGGCATAGTGATTATGATGGACTTGCCGATGTGCTGCGAAACCCAAGCTTTCACGCAATGCTGGAAGAATTTTCATTTACCGGCTTTGGTGTGCACGGAGACAGTGTGGGTACCATGATAGTAAGTAGTGACGCTGAGAAAAAACTAAAAACTCATTATGGAATTGATTCCGACGTATCCCTACTGAGTGTTGAGCTGCAAGATGAAGGTCATGCGCACGTGCGTTTGAATGAAGTACTTCGACGTGTACTACGTGATAAACTGAAGCTACAAAACCGTCATGGTATAGAGCGGCGGGCACTATCAGGTGCGCTGGCAGAAACTCCAGTCACAACGGGCTGTCCTGTGCGCACTCCTACGAGCACATCTAAAAAAAGCGGTATTGCTATACTGAGTGAATCACTTGCAGACCACATGGACGTATGTACTGCACCCCGTGATATACATACGTCACTTGGTTGCACGTCACTGCGCGCGCTACTGCCTATCGTACGCGCAAACACCTAGTTTTTATGACATGATTTGTGCGACCGCCTTGGTTTTCGGCTACAGCGAGCCCAGTACGTAGCTGATCACAAACACGAAAACCACAATCACAAAAGGTAGCACAGTAAATCGTTTTTTGAGTCGCCTACCCGGCTCATCGATAACGTCCAGCGCGGGCTCCCCTACTCGCTCATCTGCGTAGCGGTGGCTTTGATCGTGAATCTCTTTACTTACGATCTCAATAACACCAAGTAGTGATTCTAACTGTTGCTGCGAGTCGAGTGTGAGTTGTTGCGTGCTATAAAACAGCAAATAGTCATCTACAATTTCTATGTCGTAGGTGTATCCAAAGTCGATGAGTGCCGCCATGACGTCTGGTGTGAAGATGTAGAGTGCGTCGCGGCCATAGCTACTCGGCGCATAGAGGGTGAAATGTTTGTCGAAATCCCCTTCGAGGGACAGCTTCTGCCCACCGAAGTCATCTGGTAAATTGGTCAATCCAAATACATTATTGTGCTTCGCGTCGAGCACCATGTGCGGGAGCTTGCGATTGAGTCTGATCCCAGCATAGCTCCAGGTATGAGTGCGGCGATTTTTGCCGGCACCTGTCACATATTGATAGTTACCTATCTCCGTTCCATCAGGCAGTCTTAGTCCGTCTAAGATAGTCCGACTATGCCCTTTGTCGAATATCATACCCGGGTACGCTGGCGCACTAACACGAAGTAAATATTCTGCTTGGTTCGCAAGCGCAAACTTATAGAGTTTGGCTTGGCGTGCAATCCCCGCTTGAACTGCACGCAGTACTGCTATACCCACGCCAACTACCATGCCTATAGCTAGTACCGATAAGATCAACGTCGCGAGAGCTGAATTGGCTACAGATGCAACAATACTAAAGATACCGTGTGCTAAAAAGGCTAGTACTAATATAGAAATTATTTTGCCTCCGGCTGGCACCAGGTTACTCTTATGGTTAGAAGTTCGCCACGCTTTGAACGCAGTAATATCTTCTCGAGTAGCTGGTGTATTGAGTGCAGAGTAATCAAGTTTCATTGTCTGTAGTATACGCTATTTCTCGTCTGCGCCATACAACTTAAAAAGTGAGCCGAGCAAGCTCATGGAGCGTGACATTTGCGCCGAACGCTGGATGTCCGGGTTCCAATAATGCTCCATTACTCAGCGCACCAATAGTGAGTGCATCAAATCCGAGTGTGTTTATGAGACGCGAGACCGTATCGATGTCGGCTTGGTCATCCCCTGCGACGGCAATAGCTTTGCGCTCAGGTGTATCCGCTGGGCGTGTTTCGTCGTTCAAGTCGTGATAGCCCATGTGATTGAGCGCTTTCACTATCCGTGCCTGTGGCAGATGCGACTGCACTGCTTCGCTCGACGTCGTATCCTCGGCTACACTATCGCTACGCGGTCCGTCTACCTCCCACCAATAATTCATTGCATCGACGACAAGTTTACCCATGAAGTCGCTTGGGTTGAGCGTGTGAAATTTACCGAGCGGTATCGCCAAGATAACAATGTCCGATACGCGTGCAACTTCGCTGGTGGTGACGGCGTGGGCGCCAGGTGCAAGTACTTGCACGCTGAGTTCGATCTTGCTTGGCTTGCGAGAGCCAGATATATATACTTCGTACCCAGCTTTTCGGGCAAGCTGCGCAAGTGTGATACCGAGCTTGCCTGCACCGACTATACCTATTGTGTTGCTTTGCACCAGCTTATTTCTCCGCTAATAACTCGCGTACTCGCGGAATTACTTCGTTGCCGTATAGTTCGATCATATGGCGGCGATCGCTCGCCTTCATCGGTCCAAATCCGTACACGAGGTCAAATCGTTCTGCACCAACGGTACGCATGGCTTTGGCTATTTTTTGCGCAACTGTTTCTGCGGAACCAACGTACATAGAGCCGCCCTTCACTTCGTTCATAAAGTGCTGTTTAGTCATGGGTTGCCAGCCGCGAGATGCGCCGACTTTGTCCATGGCCTCTTTAAATAATGGGAAGCCAATTTCTACCGCTTGCTCATCGGTATCGGCAATGAAGCCTGGCGAATGCATACCCACCGGATGCGCGGTATGGTTGAATTGTTCGACGGCCCGTTTGTATAGATCTACGTATGGCGCAAAACGTGCTGGTGAGCCACCGATGATGGCGAGCATGAGTGGAAAATCGTACGCTGCCGCACGGACAACTGAATTAGGCGAACCACCTACTCCGACGTAGGTTTCGAGCTTGCCCGACTCGGTTTTTGGAAATACGTCGGCGTTGTCGAGCGACTGAGTGTGCGTACCCTCCCAGGTGATAGGTTTTTCTGTGAGTAGTTTAGAAAAAAGTTCAACTTTTTCTTCAAACAACGCCTCGTAATCACGTAGGTCGTAGCCAAAAAGTGGAAACGATTCTGTGAAAGAACCGCGTCCAAGTATGATTTGTGCTCGTCCATGTGACACGGCGTCGAGTGTTGCAAATCGTTCAAACACACGCACCGGGTCGTCCGAACTCAGGACTGTCACACCGGACGCAAGTTTGATGCGGGAGGTGCGAATCGCGATGGCCGACAATACCATTTCTGGGCTTGAGATTGCGAATTCTTCGCGGTGGTGCTCCCCTAATGCGATAATATCAACACCGAGCGAATCGGCTAGCGTGGCCTCGTCTATGATGAGCCGTATCGAAGCCGCATGGTTCATGAGTGCACCTGTTTTATCCGTTGCGAGGTCTCCAAACGAGTCGAGGCCAAAAAGATACTTGTTGGTGGGTTGGGGTGTCTGTGTCATGATGTCTCCTCTATAATTTTGTCGGATCTACGCCGATACTTGCTAGTAGATTACTGTTGAGTTGATAGTGTTTTTCGACCCCAATTTTGCGCTCGATCAGTACCCCGCTCGCAACGAGTTTTGCGAAATGGTGACTCATGGTGGGCTGAGAGAGCTTGAGTGCGAGGGCGCAATCTGTAGTGATGTCGCTTGCTTTTACTTCGCATTTATCTTTGGCGAGCTTGCGCACTATAGACAGCCGTGTGTCGTCGGCCATGCTCTTGAGTACGTCGGTAACACGTGTATTTGATTGCTGCATACATTCTATTATATAGATATATTTATATAATTCAATATATTAATATAAAAAACACTCGTCACTTTGCAGACATATCTAGCGAGTGACGAGTGATGTTGAATGAGGTATGTGGTGCTACGGAACTTTGTGGTGCGTAGAGAAAGTTATGCAACTCGATGTAGGTGCTTGATTGGCGACTGCGTGACAACGCCTTCGTCCCAGCTCGCTCGGGGCGGGCCATCAAACTCTTCGTGTTGCGCCAGCATTTCTATCAAGCGACTATCTAAGTCGGTATCATCATCGATGCCTTTTAGTAGTTCGTCCGCTCGCCGGAACCCTCCGGCTGGGTCGAGGCCACTTGCGTCGAGAAATGGATTCTCGCTGACGTATTCATTTTGGTAACGGGTGTGTTCGTGTGTTCGTGAATATTCTCGCATATTCTCTCCTTGCTACGATGTTACCGTGTGAACTATTTGTCCACCAGACTACTATGCGCGCCGAACCTGAAAATAGCCTGTAATGGATACGCGCTATTGGGCGCGCTGGTCGTATAGCTCGAACGCATGAGTTGTGGCATCCTGCAAATTAACTGCGGCAAGCTGTGTAATATCGTTGATAGACATGCCATGTTCGACCGTGGCGATTTTACCGATATGTACTTGTGCCCGACGTATGTGCTTTGGTTTTGCTTCGCCAACTCCTGTCGGTGTATAGTCTCTTCCGTAACTCACGCCTATCGGTACGATGCTTGCGGGGGTTCTGCCTGGTGCAAGCGTGCGTTTAGCTAAGTGACCGATACCGGATTTAAGTGGCAGGTTTTTCTCGGGATGTACGTAGTTGTGGGTCGATTCGAAATACGCCGCTATTGGGTGACCCTCTTCTAGTAGTTCGCCGAGCACGTCCATCATATATTGGTTGGACCTGAGTGAGAGTGCACGGTTTTCTGTGTGATTCTTCGTGCGGCTGACTGGTATTGTCCCCATGTTGTTGACAAACCTTGTCATGAGCGGCTGCAGCACCCGATGGTATTTTGCGTCGACACCAAGTTGCGTGAGTAGCTCCCCGTTATAGAATCCATCTTTCGCAAGTACACGAATGTCCCCCACCATTTCGGGTGCAATTTCCTGCGCAATAGCCGCCGCTGTCCATTGATCGTGAAGATTTGAAAGGTGGTTAAGCGCATAAATTTGCGGCGCGCGTGCTTCGCCAAGTTCTGCGAGCGTTTGCTGCGACTCCGGCTCGTAAGTAACTTCAGGCCGCATTACCCGGTGGATGAGTCTGTAGGCACTGCGAGCAAATGCTTTATTGGGCTGAAAATCTCGATGGTAGTCGTAGCTTTCTTTGAAGTGCTCGATCTCGTATGTCGGCCGTTTCATATGACTACTATACCATAGGCGGGTGTGGCTCGGGGCCGCCGCATTCCGTACGAACAAACTTGCGAAATGCTTCTATATCTAGCAGGAGTGCATTAAGTGCATCGACAGGTTCTGCGAAGGCAATATTCGCCCCATCGATGACTACGTTGCGTATATAGTGTGCAACGATACGGTAGTCATCGGACGTGATGTCGATGCCAGGGGTGTGTTCGAGCGACCAATTGTGATACTCACGAAGCGCTTTACGTTCACGACGCAAGATCTTTTTACGTTCATCTTCCGCATAAAAAATTTTACTTGCTGTATCTGCATTGTGCATGTCGAGAGAGTCCCCGTCGAGTAATGTCTCGGCTGCAGCAAGGAGGATTAATCGATCGTTATCGCGCAGCCCTGGCAATATGTGTATGACGCACTGGACATCTTGCTTAGTGGCTAGCTCGTGAAAAGCCGTGGCATCGGCAAGTAGTCGCATACTGGCCGTGATATCAAGAAGTCGCTGCACTTGATCGAGCCATCCGGGTGATACATTCGCCATCTCTAGCTCTTCGAGAATATCCACCAAGTCTTTTTCTAGACATACTGTGTCGTAATCGGGCTTCTGAGTTTGAGTAGCACGTAAAATGTCGTGGATTCTTGAGATTTCAGGGTGTAATGAGTCTATGCGGTCGTAGATTTCGTGCTCATGTTCGACGAGAAGTGCATGCTCTTCGTCATTTTCATCTTCCCGTAGCTGTGCTTGCTGATCGAGCTGCGCTAATTGATCTAGTAGTTCACGGTTTTCTTCTTCGCTAAAAGCAAATACCTGCGCATCAAACAAGTGGTCGTCGTCTGAGTTGCTCGGTGTGGGCTCTATACTGCGTGCCATAACATATCTATATCATTTTTATTGATAAATATCAACTTATTGTGGTATAGTAATCTCGAACCTTAACAGTGTAGCACCCGAAGTGAGAGCGGCGCTCTGTATATAACTTATAGTGTATTCGGCGTGCCGTTCTCAACTCACACTTGAGATCACCGCTGCAGGTCGCATCGGAGAAATCTACGGCAAAAAGAGGTTATCATGGTTGCAACCCGCAAGTACGAGTCGAACGTCGTACAGGTTACCCAGCAATTCGCTCACGCGTTGCGCTGGGCAGATGGCAACGACGCTCGACTGCAAGCCCTGCGCGATGCGATACAGTCGGCCATCGACAGTGAGTCTCACAAGACTTTCAATTGGAGGCCGCCTACGACGTTTGACTGGCGGCTGCCATCGTGGTGGCGCACACCCGAGCAACAGCTCGAACGCGCCCGTCAGCTCTGGCCGAACGCCGTTCTGCCTCAGGGCCTGCCCAAACAGTTCACGCCCCGGACTAAGTCCGAGGTGCTGCTCCTCCACGTGCCGGACACGTTCGATAACCTGTGGAACCTGGTCGACGCCCCCGATAGTTACGCCACGTGCCGCTGGGAGGGTGTCAAGTCAGACAAGCGGAATCTGCGTCTCGCTCCCAACAAGATTGAGTACGCGGAGCCCGTCTGGCTGGCTTTCGACCCCGAACGCGGCAAAGGTGAGCGTCCCGACTCCTTGTGGAGTCAGGACGACCTTGCTGCCAGTGAAGTGTTCTCGGCGCTTATCCAGTTCCCTGAGTGGCCACTTTCGTGGTTCACAGGTAGCTCGGTTCCGAACCTCACGGGCTACCAGTTCAAGCACCATGAAGACTGGTCGAGTGTTCCGTGTCTCGACAGGTTTAGTGATAGCCGCCGGCTGCAGCTGAGCTGCCGCTGGGCTGAGGCTCGGGATCACCGTTGGTCGTCTCCGTCGGTCAGGCGCTTAACGGGCTAAACTGAAACTGGTTCATGGGTACTCAGAGGAGTGTGATGATTGCGAGGTTTGTCCTCGCTGCCGCGCTTCTCTGGGTGCCCGCAACCCTATATATTTGCAATTAACATATCTTCGCTACAGCCGCGAAGATTTTTATTTTATGTGTGGTGAACGCTATATGTCGCCATTCATGGGTCGCGCTGTATACTATATATATGCTCGACCATCATATACAGAAAAATATTGTCTATACACTTGCCTTTTCGGATGGTATGCGATTTGGTGAGCTTAAGCCAGATGAGTTAGAAAACAAGGCATTTGACTATCATTTGAAAAAAGTAATTGTCGCTGGCTTAGTCGTGAAAGCTGCCGATGGTCGCTATGTGCTGACGAACGAAGGTAAGCGTGTGGGTATCAGTGCATTTCGAGTAAAAAACGATCGGCTCGATCAGGCGCGATCTACCCTACTGCTTGCAGTGCGGCGTGCGGACGATGGTGCGTGGTTGATGATGCGGCGCAAATCACAGCCGCTTATCGGTTTGCGTGGATTTATGAATGCGCGCCCGACGGCTACCCAGCAAGTTGTAGACACAGCCCAGCAGGTATGCCGGGAAGAGACGGGACTTACCGGTACGTTCGTAGCGCATGGGCATGGCTACTTCCGTGTGTACCGCGGCGGGAGTCTTGAGAGTTTCATTCATTTTACGCTCCTGGTGTGCAACGAAATTCAGGGAGAGTTGCACCAAAACAGTTCACTAGCGGAATACTACTGGGATACGGATCCCGATTGGTCGGCACCGGATATGCTACCGAACACTCAAACACTTCACAAAATGTTTGAAGCTCCCGCGGGCCAGTTTGTCGATCAAAAGTTCGATATTTAGTCTTCTGTAGTTGTGTCTTGGTTGTCATGATGTTGCTCCTCGTTTATGTCTACTCTTAGTATGGCCGAAGCCTGTAACATGCGCAGTGAAGAGTTTTTCACTAAATAAATATGGCGACCCTCGCAGCGTCGCCATATCCTATAGATGCACGTCTTATGCCGCGCGTTGCTCGGGGAATTGTGTTGCGGTGGCTTCGTATGCTCGTCGCACGTCGCGGGGCGCATGCCGCCGGATATCGACAGCGACAGGAGAATCGGGCTCGACAAGTTGCGCAACGGATGGCCGTGCACCGATATCGTGTGCGTACTCTGCGACCTCACCGAGCAGCGTCAGTGTTCGTTCGCGTACCATCAGCTGTACGTCGACCGGATGCAGATGCTCCATGTGCCCGGGCATGTCGTAGACTAGAGTGCTAAGCGCGGCGTTGCCGATGTGGCGACCGGCTTTGCGGCGGAAGCCGAATGCAAGCTCCCCATCACTGCCCTTCAGCGCCGCGATGCGATTTGCTGCGGCCGCTTCTGCTCCCGCAAAATATGCATCCGTGCGAGCGGCGAACTCTTCGGGCGATACGTAGCGAAGTTCTGATTCTGGCGTGCGCTGGCCTTCTGCGACGCGCCCGAGCTGCAATGTACTGAACATGCGCTCGTCTACGTCGAGGTCGTAGCTCGCCGAGCTAATGCCGGTGCGTGCGATGATGTCTCGCATGTACCGCTGACTGTGTGTCGACTCAAATCGTTCTGGCGGCAACTGACGCATTACGCCAACACCACGCAGTTCTTGGCTCGGCATGAGTGTACCGGGCGATGCACGACGTGCGAGTATGAGCGGCTGCTCGTCTGTCTTGTATGGCGTCCAGTCGTCAAGAGAGTCGAACTGACCATGCTGGAGGTTGAATTGTTTGGGTGATTGTATAATTTCTTTCATATTTTCAAGTATGTGATAATCGCCCTGTATAGTCAGTGAATAATATTTCACCAACAGGTACGCCAAACAAAAACACCACCCTTTTGGGTGGTGTCTCTGTGGTATTAGAGACTCATGCCGAGCAGAGTCCATATACCATGACCGCCGTCTCGTAGCCAGAACTCCCGTGTGCCGTCGGTGAGTGTGAGGATATGTGTCCTACTCTCTCCGCGGCTCACAGTACAACTCAGGCCCCGATCTACGAACTCGTAGGTGCTTCCTTCGTGTTCGATAGCTTGTGGGTAGGCGCGCATATCGCGTCCAAACCGTAGGCGTGTGACGTTAACCGGTCGATTTATGTTAAATGTGTTCATGTAGTTCACTCCTGACTCTTTTCTGAGATAGAAAAGGGCTAATGCGTTGATTGATTAGCGAACGGATTTTGGAGTGTTCCAGCGGTGGATAGGAATAGTTGACCGCTCAAGTACCTATTCTGTTTACCACGTTGGAGGTGTCTAAGGCGTCTTTTTCGGACGCTAGTCGTTTTTAAGCTTGTAGGTGAAAAGGTGCAGATGCGCCAGTACCTCCATAGCTTATTCTAGTATAGCGCGCTATGCGCGTATGTCGTCAAGCGCTCGACTATTGTGAAAAACAACACACATTGCATTTACTTCGGCGATAGCATATTCTAAAAACATTATGGATCCTATCGTACACTCAGATGACGCCAGATACGCAGACGACAACAGACCTGATTTGAACTTTACTAGGCATGGCTCGGCTGTGACACCCATGTCCTCGGAAGATGACATACGCTCCTCGGCAGATACAGTCGTCCAGAGTGTGCCGCTACCAGAGATCGCAGCAGACTCGCCCAGCGCTATTTCATCATCGGTGTACGGTGTCGATGGTGCGCACGAAGAAGCCGTTGATATTAACAGTTACTCGGCCGAAGATATTCACGAATCATCGAGCTTCGGCGCGTAGACTCTCTGCGATACGGTATACTGGTAGTATGAAAGCAATCTGGAACAACACAGTAGTGGCAGAAGCCGCACAAGAAGATCTAATACGAATAGAGGGAAACTGGTATTTTCCAGCCGAGAGTTTGGTGAAGGAATATTTTACGCCAAGCGATCATAAGACGCACTGCCCATGGAAAGGTGACGCGAGTTATTATGACGTGGTCGTAGACGGTGAAGTGAATGAGTTTGGTGCGTGGTACTACCCTACTCCGCTAGACGGCGCGGCAGAGCGTGTCAAGCAAGACTTTGCGAACTACGTAGCGTTTTGGCACGGCGTAGAAGTTACCGAATAGGAGCATGCAGTCTCGCTATCAGATCATCGACGCAATCGGGCCGTTTGTGCTCGATGTGCCGAAGGACACGACCATCAACTGGTCGAAGGTTCCGTTTGCGCAGATAGAGCATGATGGCCGACTGTCTGCGGCCACTCGCGCGCAGATACTGTCTCGATTTGATACGTACCTGGCAAAAGTGCAGCCGCAAGGATATGACACGCTCAGTATAGACGACTTGGCACATATGGTCGTATTTGACTGGTATTCACCTAGACTCCAAGCACTATTGGCGGATTACAACCTACTGTACCGAGATATTGTTGCGCTCGCCCGAAGCTACGGCATGGCTGTGCTCGTCAATACAGATTATATTTTCTGGAACGATGAGATCCAGTCACATCTTGAATCTAGCGGTATGACGGCAGCCGAATTGCTTGATGAGGCATGTGAGCTATTAACTCAGCAAGTACCGGGTGTTACTGGTGTGATACTGCGCATTGGCGAAAGTGATGGCCGCGATATTAGCGATACGTTTGTGAGTAAACTTGCGCTGCGCACGCCGCGCGCTGCCAATAAATTATTGAAGCACATACTGCCACGCTTTGAACATCACAGTATGAACCTGATCGTGCGCACGTGGACAGTCGGGGTATATCAGATTGGTGATTTAATTTGGAATACTGATACTTATGACAATGTGTTTGGCGATATAGACAGCGATGCACTTGTGGTCAGTATGAAGTACGGTGACACGGATTTTATGCGCTACCTCGACCTCAACCCACTTTTTCGACATGGGCACCACCGTAAAATCATTGAACTGCAGACGAGGCGCGAGTGGGAAGGTATGGGTATGCTCCCTTCGTTTATTGGCTGGCAGTACGGTGAATATCTCGCGCAGCTGCGCGATGTCAAAGAACTCGTCGGTATACATGTATGGTGCCAAACTGGAGGTTGGGCTAAATCTTCGTGGGGCAATGTGACTTACTTGCAGCAAAGCTCGCTGTGGGTGGAGCTTAATACTGAGGTTGTCGCTCGTATGTACCGCGACGGTATGTCTGTCGAAGCAGCAACTGAGCAGTTTTGCGAGGCTAGAAATTTGGGTGACAGTGCTGTATTTTTGCAGATGCTACGCAGTAGCGACAACGCAATCACTCAGGGGCTTTACATTGCTGCCATTGCGCGTCAGAAATTATATTTTCGGCGTACGCGCTTGCCTACGCTTTTGTGGTTGACATGGGACAACGTAGATATTTCTCCAATGACGCTTCGCTTGCTGAGGTTGCTTATCTCTAGTGACGAGAGCGTGCTGCTCGACGCTAAGCGAGCATATTCGCTCGCTGCCTCTGCGGCGCGCGATGCTCGGTTACTTACTCTCGATGCAAGTAGTCGTCGTTCTCTCGTACTGTTGCAGGAAACGCTCAGGCTCGCGCTTGCCATCAAAGCAAATCTTGTGAGTTCACGGAGCAGTATCGATACGAATGTCCTCGATGCGGCGGTCGCACGATATCGGCACGTGTGCCCGGACGGCTATAGTATTACGCAAGTTGCACTTCCTCGCAAGTATCAGCGCCTCCCTGTTGGGTTTTTGGCTCGTCGCTTGCTACGCGGCGATAGCTCCTATCGAAAACGCGACAAATTATTACTTAAAACGTCGCGTGTTCAGCGAGCGCTGGTGCGATATAGTATGCGCAATTCTTCTCTCAAGGACCAGTCTATGGGCATCGAGTCCTTGTTTTATTGATTAAGAGACTGTTTGAACATTGACAAAAGCTACTGCGGGTGTTTATATATACTTTGATGAAAAGAGTATCTCTGCAAGAAGCAAGATCAGTAGCAAGACTGGAAACAACAAGCCAGCGTTTTGAGGCGCGCTGGAAAAAGACCGCACTTGCACTTGGTGCCCTGAGTTTTGTAGCATCTTGCACCACACATTCGAGCGAGGAACCCTATCGGGCGCATGAGTCAAAACTTCCGGAGTCTAGCTGTATAGAGTTTATGCACCGCCTCGACACGGGTGATAGATCGTATGCATCATTATGCGCAGGCGATCTTGCCAACGACAGGGTCGCATTGGTCGATTTGCGCGGCCCGGAAGTCGATTCTTCTGCTGAAGATCTAGCAGAAGCCATAACGACTCAGATGTATATCGATGGCCAAGAGGTAGGATTTACGCCTACCGTAGAAGCTGTGAGCGCATCTCAGCAATTGGTAGAGCTGCATGACGCTCGGCCTTGTGAAAAGTATCCTCAGAGTATTGTCAACGAAGCGATGGCGCTGCAGGGCGACAGCTTGCGACAAGCTGGCTACGACAAGTTGCTCGTGGCGACACCTAGGTCGGCCTGTAAGTCACCTGATGGTGAACCGGAAAGCCCGCTAGGCTACGCTGAGCCAAACCGGGGTCAGGCGCTTTTAACCGCAGCGGGAGATTTCACGCAAAGCGCGCTCGTTCGATTTGCGCAACATGAACTTGCGCACCTCTATGGACTTGGTCACTCAGGTATAGTCAAGGCAGAAGAAGTGAAAAAGCTTATTAGTGGTGACGGAAGGTATTTACCGCCAGATCGCTACATAATGAATAATGCACTACCTGTCACGCATGTCGCTCTTGTGGATGTGCTGAAAAATAGCGTGCAAGATGGATATGGCGACGATAGTCAAAAATCCGAGCAGTATTCAAGACACAGCGGTTCTATAATGGGCACACCGTCCCATCCCGAAGAGCAAGACGCTGATCAATTTTCACTCTATCACCGGCAGATGCTGCAGCAGGCTGCGGATACTGTTGGTAACTACGATGCGGACAAGGGTAAGGTTACGCGGGTAGTGACAGATGAAATTGGCACATATCACGTCCGTGCGAGCATCGGGGAGATTGCCTTGCCTGGCTATGAAAATTTCACCCAGCTTATAGTGATGCCAGTTCGTCGTGAGAGGCGTGGCATACCAGAAAATACATATGTTGAAGCCGAAATAATGCTTGCATCCCGACAGAATGACACATTACTGATTGGTACGATCTACAATAAAAACATCATAGAGGAAGGACAGCCATTGCCGCTTGAGCAGCGCTATGTGTTTACGACACCGAGTAGCTCTGTGGAAGTGAGATTTGACCAAGGAGCAATCTCGGTAGAAGTGCTATAGCAACGTATGGCGCCCGAACGAGTGATATGGTCGACGAACTAGGCTTCTTATCTGCTGTAAGAACCTGATGCGCGTGCTGCATCTTCAGCCTGCGAGGTGTCAAGATTTAACTCGGTGCCGGGACAAAGTGTCTCTGCTGCGAGCTGCAATGTAGGATTGGTGTGCGAAGCATACGGTGCACTGCCTTCTGTGACACTTATGGAAACAGCTTTTTGGCCGAGATAGTACGAAGAGGTGGTGTAGCCATATACGTTGCCGCCGTGGCCGCGTACTACGCCGCACGGTGTATTAAACTGCATCATACCAAGACCATATGACGTTGCTTCGGGTGCACCTGAGGTTTGCATGAGGGCAAGGCTTTCCTTCGAAATTACTTGTGCGTTCGATAGTGCGCTCATAAACTTATTCAGGTCGCCGGTGGTGGTAACAAGATTACCCGATCCGTCGTAGAACGAGCCACTTTGGCGTGTGAGATCGACCGGTTCTCCGCCCGGAGTGCCACTGTAAAATTCAGACGGCTGGTACCCGCTGGTAAATGGCACGGGCAGCGAAAGTCGATGAGTTGGGAACGATGAGTCACGCATGCCAAGGGGTTTGAAAATATTTTTCGCGACATACACCTGATATGGTGTTTTCGACGCTGCCGTAATAAGCTGCGATGCAATGAAGTAGTTCGCATTTGAGTACTGGAACTGCGCGCCGGGTGTTGCTTTGAGCCCCGTCGTATTTATGTACTGTGTGATATCTTTGCTTTTTCGATTTTCACGCATATAGCGCTCAAATCCTTTGAGTGTCACGACATCTTCGGCGTCGTAGGGAAATTGGCCTTCGTAGGCAGCGGTTGGAATGCCGCTCGTTTGATTAAGAACTTGCCGTACAGTCACCTCTTTCCCAAAGGTGTACGCACCCGGCAGATATGTATCAATCGGTGCGTCGAGGGAGACTTTTCCTTGCTCGACGAGTGTTAGTAGCGCTGAGCTAACAACAATTTTTGAGACACTTCCTGCGCGAAAGTGGGACTGCTCTCGAATAGGCGCACCTTTTGAGTTGGCTGCTCCGGCTGATTCGTTTCGGATTGTGCTACCTTCTTTGTATTGAAGCTGCACACCTGTCGCTCCGTCGTCGACAATTTGCTGTGGCGTGACAGTGGCGGCATGGGCGCCCGTACTGGCTCCTAGTGCTATCGCTCCGGCGCTCAGTGCGCCGGCTAAGAATTTAAAGTTGACAGTTGGTATTCGCATTGTGAGCATAAAAGGTTCCTTTGCTTATATCAATTTGTCTTACTAGTATAACGACTCGGGCAAAAGCTCGTCAAATGAGTAGCAAGGCTCATACCTGGACGCTGCTAATAAACGTATGTTGCTATACTTACAGTCCGATGACTTGGTATACTATATGGATGAATCACGGAATACTGGTGCTGTCGCTCTTTATGCTTGCAACGGTATTTTGTAGCGTCTATGCTGTCGTGCTTATATATTTACGGTCTAAAATTTTCCACGTACCGCTATACAAGCCGATGCTTATCAATATCTGTCTGGCCTGGTTGCCAGTAGTTGTGACCATACTGTTTCTCGTGCTGGCTCTTGCACTATCGATATACTGGCTCTTACTCCTTGTGTTGGCGATCGGTTTGTGTGTATGGCTCGTCGTATTTCCCAATGCACATTACTTGGTGACCGAGTTAAACCTCAGCCACCGCACCGAAAATGATCCAGTGCCGCTCTATTATGACATCATGCAGACCTTAGTACTGACTCTTTCTGGCATCATGATAGGCCAGCTGAGTCTCGTATTTGTGCATGCGCAGCTGATCGTTTTGCTCACGCCAGGCTATAGTGACTCGGGTATGCTAATTGTGCCAGACATATCATGGGCGATACTGGCGCTGTGTATTGTGCTAGGAAGTTTTGCGATTTATATTGGACGCAACATTCGGCTCAACAGTTGGGATGTATTAAGGCCACTGAGTCTTGTTCGACGAATAGTTACGCAACTAAAAAGTAGAAGTGAACAAAAGCTCGCTATCGGATACGTATGTGTATACGGCATTTTTATGATGCTCTTCCACGCTTTTCTATTTGGCGGTTTTATGTATCTTTTACTCGACATACGATAGCGGTTTCGCGCTTCAAGTATCTGTTACTATTAAAAGTAGTATGGGCATGCAAATAAAAGTAACACTGCTAGATAACTCTCGATTTTATATACTTACCGCGGGAGTGCTTGCGAGTTTTATCCTGGTTGGCTTACTGCGCGTGATTTTTGAGTCCGACCAGCTCTACTACATCCGCCTTCAACAAGTGATGGGCGCGGTGAGTTTAGTGTTCTGGTATATCGCGCTGCTTGTTTCACCACTCACGTTTATTTTTGGCAAAAAAGCGCTGCGCCATGTGGTGTATGCACGTCGCGCTATTGGCGTACTGGCCGCGTACTATGCGTTGCTGCACTTGTGTATTGCACTCTGGGGCCAGCTTGGTGGTATCGCCCAGCTCGGTCGTTTACCTGAACTGATACAAACCTCGCTTGTGTTGGGCGGCGTCGCCACATTGGTGCTGGTAATAATGGCGGGTACGTCTTTTGATGTTGTGGTAAAACACATGACATTTACGCGCTGGAAGTTACTACATCGACTCACCTACGCGGCCTTTGTGCTGGTGGTTCTGCATATTTGGATGATAGGCACGCATGTGACGTATTCAATTGTGCAGTATGCTGCGCTTGCTGCATTGTTACTCCTGGCCGGCCTGGAGTCGTATCGTATGCTGATGAGTGTTGATAAAAAATGGCATTTCATTGAAGGTAAAGGTGGTGCGCTGCTACTTGTGATTGTGTGTACGGCAATGTGGTTTGCTCTCATCACCTCGATACCGCGTCTGTTTGATAACTACCACTCCAAGCACCACGAAGGAGCGATTCATGTTGAATAAAGCGTGGATAACGTGTGTGCTGTTGTGTGCCGCCGCGGTCGCCGCGTTGCAGTATAGTACCGCTCACGCGCATGTGCTGATAACCGATGAAACAAACTCCATGGGTGCCGTCCTGCATATCACGCCCGACGATGATCCTATCGCAGGCAGTAGCTCGCATATCTTTTTCGACATACAAGATGATCAGTATCAAAATGCATCGTACGAAGCGAATCTAGTGATTGTCGACCAGCGAGGTAACCGATCCGACGTCGATACCGATATTTCGGGTAGTTACGTAAGCGCGCGATATACGTTTGCTGCGCAAGGCGTGTACAAGCTAGAACTTACTGTTCGCCGTGGCAATGCCTCCGATATTTTTACGGTGAACCAACGAGTGTCACGAGGAACTCTTGGAGATGCAACTTCGCCCGCAGTACGGCACGGCTGGGCGGAAGCGCTTATCGTCCTATCGGCAACAGGTGTCGGCGTGCTAGCGGTGGTGTGGCTTTCGCGGCTGAGGCGCGTTGTTGAGTCGAGCCAATGAGCGTGATACGCTTAAGGTAACAAGGTATAGAAAAAGGAGAAGTATGCAAGTATTGGGTCGTAATATAATGCTATCGCTAGCTATAGCGAGCGTCGTGAGCTTGGGTGCTAGTACGTCAACATACGCACATGTCACGGTAAAGCCTGCGCAAGTAGCGACATCGAGCTACAGTACATTTACAGTGAGTGTACCCAATGAAAAATCGATCCCCACTGTTGAGGTGAAACTCGACATTCCATCGGGCGTCACGGGTGTAACCCCCACTGCAAAAGCCGAGTGGGATATCGCAGTAGAAAAAGAGGGCCGAGGCGATAGTGCCCGAGTGACTTCTGTGACATGGTCGGATGGTGAGATCCTAGATGGTCTGCGCGATGAATTCACTTTTAGCGCGAAGACGCCAGACCAGGATGGCGAAATACAATGGAAAGCATATCAAACGTACGCCGACGGAACGACAGTTGCGTGGGATCAACCGGAGTCGAATAACGGTCACGAAGAAGCGTCGACTTCTGGTCCGTTTTCTGTCACGACTGTAAGCGCCGCCGTGGAGTCTGGCGACGAACATTCACATCAAGATGCAGCTACGAGCGCTCATGATGAATCAAGTGCTGGACGATGGGGTCTCTACGTCTCTGTGGCAGCACTGGCGGTGAGCTTTGGTGCATTATTCGTTGCACTGCGAAAAAAATAAATTCTGTATAAAAATAAAAACTCTATCAAAAGAGTTGATGCCTCATAGCAGGAACACGAAGTATTCATCGGCAGGTGTTCTCTTGTCTCGAGAGTACCATCCTTATCCTTTCGTGTTCCTGCTAGAGGAGGTCGCGCGGAGGGCTTACGCCGCTACTCGAGCTCGTCTCAGCTCGCGGGCTTGCTTCTCGCGGCGCTTCTGCTGCTTGCGGCAGTAGCTGTTGTCCTGTACTACTTTTGGCCTGGGCGGAGTGCGTACGCACCACATATTCCTGGCGCTGTTCGACGACTCGTTGCGTAGTGCTCCGGTGTCGGTTTTCACGAATTCCGTTCGCAGTGCGCGCTCGAGCTTCGCCTCGACTGCTTCAGGGGTGTCGGCGATCTTGCCGTCACTGTTGTGTACTTTCCCGGCGAGCTCTTTCGCCACGGCCGCTGCCAAAACTGCATTGCGATCGTGTTGCTTTGCTGCTCTCCAGTTGCCTGGAGGCATCTGAACCTCGACGGCTCTACCGAAACAATCGTGGAGAACCCCGACGACGCGGCAGATGATCAATCGCTGGAGCGCAGGCTCAAGCGGCTGCTCCTCTATTGCTCTGCGGCCAGTGGGTGCTTGCACACCTTGCTGGTATTGGGCGAAACCGTTGCTTCGCTGATACTGATTCGTCGCCTCTTGGCTCGTGCGAAGAGCGTTGATGGTGTCGATGTCGGCATCATGGTCAGCCTCGGTTGGGATGGTGCCTGTAGAATGCATACAGCTCCTCGTGTAGTGCGAATGGTACAACGCTCAGCATGACGCTGCGCGTTGCCGTTATCATACAACTTTTAGGGTAAAGTTGCAATAATTCAGGTAGCCGACTGTCAGCAACTTAACAACAAGCCTCTGCCCTACCCTCGTTACGACGTAAGTGAATGAATGACATAATTTTATTCTCTCGCCACATCAAAAGAGGTGATATTTTCTTTTATGATGGTGGATTTTAATATATCATTGATTGTCGTTCAGTATTCACTACTTATGCTTTATACTAAAGACAATAATTAAGGAGATGTGTGTGAAGATTACAGTCAGTGGATTTATTATTGGTTTATTTGCGGTCGTAGGTTTGAGCGTAGTGAACGGCGCGAGTGCTGCTGCTGCACCGCTTTATGTGGCGCTTGGAGATTCGTATAGCTCGGGCGTGGGCGCGGATGTTGATCCGGCGAAAACACAACCAATCGCTAATAGTTTTGACCCGGCGTCTGGTGGCTGCCAGCGTGCGTACAAAGCATACCCAGTGTTGCTCGCGCAAAACCTTGGTGCTCAGCTACGAAATGTGACGTGTGCTGGTGCGACAACAGACAATATCTTGCAGACGGGTCAATTTGGCCAACCAGCGCAGATTGAAGCGGTTACGAGCGATGCGCTACTGGTCACTGTGACTATCGGTGGTAACGACATCGACTTCGGCGGAGTAATGGGCTGCATCGCATCAAAAGAATGTGACGGGAATTCACCAGAGGCAATTCATACACTCGACGTGTTGCATAATCAACTATATGACCGTGTCTCAAACGTGATAACTGAGATTCAGGCGCGTGCGCCTGGTGCTCGTATACTATTTGGCGGTTATCCTCAGATCTATCCAAACGAAGGCCAGTCCGCGGGTACTTGCAGTGCATATTTGAGTGGCGGCGAGATGAGCGGCTGGAATTATATCCAAAACACCATGAACGATACTATCAAATGGGCTGTATATAACAACGGTGGCAATGTGCGCTACGTCGACCCATATGCAACCGGCTCACCATTTATGCAAAAAAGCTTCTGGGGGCAAACAAAAGATGCCTGTTCAACCTGGAATAAGCGCGCGATGAACGGCTACGGTACAGTAAACCCGAGCTCTGCCTTGCATCCGAATGTGCTTGGCCAGCAGCATTACTACAGCATCTTCCGTAGTCGTGTATTCTAGTATATAAAGATTTCTAACAATCAATACATCCACCGTACTGTAGCGTACGGTGGATGTTTTAATAGTGCTGCAGTACGCGGCCTATGGTAGGATATGGTTCGCACCTTGACCGAAGTATCCTATACGAGGTATAGTACCCCTTGCAGTATTCACCAGAATGCTCGTACCTCTACAAGAACGGAAATTACATTGAAACTACTCAAGGAGATTCGCGCGGAGCGCGGATTAAGTGTCAAGGAGCTAGCGACACTCAGTAAGGTGAGTCCCCCAACGATCTATAAGATCGAAACGGGTGCTCACTGCCCACACGAGTCAACTCTAGCGGCTCTTGCTGAGGCATTAGACATCAAGATAAACGATGTACTCTCGCCAAAAGGCTCGACAAATCTAGGAAAACCCGCTCAAAGCAGCGGGCGCACAACACCTAACTCTCAAAAGCGATACGGTACACGTTGCGACACCTGCAACGAATATAAGTCGCTTAGCGGTAACTGCAGTTGCACTGATTAGTGCGAGATAGACCTTAGAGTAAAGATTAGACATTCAATTTCCGCTCACGATAGGTAGCCTCTTGGAAGTTGAACTTATTGAAGAGTTCCTTCCACGGGGCTCTTCTTTTTTAGAGTCTTTGCAAACTGCGGCAGTTTAATATGTTATAAACTCGAACTCGCGCTCGAACACATCTCTTACATATACCGACCCCTCGACGAGTCGATAGTCTTGAAGCTCATTGGGCATGAAAAGGGTTATATTATTTCTGTTGATGTGGGGATTTTGCACGAAGTAATCTTGCAGTGCATCATTTATGAAATGTTCAGAGGGGTATTCGAATGTGTCGTCTTTTACGATGAACCGCACGCTGATTCCTTCCGTCTGATCGTTTACTGTTCGTGCGTACATCGCACTAGCCAGTGTTACTGTCTGGCCGGGGTGTGCTGCTTCGTAGGTTTGGATAGCTAGCGTTACCTGTGTATCTTTCGACAGAAGGCTGTATACATTTTTCGCTGCCAACTCTAGTTCCTCTTTGGTGTGGGTGTAGTAGCCATCGCCAGCATCGTCGAGTCGTTCAATGTAGGTCTTCAGGGTTGCGAGGGGTACTTGTGTATCTTCGGCGTCAAGCAAAATAAGTGTATCTACGATATTCTTTATCGCATAGAGTGCATGAGAATCACTGTTTCTGGCGGCCGTCTCAGCGAGTTGCAATACGTCGCGCGCTACAACTATGGTGTGCGCCGACTCTTCCCTCCAACGCTGTTGCAGTTTTTCATACGACGCTTCAAGATAGGCGCGCAGTTTTTCAAAGTCCGGGGCATCTACTATTTGAAACAGCATGAATGCGCCGGTAACATTCTCGACATACTTACCGCTCGCCACGGATACATGCAGAGAGTCTTAGCCGTTCTCGAGCCTCACTGTTTTTACGCAGGGCTCCCCTACTACACTAAAGTCGCTCGGATAGTCATCGAAGGCGAGCGTATATTTTATATCTCCGGAGTTAAATACATGCAAGAAGTTATCTGGACCCGTCTTGACGTGACTCACCCATTCAATTGGCCGAGCGACACCGGAATCTGGTAAGATGAAGTCTTCGTAGTAGCTACCAAGGTCGGATAGCTTTGCGGGGTTATCTTTGTACTCTTTTAGCATAGGGCTAGTATAGCAGGTGTGTATATTTAACGGATTTCCAGACTGGTGTCTGTGCGTCACAAGTGAGTCAAGGAAAAATTCAATAATCCGTCTCTGTCCGTGAGATCATATTCAATGTCTTTGGCTTGCGTCATCCGACAGCAAAGAATAAGCGCATGATCCATGTATGCGAAATGAGCGACGGCGTCAATGCCTATAGAATCGAGTTTGATGCAGAGCGTCTGTATGGACACTCGTCAGTATGGTGGATGGCCGCGATATGTTTGGGTATAAAATAACACCCGTGTAGGTGTATCAGGTCTTTTAGTTGGGTTGCGGGCAAGGGGGAGGCTTGTCCGCAGAAGATGGTCGCCGCTATATGCGACCAGTCTCAGAGGATAACCTCTACCCATTGCTCAGTGAGTACTTATTTGCGAAACATCCCGAGGGCATTCTGCGCATCTTCGCGAACCTCGTCGGTGATCTCACTGAATCGATTTCGGTAGACGCATGCGTGGATCTGAACATAGAGCTCGAACGCGTCGTGCGCGATGTCCACGTTCCTTTCGAGAGACTTTCTCGCCGCTGCGAACTCGTCGGAGTCGGGATCGGCGTGAACCAACACGTACACCAACTCGTTGTCTTGGCTGCGGGCTGCGCTCGCACCGACGTTGAGTACAACGCTCCGCCAGTGTTCGAGACTGCCCCAGTAGGGAGTACCTCGCGCAATCGGCTTTTCACCCCACTTCTCGAGATACTCGTTGTACAGGCTGTAGATCTCTACGTCTGCCAGAATTGCCGTGCTTTTCGTCGTCATGACGATCCTTCCGCTAAGGTTGGTGGGACAGGTTCTTCATATTGTAATATAACATTTAATTTATTTGTCGTCAATAAAAGGTATATCTATGTTAAAGATTTCAATAAAGGAAAACACATGATAATACATATTGGGTCTTAACAGTGCATTTGCTACCACGGAACAACAAGCTCATCCGTCCTTACGAGGTAAGCCCATGGGAGTTACTAATCGTCTGTCAAAAGAGTGCTGCGTAATTGCTGCTTCATACGAAGCAAAAGCACTTGGCATTAAAGTCGGCACTCGTCGTACCGAAGCACTTGCTATATGCCCAGAGTTCATCATGCTCGAAACAGATGCACCTAAATACCACAAGGTGTACGAAAAACTTATTCGTATCATGCAGGATTATTCACCGAAGATCAAAATGAAGAGTATTGATGAGGGTATAATTGACTTTCATGGCATGGAGTCATTACTTAACGGTCGTACGCTCGAAGACATTGGCTATGAGATCAAGCAACGTGTCAAAGATGATATTGGTGACTGGATGAAAATTAATGTTGGTATTGGCACAAATCGATTCTTGGCCAAGCAAGCAGCTGGGTGGCACAAACCAGATGGACTCGATGTCATCGACCACCATAACCTCCGTGAGTACTACAAAAGTATTAGTCTTACAGATATAAGTGGAATTGCCGATCGTAATGCCGCCAGACTCAACGCATTCGGCATCTTCACTCCAACTGAATTTCTCAATGCGCAGGAATTTGCACTTTCTAAGCAGGTATTTAAAAGTATTAATGGCACTTATTGGTATAGACGTCTTCGTGGATACGAGATTGATGACTATGAAACTAATCTTGGCATGGTTGGCAGGCAATGGGTGGTCAAAGACCCATCAAGCAAGGATGATTACCTACTCCCCCGCCTGAGTTATCTCTGTGAGACAACTGGTATTAAATTAAGATTTCGTAATGTTGAAGCCCGAGGCATCTGCGTGTGGGCTACTTACCAAAACGGTGAATACTGGAAAGGTAAGCGGATGTATAAATCAACATTTTATACAAACCAAGAGATATATCGACGGGCTATGGAGCAATTTACTCAGCGGCCACACGGGACTGTACGAACGATAGGTATTTACTGCTACCAGCTTGAATCTTCGAAAGCAAGCCAGCTCGGCTTCTTCGATGATGTGGCGAAGATAAGAGATATCACCAAAGCTATGGATGAGATCAACGACTTTTATGGAGCATTCACCCTCCATTCTGCAACGACTATGGATGGCAAGAAAGTAATCAAGCAGAAAATTCCCTTTGGTGGGACTGAATATTTTGAGTTACTACTCAAACGATCATGAACAAGATCGCTGGGTTAACTGTGTCGACAAGTTGGACATGTCTGATCAAAAATGCTATAATTTACGAAATTATGACTGAAATAGATAATGGCGGAGCCCATGCAATCAAGGGCTTCAATTATCAGAAATCTGTAATAGTATTGATATCGGTACTGCACTATTTGAGTGAGGATGATTTCGAAATTTACGTTGAAGCAAAAGATGATATTGTTGTAAAGCTTAAAAATATACATACATATATACAAGTCAAAGGAAAAGTGCTCAGCATAGGCGATATAACAAGAAGGCCAGATGGAAAAGACTCGATATTAGAAAAAAATCATTCTCACGGAAGTGAACATGATAGCTATTATAAGATAATTTGTCCAAGTTTCACAAAAGATGAAAAATTTCTTGAAAAGACGCATCCCATGATATTTAAAAAAGGTGTTGATATCTTCAACTACACTCAAAATGCAACAGATGAAATTATAAAGAAATTACCTTCGGTCTCAACAGCGAAACTTATTAACTCAAGAATAGGTACTACAAAGTTCCAAGTCAATATTGAAGAAGGGTTAAGATACATAAAGGGTGTGATGGTTGAGGAAGAAATTCAAGTCGACAACAATCACGGCATGGCCTCCATAGAGGAATTATGCTTGAGGATAGACACTCTAAGCGAAAAAGTTTCAGACAAAGATGAAGATTTTGAAGATAAAAAATTTACATCTAAGGATTTAGTAAAGATATTTAGTAATACATATAAAGCAAAGTGCTTCCAAAACATATTAGATCGTCTAGACTTTACCTTAAAGAAACAGGAGCTCGTCAAAAGTAAAAGAGTTGGAGTGAGGGCACTCTATAGATCAAACTACAGTGAAGCGGTACAGAAATTACAAGAAATAAATCTTGAAGAAACGAAAGAAAGTGAAGTATTGCAATTAGTTCTCAAGTCCGTAGGTTTTAATAATATTGATGATGAGAATATAAAGATCGCAATTATAGTAGAAGCTTACGGCCAATTAGTATTTGAAAGCGGGATTAATAATGAATATTGAAAAAGTACTTATCATTGACACTGACAACCAAGAGTCTGGAGAGTATGTTTTTGGTCCAGGTGCAAATCTTCTAGTGAGCCGAACTAACACCCAGGGTAAATCTAGTTTATTGAAAACAATGTACTACGGACTAGGTTTGAAAATCAATCAGTTTCCTCTAAATTGGGATCCTACGAAAATGATTATTAAACTTAATGTCCAAAATGAGCGCACGGAAGAAAAACTTGAAATTATCCGAGTTGGAGACTTATTTTATGTTTCAGACAGTTCATCCTCATTGACATTAAAAGAATATACGAAATGGTTATCCGACAAGCTCGGAATTGATATGAAATTGACCCTTGGAAAAGTTAATATGACCAAATCTGTTTCTTATCCTTCTGCCTTAATAACACCTTTTTATGTTGACCAAGATGAATCATGGTCTAAGAAAATGTTCTCAACGTCAAGTGAACTTCAGATGTATCGGGATGTGCCGAAAAGTATCTTTGATTATGTTTTAAAAATTACCGATGATGACGAGTTGAAAGCTAAAGAAGAAATTAAACGGTTACAGAGTCAGAAGAACCTACTTGATACAAAAAGGTCTAGCGTCAATGAAGTCTTCATAGATTACATAGAATCAGAAACCGATAACGGAATAAGTGAACTTTCGGCAACTGAAAACCCTCTTGAAATAATAAACACAATATAGACTTATTCATCGGTTTAATGGACAGTGCCAATAAACGCTACGCGAAAGATAAGGCAGAAAGAATAAAAAGACAGAGAGACCTTGATCAGCTTAAGAAAAGCTACGAAGAGTACAAAAGTATATTGAAAATGCTTGGTTCTGATTATGAGTATATTAAGACAGTCTGCAAACACTGCAACTCCGAGCTGACTGATGAGCAGATTCGTACCAGGATGGAAATAGGTACTGACATGTTCGAACTTAATCATCTTATATCTATTACTAAGCACAGCATAGAAGAAGCTGAAAAAATGTTGATTAGTGCAATCGAGCATGAAGAGAAAACTAGTGTCGAATATGAAAGACTGTCTCGGGAGCTGGACAACAACCTCGAGATAAATTCTATAGCTCAGTTTATAGACGAGGCGTCTAAAAAGAAATCCCAAGAAGAGTTCGCTACTATGATTAAAGGGCTGGAAATGCAAATCGGAAAGCTAGCTGGTGAGATAAAGGATAAAAATAAGGAAAAGCGACTAGCTGTAAAGAAGTCCGAAGCTCTATCTAACGAAATCGAGCATTCTTATCAAAAGTATATTAACGACCTGACACTAATTATGAAGGGTTCGAATGTTAGTAATATAGAATTTGAGAACTTCAGAGCTCCACAGTCTAGCGGCGTAAACGTTAATCAAATGTATCTAGGAGTATACCTTGCCTACATGCGACTTATTTCTGATTATGGTAGATATAAATTACCCTTTTGCATTGATTCATTCATCAAAAATGAAACTGCCGAGGAGAAGCTATTCGATATGTTTGAAGCTCTAGAAAAATATCTTCTTGCTATCAACGGACAAAGCATCTTCTCCGCTGTAGAAGAATTTGTTGGGAAATATATGAAAAACGAATCACAATTTCATAGAGTCGAAATTGGCAATAGATTGCTATCTTCTGATAGATTCAGTATGGATTACAAAGAAGTGAAATCCGTTGTAACCCTGCAAAATTAATGGTTGATTGCTTAATTACAGTAAATTTTTAACTTACATATAAATGCGCATTTCAGTTTTTTAAGAATATTTACGATGCCATGGTTAGCGCCAGAAGAAGTTCTGGCGACGATAAAAGCATCACTTTATTTAAGAAATGGTCTGGTGGCCGCTGGTACATGGAGAGATTCATGAAAATAAACGAGAAGAAAATAATGGTTTAGAGTTAACGATTTATGTTAAGCAAGCTAGTTTTTATTTCGACCATAACACTGTACCAATATGAAATTATCGCCTCTTCTAAGGCTTTATTAGGCTGTAGAATGTAAATAAGAATAAACGGTTTAGTGGTGTTATTACATTCATCAGTTGAACTTGCCCTATAATGATACCTATGTCGTACAGATCTGGAAATATTATTCAACTAGATGATTCGTTTACATTCAGGTGCTATATTTGTAACAAGCTTTTAGACCTCAATGGACCTATTTCTAGAGATCATGTGATACCTCAGACATTATTCAATGGCGAAAAGACTAATCGACCAGTGTGTTTAAGTTAAAACTATTTTTTACTTAAATATTTTTTTACGCTTACGCTTAACAACAAGTAAGCCATTATTGCTGCTTCACCAATATAAATTAGTATATATTCAATCAAGTGAGGGCTGTAATCACTGAAGTAATTGATAATTTCGAATAAAGCAAACCCGGCTACATTCGCAATCACATAAATCTCCGCTGAATGTCGGTTTCGAGTGCGTATTTTATATAAGACATAAGCTGCCATTACGGCGACCGTGAGATACGCTGCTGCAACGCTATATCGGTTTAGCGGAAGAGTACCGTCGTTGGTTTCTATTAAGAAGCTCTCTGAGGCAAAAAAGTAGGTTGCCGAAAATACTATACTTCCAATCACGGCAACATAATTTATCAGTTGGATTACTCTTAAGAAAATTGGGTAGTTGCTGATCTTATATGTTTTTTCAGTCATACTAAGATAATAACATTAATCAAACAACTTGATTCATTAATTTAGTTCTAATTTCGTTCATTATGTTGTACCAAATCTCGTCAACAGATGTAGTTTAGTTCGAACCTTACAGACCGTTTTATCGATCTATCTGTTAGCCAGTTCTAACTTAGCATTGTATTAGCTTAAATATCCGAGTCTCTTAAGGAGAGTCTTTGTCGGTGGGTTAAGATCATAATTCTCCAGCTCGCTCGGTACTGCCCATTCTAAAGTCTCGTTTTCATTAACAGGTTTTGGTTCACCAGTGTCAATCTCACAAATTGCATCAATATATACAAATCGTTTCTCTTCACCATCATGATCTACTTTTAACTCTTCATCCCACCAGAGTTTCTCGCTGATGCGAACTTTGAAGTTCCACCGCGCCTCTAATTCTTTATTTAGAAGATCTTGCACCGAACCTTCACCGTCGATTCTTCCCCCCGAACAAAGCCCATAGTTCGTTATACGGACTTTTTGCTGGATCCATTTTACGAAGAAGTATTTTATCTTCGGTCTTTACAACTGCGACTGCCATTAATACTGTTTTCATATATTCTTATCTTAACAGCTTAGTTCTCATTTCATACATCACGCCGTACCATTTCTAAATAACAGATAGAAATCAGTTCGATCCTTGAGACCATTTTGCAGACTTATCTGTTGTTTGGTTCGTACCTACATTATTTGCTTTTTAATAGATTGACAATCTTACTAATGTGTCGCGCTTTTGTTTCAGAAGCTTTTGACTTAGTAACAGCTCGCGCTAACTCTTTTCGCTTTGAGTGCGTAAGGGATTTAAACATCTCGGTGAGACCCTCTGCCTCTAAAGCTTTCGAGAAATCCTCTGGCATATCGACTTTTCTATAGCCGTTGTCAAGTTCAAGGGTGACCTTGACAGTCTCGCCAGAATTAACTCCTGCAGCTTCTCGATCTCGCATCGGAAAGACAACCATACAAGTTCCGTTCATGACGGTAGCCGTGCTTTGATACGTGTAATCTTTTATCGTGATTTTCAATGGTGAGCGCTTGCTCCCATCGAGTTCATCGAGATTACTTTGAGGTATCTCGATAGAGGCGTGATTACCAAATCCTAGAATCGTTGTATGATAGGTAGTTCTCATCTTATAATATCGCTTCTGCATAGTTTTGCATTAGCTTTACTTTAGCTACACGATGCGGATATACACCATTAAAACTTATTGGATATATTCGAGGGTTAATCATGGTTTTATTATAACAACATAGTTTCAGCTTCAGCCGATATGCCATACCATTTCTAGGGTACATAGAAATTACTTTATATCTGCTATTATCAATATATGAACATTGGATCTCAAGATATTTCCGGTAGCTACCGTCATTACAAAGGAAATGAGTATGCAGTTATCGCCACAGGGCTTCATACAGAGACAGAAGAAAGACTCATCATCTATAGAGATATAAATCAACCAAACAAAGTATGGGCCAGGCCCCTAGAGATGTTTGTAGACAAAGTGACTGTTGAGGGTAGGGAAATTTCTCGATTTGAGAAAATTGGAGATTAATTTTGAAGTACATTTCACAGACAAAAGCCGAAGCGCTTCGAAATGGTACCGTCACTTCTTGGGAATATGAGACACCGAGTGAAATACTGAATGTTGCACGCATTATGGTCAATGGCCGCTACCCTGAACATGGCTATACAAGCAACACTACCGTGGACTCAGTCATACATATTATTGATGGCCAAGGTATTCTTGGTACACAGGACGGTTCGCGCGTAGAACTTACCGCACATGATCAGTTGCATATCGCTATAGATGATGCATATTTTTTTGAAGGTAATCTAGAATTACTATATGCAGCAACTCCAAAATGGACACCTGATCAGACGAAGCATCTTCGCTAGCACATCATAAGCTGATTTCTAATTTCGGATATAATGCCGTACCATTTCTATGGCACATCGAAATTATTAGGTATTTACCCTATTTTTTACGCTTTAACATCTTGAAGCGATACTCAAAAAAGCCTACCAATGGCACAAAGACCACTAAGAGAAGTTCTAAAAATAGCACTGCAATCGTTACGTCGGGAGCATTCATGTATGCGACCATTAAGGTAGCGTCGAATAGCTTTAATAATGTCACTGGCAACAATAAAGCAACGAAGCAGAATATCACTGCTAGAATAATGAGTGCTTTGCGCTTTTTACCTTTATAAGTCGGTTTCGCTGCATAGAAAACTAGTAACGCAATCGAAAGTAGCACGACGAATGCTCCTATGAGCCGAATCATACCGCCCGATCTTCCGATGCCACCAGATTTGCCGTTATTAATAATGTTTAATATTCCAAGCCCAATGTCTATAGAATATGTTGGTTCTAGATAGTGGTTTCTATTTATCATCACTACTGCGCCATTACCTTTATTCAGATCAAGCTGCATGAACGCACTATAGTCAGCATTGTCACCTGCATGTAGAATTGTATTTCTTCCCTCTTGCTCTCGCAGAACCCATCCTAAGCCGTAGTGTGTTTTACTTGCCTGGTCAATCACAGTGCTGCTTTCTTGAGTTTCTCTGATCAATTTGTCAGATGTATTTAACTGAGCTATGAGAAAAGTTCCGAGATCGTGTGCAGTTGAAGCGATATAGCCGTATGGAGCGCCTCCAGGATTAAATTTTATATTTGAGGGTACGCTAAAACCAAACCAAGACTGATAGCCTGATGTGAAGTTCGTTGATTGAGTTACGGATATGTCAGCAGACGTATTATACATTCCCAATGGCATAAATACGTTCTTGTGCATAAAATCGGCGTATGTTTGATTACTCACCTTCTCAATTAATGCACCTAAAATGGCATAATTAGCGTTACTATATTCAAATGTTGTTCCAGGCTGGTGCACGAGCTGAGCATTACTAAGTCTCATGGTATGCCTATAGACTGAATTATCGTTAATACCAATAAGCCTTCTGCCTTCTGCGGTAGATAAGCCACTTGTGTGATTAAGTAGTTGCCTGATAGTAATATCAGATTTACTACCTTCATATGTCAGGTTGAGCTCTGAAATGTAACTTGACAACTTATCATCTTGCTTAAGTTTATTGCCCTCGGCTAGCTTCATGATTGCATACGAAGTGAGTGGTTTACTTATGGAGCCAATCGGCATAATGTTATCGGCCTTTAAATTACCATATGACCTAGATGGCTTCAGTACACCATCTTGAATAATAGTCACCTCTACCCCAGGAATCCCTGACTGCTCAACTGCTTCATTGATGTATGTATTAATCTCATCGTTTGTCGATGCATGTACAAGTGTAGCGCCACCTAAAGCTACACCTAGTGAGACAATCAATATCAATACATACTTACTCATTAAGCATAAGCATACCAGCTTACTTACGGATCAGCCAACTCTGATTCAAGCTGTTTATACGACAAATTAATTTCCCTATTTCATATATAACGATTTAACATACCAATTACGCCTAGAGACTTCAAGAAAGTCTCTCTAATTTTGCTAAGATAGAATCATATGAATGTCAAAAACATAAATTCATTCAAGCAATCTTTTAGAAAAATGGGAATACTACGATTTCTTGTCGTTGCATTAAGTTTGATAGGGTTAGTCGTCATCACGATGGTAATTCTTGAGCTAAAAGCGGAGGCGGATGACACGAAAAGCGTATATCCCCCCGGTAAATTGGTAAGCCTTGACGATGGACGAAAGATGCACCTACACTGCACAGGCTCTGGATCGCCGACAGTTATACTAGAAGCCGGCATGGGAGGAAGCTCCCTAGACTGGGAGATGGTTCAACAAGAAATATCTAGTGACACAAAGGTGTGTTCGTATGACCGTCAAGGGTATGCTTGGAGTGATGAAGCACATAACACAAGAAGCGTCGATAATGAGGAAAAGGAGCTGTATGACTTGCTTCAAAATGCACACGTTGAGCCACCCTATATAATTGCTGGACATTCGCTAGGAGGCTACATCGCTCGTTTGTTCGCCGTTCGACACAACGATCAAGTGGCTGGTCTCGTGCTAGTAGATCCACCTCACGAAGCAGACAAAGATAACAACGCAAGCCCACCAGTATATACAGATCCACTTGTCAATCTCAATTTGAATTTCACGATCGCCAAATCACATCTTGGCTTAATGCGCTTAGATTACCTATTGAACTATTCAGATAATGATTTTCGAACAAAAGAGCAGGTTGCTTTCTTGTCATCGCCTAAAAACTTCAGGACGATGCAAAGCGAGTACTCCGAACTTTCTAATAACTCTCTGTACATCCAAGATAACGCAAAATCAGTTGGCAGCACTCCTACTAGATATATTGTCACTAGCCATCGAATGATACATTCTCGGGAGTTTTGTGCAATCTCTAAAAACTGCACCGTTCAGAGTTCCGGAGGCAACGACCATCTGATACCACAAAACAGTCCCGATATAGTTATCTTAGCGATAGATGATTTACTGCTAAAAAGTTCGGATTAATTGAGTTCTAATTTCAGATATTATGCTGTACCGTTTCTATGACACATCGAAATTATCCTGCTATAGTTAATTTATGCTTCCAGTGTTTATTACCGGCAACCAGAATAAGTCGGACTATTTATCGAAAGTACTCGGTGTTAATCTAGGGCACAAAAAGCTTGAGCTTGATGAGATACAATCTGTTGACCCCTTTGCAGTTACCGAGCATAAAGCTCGTCAAGCGTACTCTATTATTCATAAACCTATTCTGATACAAGACACTTCTCTTGTATTTGATGCGCTGGACGGATTACCTGGACCATTTGTAAAGTTTTTTATTGAATCTGAAGACGGATTAGTTAATCTATGTCGCATACTGAATGACTTTGATGATTGATCTGCTTATGCACTAGTAGTGTACGGATACTATGATGGGCGGGATCTAACTTATGTATCCGGAAGGCTGGATGGTACTATTGCTACTCGCCCACGCGGAGATGGTGGCTATGGCTGGGATAAAATATTTGAACCGGAAGGATATAACGGACTTACACGTGCAGAATTATCTGCCGACCTAGACATTGAGACCTATAACAAGCTGCATAATTTCGAGGAGTTACGGACTTTTCTTAAATCGAAATATCTATTAATTTAGTTCTTATTTCGGTTACTGCGCCGTACCATTTCAATAGCACATCTTCTGATGTCAACATGTCAGACGTCGATCTCCCTGGCGGCAATTGCTCGATTTGGCTGTAGATAGGTCAAATGTTTTACGGGCTAGGTCGGCGCAATGTACGATGGCAATCCTGCATCTCGCCCCTGCCTTGTCAGTAGTATGGCTTCGCCTCTCGCGAACGAGGCTTTAACTTGTTGTCGACAGCAAAATTTCTTCCAAATTCTGTATACATACATTGACATTATTGTAATATAGTGGTATTATAATTATGTCACACGACACCTCCTTCGTAGAGAAATGAGAGCCTCATGAAAACTCGAAAGACCGTATGGTGCATAACGCTTTTTCTTGTGACGATCGTTGCATTCCTGGCCCAATGGTGGCTAGGGAGCAGTGACAGTTCACAGGCGTCCGTGACAACAGTGGGTTTCGCTTTCGCGACAACGACGTTGTTCGGTGGAGCGTTCATTGGACTCGCCGCATCATTTCTTTTCGATGAATGATTGCGATTAGTCGCGAAGGAGTAGCCCCGCTTGTCTCAGGTCAAGCGGGGCGCTTCAATGTGATATAGACGACTAGATTCTTTGATCTTGTCTATAGTCTACGAATTAGTCGACAGGGTAAGATGTGTCGCTTTTGATAACTTCCGTCATTCAGATGAGCTGTAGCTGTAGATTAGTGTGACGATCGTGAGTCTGTGTTCTTGGGCGGTTCCGATACTGTAACAGTACCTCGGATATCCTTTTCGGCTGGCCTTATGCATCAATAATGATTGCACCTATTTCTCTACATTCTTTTCTTTTCGCATATTACCGTTCGATTACATCCATCTATTCGCAAGAGTGCTTACCATGAGTGGGGTTGTGTGGGATTTGTTGCGCTTATTGTTGCTGGATAATCACCTACTTTTAGATGCTAGTCGGATATAGTCTTTAGGTCTGGTACACTATTGGTATGCAGCGAATCGTAGGTAGTGAATTTGAACAAATACGTCCGTTTTTTGAACAGGCGGCCGAAGCGGCGCGCGAGGCAACATGCCTGCGCGCAAAATGTGGGTCGGTCATTGTCAAGAATTCCGTGGTGATTGGTAGCGGATTTAACGCACCCCCACTAGGTGATGAGAGTCAGCGCTACTGTACGAACGACATGGACTATTCTCAAAAACCTAAATACGACAAAACATGCTGCGTTCATGCTGAATGGAATGCGGTGATTGACGCGTGCAAGACGAACGCAGATAAGCTTGCCGGCTCGATATTATATTTTATGCGCATCGATGGAAACGGTAATTTCACAGATGCCGGCGAACCCTACTGCACGACCTGTAGTCGCTTTACGATGCAGGCAGGTGTAGCGGAATTTGCACTGTACAACGATGATGGCGCTGACATCTATTCTCTGTCGGAATACAATACGAAATCATACGAAAACTATATTCAGGCGAATCACGAATAAGTTATTAACGAATACCTCAGTTCAGCGGCCCGCTATCTCTTTTGGCTAATGGGCTGCTTGCCTATGAGTATGTATTGCGCATGAGAGCTATTTGAGACCGAGGCCAACATAGTATACTGAACTAATGGAAATAGAACGAAAATTCCTCGTTACTCACTCGCCCGACTTATCGCGTATCGAACCAAATCGCTATGAGCGATACTATCTGAGCGTTACTAAGAATTCGGAGGAACGGATACAAGGTGTCAATGGCGTGTATGCATACGAAAAGAAGGTAGCTATTGACGCTTTTACTCGGTCGACCGAGCGACACGAATTGGTTCGCGAAGAGTTTGAAGAGCTGAAGGCAGATTCGAGCAGAGCAATCATTCGAGATTCATTCAAGATTTCTTCACAGCTATCAATAAAAGTATATTATGGCGAATTTGAGGGTCTAATTAGGGCGGAAGTTGAATTTGAATCGCTCGCTGAGGCTAATGCATACATACCGGAGTCCTGGATGGGTGCAGAGATTACAGATTCACCTCTTGGGCGAGATTCGCGCTTGCTTCAGCTCGACCACGGAGAATTCCTTCGTATATTAGGATAATTGGAACGATTTCTATATAGAAGTCTCGCGTGGTGCTCGGTTGCTGGTTTAATATGCTTGCTAGCTAGATCTTATAAACGATTACTTAGTGAAACGCTGCCTCTAATCTGTGAAATCGACATATGTAGGTAGCCGTTACTTTCTATGTTGTTGCTACCTTTTCGCTAAGGTACTTAGTGCAGTATCTATATCGGATGAAGACTCGTCGTCTCGTATTTCAATATACGGCTGATTATATTTTTGGGCTTCTTGTTTGATATATGAGCTGAATGAAGCACTAAACTGACTGAATGCTGCAATTGTTTCATCTTCAAGATTGTGCATCCAGCCATATTCATTCGTATGAGCCGAATGAAGTACGAATTCCTTATGACCTTCGGATTCATTTCCTAAAAAGACTGCGCTGTAGTCGTAGTTTATTTGCTCGAGATATTCGGGAAGAATAGCAACTCCCTCAATCAGTACATCACAGCCATCTTTTAAATTACTTTCTACAAAGTCGCTTACCGATTTCCAAACAATAGATGATTCGTTATTCTGCATCTCGATCATCTTGTCGATGCTGTTTCTAAAATAATCTGGATTATTTGATATGTCTAATACACGTGCCCCAAATAAATATAGATCAGGATGAGATTCCTCACTGAGTACGCGCCGCAGCATATAACGAATTGCATCTGTTGACGTGGCAAGCATAGGCTTTTGTGCCAGAAAGCGATGTGCGAGCGTTGTTTTCCCGACTCGTGATGTCCCGCCGATGAAATAAGCTTTAGCCATAATTAGTATTAGTATAGCACTTCACGCGTATGTCACTAGTGAACGCAGGAATTAAAGGTAACTAATTGGAATGTTTCTGGAGCCTTATTTGTCGTATTCACGCCCGAGTGTCCTAGAAAACGGTTTTTTCGGCATGTACGAAAGTAGTTCCATTGTGTACGCGGTAAATTGGCGTTGCTGTAGAGTACTGTAGCGCAACTTCTGCCGCATTCAACTCCTTAGTGCTGAAGATTGCGATTTCATCGAGGACTCCATCAAATGTCGATGAGCTTGAGCCGCCGAATATGCCAATAGTAATAGCTGCATTACTCACTCCTGCCGTCGGTCGCCCTATTGTATCGATGCCAGCTTTGCTAAGTGCGCCGTCTACATAGAAGCGACGAGTATTGGTTGAATAGTTATACGTGAACGCTATGTGGTATAGCTGTCCAAGATTTGGAGTGAAATCGGTTTGCCAGCGTGAATTATTGCTACCGAGATCCATATATACTTGTTCATTGAGGTTACCGTACAAAAACAAGCTAAATGCTCTGCCATCAGCTGATGAGACACGTTTACTGACGATACCCTGGTTACCTGATCGACTATCCCATTTTACAAACAAAGAAATGGACCAATCTGTATTATTGTATGAAAGCGTGTCGGTACTCGCTGACGTGAGATACTTATTGGTAACTGATGGAAAATCAATACCGGTTCCGACAGCCGCTAGTCTTCGATACGTGAGTGATGTGCCAATTTCCGTCATGTTCAGCCCACCGATAGTGTCTACGACGGGTGTTGATGCATCATCCATACTCCAGTAGAAAGTAGCACCTTGGGTTGCGATGAGTGTACCGTATTTACTCATTATGCCTTGTAGATCCAGATATCGTTCGCAACTGCATTGGTTGGCGACACGGAGCCTATCCATGTGATACCAGCAAAGCCAGTTGGTCGAGCGGTCCCGGCTACTGCACCATGGACGACGATACCCATACCATTGGCCGCAATAGCTGACGCATTTTGTTTCGTTGCAGCTGCAGTGTCTACGTAGTTTTTTGTCGCGGCGTCCTGTGCAGTGGTTGGTTCGGCAACATTCGTAATTTTATTTGAGTTGGCGTTGACACCCGCCCCAGCAACAAACGTGTCGTCTGTTTTTAGTGTATTTGCTGCACTGCGATACAGGTTGGTATCGGAACTAAATATGAGTTCTCCAATATTATTGAATCGCGTGAGTGTTGTGCCGTCGGAACTATGGAGCCTCAATAGATCAGAGACTTGGCTGCCGCTACCAAATATACTCACCCCAACGACATTTGGGTTTGCTGCTTGAATCTGAGCTTTCGAGTTTGTGAATGTGGGGTGAAATGAGGTTGCACCATTCGTGAATATAAGTGATACATCCGCCGTCGTATTCATCCGAAGATTGGCCGCTGCATCAAACCAAGCCGATAAGCCGCCATCCGGGCGCTGCAACTCGAGCATGTTGCTCGTGCCCGCTGCACTCGTTTGTTGCACGATGATACCTTTTACGCTCTTGCCGCCAGGTATCGATATCTGTGCGGTACCTATGCTATTTGGTTGATTGAGATTGGCGCCGATACGCAACGTGCCTGGGGCGCTGATGTTACCGCTGTCATCGATAGTAGCGGCGCTGTTTTGTATACTCTTACCTGAAGTGGTGTCAAACCGAGCGATTGCGTTATCGGTGGCCGAGGCGGCCCCGGTTACCTTGGTGTTTAACGCGGTCGCTTGTGCTGTACTAACAGGTTTATTCGCATCGCTCGTATTGTCAACATCACCCAGTTCGATATCAGATTTACTGTACGTTTTTGTCACAATCGGAGCTGTCGCTGTTCCCCCGAGATCGCCAGCCAGTTGCACGGTACCGGTCGATGTCGTTGTAGCATCGGGTACAGTGGCATTGAGCTTGGTTAGGACGGTTGTATCGAGTAAGGGTTCGGTTATTGAGCCGTTGGCAATCGTGCTGGCAGTAACCGCATTGCTGGAAAGTGCGGCGTTCGTGATACTGTTTGGTGCAAGTGCCGAGCTAGTGACTGAGTTTGCCTGGAGTTGGGCGGATCCGACAGAGTTGTCTCGAAGCGAACCATCCGTACTGAGGGTCTGTGATAAATACTCGTTGAGGATCTCTCCCCAAGTACCATTGTCTTGTCCTGGTTGAGGCAAACGCGGCACGGTAGTAGGTATTTCCTTTTTAAACTTACGCAATAATAGTTCTCAGCACATGAGAGTACCCTTAGTATACTACAACGCGCTCATGGCTTAAAAGAGGCTGTGAATCCCGTTATGTAGTACGGGTGCGTCTACGGGGCTTTGACACTCAGGAACGCAAAGGAATACGCATACGGCACTCCAAACAGCTTCTGGCGCGGCTCATAGCGCTTAAAGACTAGTCTACGTGTAATGAGTACTTCGAGCTTTTGATACACGTTACTGTCTGTTCCGCTACCTTCACCTAGACTATCTAACAGTAACTGACGACTACTAAACCTATATTTATATAGTAATTCCAGTATATCTATTTGCTTTTGTTTTAGTGTAGTTGATGTATCTAACATGACAATAAACTTTCAATATTACCCACATACTCACTCTTCTTAATTCTCTTCTATATATTTATATATAGTAAGGAGAGAAAAAATACAAGAAATAACAGAGGTAAATAAGGGGTTTGATACTTAATATCGAGATGTAGGTTTTTTGGATGTGAAATTAAGACAGAATTGCACTCAGGATTTGCAGAGATGCGATACGCTAAATATCATTTTACGAATACTGAAAAATCAAATATGCGCTGGAATGAATTACAAGATATATCACAATAACACATCGTCATATATCGTATCGGCGCACCATGATTGACAGCATAAGCCCCGGGGTGCATACCCTAATTACAATTGAAATCAGCTCCGAACTGTCACCGTATAGTGTGCGCGTCTAGGGCAACTAGGATAGGAGCTGACTTTTATTATGTCCTATAAATTCACGCCTAAAGTATGTCATACTTCAAAATTGAAACGTCTCGACTTTAAGCTAGCGGGCGGCCTAACTGGCATCGATTAATTTCAATATATTATGAAATAAGCATCACGTACTGACAACGTATTGGTCTGTCTGATATACTAACAGTATCATCACTACCGGATAGGCCTAAGGTTTCAACCGAACGCCGATGCCGGTCTTTTTGTAGTCTACGGACTTTTTGAACTGGTTAGCATGCACCACATATTTAGCAATACACGAGACACCTTTCATTAAAAGTAGTTATCGGTATTACTGTTGACGGTATGCAATAATAGAGGGTAGTTTACAGGAGGAAAAAATGATAGAAGTAGAGCGAAAATACAGACTTTCAGACAGTCAAAGTTACGAGAAGATTTTAGAGGCGATTGACGCACAAAATCTTGGCACAACAAGGCAGAAGGACCAGGTTTACCTACCCTCTGCCATCGGTTCTTTTCGTGAGTACGAGAAAGGTATGCCTATCGTACGTATACGCACCGAAGATGAAGTTATTACACTGACACTCAAAGCGGGCGGAGAGGCACATTTTACTCACGAGGTTGAGACGATAGTGTCGGATGGCGAGGCTACTAGCCAGATTATTGAGACTCTCTCCATGCATCAGGTCATGGTGATTGACAAGACACGCACAACCTACAAGTACGAGGGTTTTACTATTGCAATAGACCATGTCGTGCATTTAGGTGATTTCCTCGAAGTCGAGATTCTTGTTGACACAGAGCCAAAAGTAACAGAAGCAGTTGAGTTAATCGACCTGTTCGCTAGCCAAAAGCTGGGATTATCATTAGACTCTGTCGAGAACGAACGATACGATACATTACTAGAACGTGCAAAGATCGAGCAGTAGTTATTGTCTGGAGGGTGTCACTGGGAGATGAGCTCATCAGATTTAATGAATTACGAGTTAAGGCCGATGGTGTTTCGCAAATAATGCTTACACAAACACTACGAAGCATAGAGAAGGATCGCTTTCTCTATCATTCAGTTGAGCCGACCATACCCGTAAGTGTCGCCCATTCCCTTACTCCGCTTGGCATCAGCCTTAACGAGCCGATCAAACATGTTCGTGAGTGGGTAACGAAGCATGCAGGCGTATCTATTGCTATCTGCTTCCTGTGAAAACAACCAAAGAAAGATGACAGTAGTGGGAGCTGAGCTCACTAGGCACTAGTGAAAGTACATATTATTTTAATAAATTTTCATTGTGGATCTTACTATAACTCGGCTACGACAGCATGCAGTTTTGCCCAATACTGCTAATGATCATTCTTGGTATTGAATTTACGAACTATATATTATCTATAATCGTGATAGTTGGTTAATATATTTTAGCGATTCTCTAAAAACTGAGATATATTGAGGAGATAAACTCGGCACTTTTAATAAGTAATACGCATTGTAAATTTATGCAATTAAATATTATAATCAAGATCAGTATTAATGAGAGATATATGAATATAAATCATTTCGAATATAATCATGGAGTGCAGAATATTGACTTGCTGTGCCCCGTGCCTGTTGATGCGGGTACTGTCCGCGGATGGAAACAAGTGCCAATTAAAGAGGGCGGTGAGCCACTTGTCTCTCTGGGGTCACTCTCTAGTGAAGCAGGTAATATATTTACATCATCAGTTTATTTTGGCGAGCATAATAATTCCCCTTACATCCTAGATGTTAACAAAGTTCAAGGCTCTTCGATTGCTCTTTTTGCACGTGCAAGTGTGGCTGAGAAATTGCAAGAAGCACAGTCTATATTACCCGATGGGATGAGATTAATAGCTTTCGACGCTTACAGGCCTTTAGAAGTTCAAGCTTCACTATATGATTTCTATCGCTCTCGTCTCGCACTCCAATTGCCAGATGTCGACGCTACTACCCTAGAAGAAGAAACGCAGAAGTACGTTTCTGTGCCTTCTCGGAACCCTAGTATGCCATCTCCGCACAATACTGGTGCGTCAGTTGATCTCGCAATTATTAAATTTGATAAAATTTATGAAAAGAAGCTTGAAGAACTGGACACTATATTGAATAGCGATAGCCTGAGCTACGAAGAAAGAGTTAGCGCAGAGATGCGTAGATCGGCGATTATTCGACACCATGGCGTAATGCTTAATTTTGGTACTTCGTTTGATCATGGTGGCGAAAAAGCCGCACTGGCTTATTTTGATAGACAAATTGAGGCTGGCAAAGAGTTAAGCTCGGCAGAGATTGAAGCCTGCTACAATCGAAGGATACTTTACAACGCTATGTCAAAGGTTGGGATGGTGGCATTTGAATCTGAATGGTGGCACTATAACGCACCTGAATCTCAAATGGGGGCTCGAGCTATAGGGCTTCATTCAGCCATGTTTGGGGGCACTGAACTATCAAGAGAGAATAGGGTTCATCTACAAAAGAGACTGGAATTACACGAATTATCTACTCACATTCAAGAGTCACTCATGCGCGGCTTGGGTGCACGTGCCATACATACCTCGTTAGACAAAACAATTCACGATACTCTTTTACATACAGGGGAGCCTCGCATAGGGGGAGATTGGAAAACTGAAATTATTGCTCCACAGTTTGAGTCTGTGCCACTGTAAATCAAAACGAGGTTTTAAGTCGCGAGCGGCGATGCTGACGCTCAAGAGCAAGTTCGATTAGGTTTGTAATAAGCTCGCTGTAACCTATGCCACTAGCTTCCCAGAGCTTAGGGTACATGCTGATTTGAGTAAATCCAGGAATTGTATTGATTTCATTAACAATGATTTCATTATTCTTAGTTAGAAACATGTCTACGCGACTCATGCCTTCACAGCCCAGCGCTTTAAATGTACTGAGTGCTATATCTCTAGCCTTTGCTGAAATATCCTCAGGAATATCTGCAGGTATTTCGAGAGTCGCACCTTTCTCGTCAATATACTTTGCTTCGTAGCTGTAGAAGTCTGCTTCTCTCGGCACTATCTTGCCAATCACAGAGGCTAGTGGACTAGTATTTCCCAATATACCGCATTCGATTTCGTCACCAACAACAGCTTTTTCAATAAGAATCTTCGTATCATATTCAAAGGCCGTCTTCACTGCGGCTATAAGCTCCTCGACTGAAGCGGCTCGGCTTACACCTACAGACGATCCCATATTTGCTGGCTTAACGAACACAGGTGAACCGAAGTCTTCAAGGATGCTACTAGGCGTAAACGTACTTATCTCGTAGTCATGCAAGACCCTATATGGTGCTATAGGTAAGCCGGCATCACGCAGGAGTCGTTTCATCACGTCTTTATCCATTCCTACCGCTGATCCAAGTATATTTGGTCCCACGTATGGCATGCCTGCTAGCTCGAAGAAACCTTGGATCGACCCATCCTCACCTAACGGACCATGGAGGATTGGTAGTGCTACATCAATCGAACTGTTCATCTCTGGAGATGGGATGCTGACTACCTCATTTGAAGCTCCCGGCATCAGGGTAAATGATTTTGCGGAACTTTTATTCTGCAGGCTATGGGAGCTCAAGCCTGCGTTTAATGTATCTGAGTCAACGATATTCCATCTTCCGACTTTGTCTATTCCAATAAGTGTAGGTAGAAATTTAGTTTTATCGAGAGCTTCTAAGACATTCTTAGCCGACTGTAAAGAGACCTCATGCTCTGCGGATTGGCCCCCGAAAAAGATTCCCACTCTAATCATTTTTGCGTTTTGTGTTTTCGACTTACCCATATCTTTATTTTACCATCAATCTCTATGAAGATGTTCAATACCATAATGTGCACTGAAACTATCCGATGTTACGGGTATACTCTCCCAGGGTTCTAAATAGTCTTGTATATTAAGAGCATACTCGATGATCCTGTCCATATTTTCATCAAGCTTTGCAAATCCCTGAAGATACGCCTCTACTGTCCCGTCTTTTAACAAATATCCTGGTGCTGAACTGATCGCACCCAAAACTAGAGTGCTACGTAGCGTTTGTAATATATGTGGATAGTCAGTATTATCATACAAATAGTCAACATCTGGATTTAAACACCATGGGATTCCGTTGCCATATGCTCTTTTTTCGCGGAAAATCACCTGTCCAGAAATAGGAACATTCTGATATAGTCGTGCGTTAAGACCTTCAGCATCAAGTGCTTCATGGACGGCTTTTCTAAATTGACCAATTTTGTCGTTAGGATAGTCATTTGGTGGAATAAGCTTAATCCGGTAAAAGTGGAATACCCCAGTCTCGCCGTCTCTTTCGGTTGGTGGCGCAACCCAATTATATTTCCTTAATCCATCTGTTAAATGCCTGCCCTTTCGCTGGATTTTTTTTGTCATCTCATTGAACCGCTTAAGTTGTTCTACTGCCATCGCAGCTTGCATTGGGTTGAGTGTATAGTTCCAGCCAAGGGAGAATGAGTTATATAAACGGGTCCCATCTTCTCCTATTATTTCTCCATAAATTCGAAGCATTTCTGCGCGATTTTTTTGTTCGAGTGTTTTTGTTAGTAAAATGCCAGCTTCGCCACACGTTGCAATGTTCTTTTGTGACATGAGACTAAACGTAGAAGCATCACCAAAAGTTCCAAGTAGCTTCCCATTCACTGTTGCTCCGGGCGCCTGAGCTACGTCCTCAATGAGACGGATATCGTGATCTTTACAGATTTGCTGTATTTTTTCTATTTGTGCGGGAAATCCATGCATATGAACAACAATGATTGCTTTAGTGCGAGAGTTGATTCGTTTTAGGATATCCTCTGGTGACATATTGTAGTCATCTGGATCGATGTCTACAAAAATTGGAATTGCCAAACAATGCAAGGCGGCTACAGCTGTTGCTACGAATGTTAGGTTCGGCACAAGTACTTCATCTCCCGGCCTTATGCCAAGTGCGATAAGTGCTGCATGAATGGCCGCCGTACCACTATTGAGCGCTGTGGCATACATACCTTCATGCATCTGAGAGAAGTTATATTCTAGGTTAATAACTTCTCGTGAACCACGCCCCGAAAAATCACTATTATCATAGACACGTTTAATTGCTTCTAAGTCGAGAGAGTTTTTTAATGGCCACTCACCTCTCAGTGACCTATGGTCGGCTACAATTGGCTCTCCTCCAAATAACGCTAGTTTATTCACAATAAGTCGTCCTCATTATTGCTCCAATTAAATCTTTATAGCTAATTCCAGCTTTTTCTGCTGCAAGCGCACTTGCGTTATTGCGTGCTAATCCGGGTATAGCATCTGTTTCAATAGCCCATGGGTTACTGTGGATATCAATAACAAAATCTGTTTTCGTGATTCCAAAGCAATTAACTGCCTCGGAGAATTTAACTGCCATTATTTTACAATCTTTGAGGATTTGTGCCTCAAGGGACTCAGAGCTTACATCTACCAAATGACCGATGGACCCACTTCTGCGCAAGCGCACAATTGGACTAAGTGCAATATGCTGGCTGCCCTGCCTTAAGACAGGAACACTCACTTCGTAGATCCCCTCAACATATAGCTCATATATATACTTAAGACCATTATCAACATGTTGAGTATTATTTTTTATGCCTATATCCCGCTTACTTCCTCCTTTGACGGGTTTCTGAATTATTTTTATATTTTCTGGAAATTTATCTGATGTAAATTGTCCATATGACCATGCGGGTGTGGGTATATCTAGCGCACGGTACACGAGTTTAGTCGTGTGCTTATGGGTCATCATAATACTTGCTTGAGCAGATGAATGGGTGTGTATCACACCGAGTGATTCCATGAATGACTGAAGCACTCCGTCTTCACCTATACCACCATGAGTGGCAAGGATACATAGACTATTTGTGCCTTTAAGTTTAACTATCTTGCTTTGCCATGTGTCACGATTCATGGGTAGTATGCATGCCCTTTCAATGACCTGCGACATATCTTTCGCTGTCTGTGTGCTGGCCTCTGCCTCAGGGCTATCCGTAAAGTACAGGATGTATGGTTGAGTTGTCATATTTTCCTACAACATCTAAATTATGATGATAAAAGCTATTTTATACACAATGCTATCACAGTCAGGCGTCTTGCGCCACTTCTAGACTGCCAATTCTCAAGAGAAATTACATGAAATCCATGATATTGGAGGAGTGCTGTCAGCTCGCTTTTAGGATAGATGTAGAACAACTTGCTTCTATTGCCAGGAAATTCGACTCTAACGGTTCCTTTTAGAGACTTGCGATCCTGAAGGTGATAATCTTTAGCCAACGCTTCGTATCCACCCAGACCCTCGAGGACTGGTACATCAAAATATAAATAACCATTAGGGATTAATACTCTTTTTATTTCGCTGAATGTTTTCATCTGCTGGCTTCTATGTACCAGATCATTAAGCACTGACCAGTGTGCACTTACTAAATTGACACTGTTGTTGGCTATAGGAATCGAAGCAGTATCTGCTTTTATGAAACAAAGATTATTGTATGTTTTGGCGACAGTTGCTGGCGGGTCTAAGTCTAGGCCTATTACCTCTGTCTCATTAAGATATTGTGCTGTATGAGTTGTAATACGTTCGCCGTTGCCGCAGCCAATATCAAGTATGGTACCATCCTTAAATTCTATTCTATGCTTTTTTAAAAAATTGATAAAGTCACCTAGCTGACGATTAGTATCGCCTGTCGTTTCGTTAACTGTCTTATAGAGAAGCTCATTGCCGCTATAGAAATCATGCGTTAGGCGATTTATTTCATTTAACTCACTAGAATCAGCTTTGGCTTGCATTTTCCAAAATAACCCCAATAAGTACAGAATATGACGGCGGGCAAATATAACTACATTGTAAGCTTTTAGAGTATAGGTGTAGAGTATCTGGTTTGCTTCGTCTCGATATTGATTGCTCATGATTGTATTGAATGGTTCAGGTTTCGTGCGCAAGAAGCTTGTTTAGGTTGCTTGTACTAAGAAAGCATAATCTAGTATGTGCGCATGAGGACTCGCCATCTCTCCCTTAATTTGCATCCTTTTAGGAAAGTATATCATATTCAAACTCCATTTCTTCTCAGTAAACACTAATGTTGTTCCGTGCGATAGAATTATAAGAAAGATATACAACTCGGGTATTTATGGGGAGAGGTTAAAGCGTTCTTTATTGAATATATAACTAGGCGTTCTGACTAATGATCAATTATTGACTGAGTCGCGCGTACCTCCCTTTAGAGTAAGTGTCGCGCTGCTTTCCTGCTTGGAAAAGTGGTGTGGCAATTGTGCGTATTAATCGAGAGTATTATTCATTTCAATCTTACGCCATGGACAGTCCTGTACTCGGTGCTGATTTATAAATTATGCGTCTGATGGATTCATTCATAATTTTCTTCGAAGCCTTATTCAAATAATCAAATAGATTGGGCGAGTTTATAACCAATGTCAAAATATATCATCCTCACGCTTAGAAAGCCGAAGAGCTATCTTTTCTGTCCTACTCCTCGTTATTAGTCCTTCTGCTTTTGATTTTAGCGAATAAGTTTGCAAATAGAAAAATCCTCGGACATAAATACCTGAGGATTTTTCTATGGTGAGCCAAGTCGACCAATCCTGGAGCTCTCTGTATCCGGATATAATTAGAATATACGATGCTATATGTAAATTTGGCTATTAGAATGTTAATGAAACATTAGTACTTCGAATCAACAAAATTGGTGAAGACGTATAAATTGCTATCCCTATGGTAACTGTGGCTGACTCAACCACTTTTAAGCCATAGTCCAAGTCTCAAAAATGATACAATAAGATTAACTTAAACAAAGGTATGATATGTCATTCGAGCACACTCCATCTGATAATAAAATAAGTACTCGAAGATTTGTTCATGACCTGATAACCGATGCGCCGGACGGTAGTCATATTGCAAGCTATCTACTGATAGAAAATGATGAAGCAGATGCTGAATTTGTCGTGCCAAGTAGCTTCGACGCAGATTGTAATGTAATCATCTCAGAACTTGAAGTTCGTCGACTAGCGTTAGCTCGGGCTCTTGCAGATAAGGGCATTAAAGAGTTGGTTCCCGACGGGTTCGCTGACGGCTGGACACCCGAATTGCCCCAGGCCTCTAAGTAGCTATGAGATATAAAAATATACTTAATTGAAATAAACTCGCGGTGATCCCGCGGAGAAATCAAGATATAACATTGCCACGGTCAGGTAAGCAAACCTCCCTATCCTGCTCCTCGTTATCGCACTCCTTCGAATTTCGGTTTTCTGTGAAAACTAACCGCGAAAAAAGCCAAGCTTTTGGGTGAGCTGTTTTCGCGGTGATTCAAGCGGACCAATTATGGAACTCTTTACGCCTTGATATTATGAGAATTTACAACGCTATGAGGGATTTTGGCTATGTATGGATTGATAGCTCGGGCTTATACTAAGTACATGAACATGCTATCAACCTCGAAGCAGCATCGCCTAAAAATTGGCGGTATTGCAGGAATGCTCGGGATACAATATTTCATCGCAGAATGCATCGCTGCCATCGCATGGGCGACGCCCTATAGCTGGTCGCGCAATTACATCAGCGACCTAGGCGTACCCGAATGCTTAAATAGTGGCCAGTTAGACCGCATCGTCTGTTCACCACTACACGGTGTCATGAATGCCGGGTTTATCGCGCAGGCGATTATCGTCATCATCGTCACTATATGCCTAATGCACCTACTGCCAAAACGTTGGCGCTACTTTATCGCATGTATTGCTGGGGTATATTCCATAGGTCTGCTCATGGTTGGGTTCTTTCCTGGGTCTGTCGCGGAAAACCTCGGCGGTGACAGTGCTCGTATGATGCTTCATAGCATTGGTGCACTGCTAGCGATAGTGGGAGGCAACGTCCTTGTGCTCGTCACTGCACTTAGTGTGCGGACAAAATTTCCTAACTACGTACTCGTATCATTCTTCCTTGGTATCGTTGGCGCCATGGCCGCGCTCTTGTTTGCCATGCAGATAGACTTAGGACTCGGCATTGGAACTATGGAGCGTATTGCAGTCAACCCTGTTGCTCTATGGATAATTTTGACTGGTGTCATTACGTTCGTTAGGCTTGCTCGCAAACCACCGGTACACGATTAACATACCTTGGTATGAGGTGCTTACTGAGCTCTCTTCCTCTACCTCTTCGAGTGAGCTTGGGTAGCGATTATTTTTTTGTCTGGAACTCTTATGTATCCCCATACGCAAAAGAATCCCACCGAGGCGTCTTGTTTTGCGCTCAGATACTGATGGTGAACCCACTAGTATTAATTCAGAACCTCTTTTCGAAGATCTCTTCAAGCTCAGGGAGAGATTCGAAAACCTTGGTATGCTTATTAAGTACGACAAGAGCTCTCCTTCGGCGACATAGAGAACTACGGTTAGACGGCATCAGGGGTAGCAGGCAGTAAGTCATTTGCTGCCATTTCCTTGAGAACACCACTCAGTAAGTGGTTATTTGCAAAGCGTATTACATACTTATTCGGGCTTTTTGGGTGGGACATGAGAAGCTTTTTCTCTTTCATCGCCGCTAGCACCCTAGAGGTCTGGACTCTTGCTGAAGCAGAAGTTCCGAATAAATGCCGCACATCTGCTGCCTGAATGAGGTTCTTGTCCATGGCTATTGTCAGAATTTCGAATTCAATATCGGAGACATGCTTATTACGCCTCGCCTCTTTAATGACTGGCAGTAAGATATTGTCCACGGTATATTTTTTGTTAAGTAATTTACTTACGCGAGTAACTTCATCCAAAATGCCATCTGCAACGTAGAGACACCATGACTCGATCTCGTTTTTTTTGCCACTATCGGCTTTTTCAAGTTTTTTGTAGTATTCATTACGGTCCATGCAGAAGATGGACGATGGGTTAAGGAAGCGAAGGGTGTTGTCTATGAAGCCAGCTTTGACCAGCATTGCGTACGTTAAGAGTCGGGCTGTTCTCCCGTTGCCATTATCAAACGGATGGATAGCCGTAAAACGATGGTGAGCGGTTGCTATCTTGATGATGTCGTACTGGTGACCCGTATCCTCATTTATATAGTCAACTAGATCTGACGTGAGACCCTGAACCGCTGCGTGGTTGGGTGGCGTATGGGAGCTTTTTTCAATCTTCACATCTTCCGTTCGGAATTTACCGGGCGTCTTGCTGCCGTCTTCAGTTAGGTCCTGAACTGTTATTTTATGTAGTTCACGAATCATATTTAGGTTAATTCTCGTTCCATTAGCTATGGAGTTTTCTATAAAGGCGATACCTCCACGTATATTGCGTAACTCCAGTAATGATTCGTTATCTGTGTTGTTGCCAGCATTAACGACATCGTCAGCAGCACTTACGAGTGTTGTTCGATTGCCTTCGATACGCGCACTTGCAATACTTTCAAGGAAATGCATTATTTCCTTTAGGTCAAAGAATAGCCAAGGAGGCGTAGATCCGCTTACTTCTGCGTAGCGAAGCTTCTCTAATTCAAATACTGCGTTGGTTAGTTTTGAATCAAAAGTAGGATTTATTCGTAGTATTTTATCCATAACTTTATGATAACTAGTTTTAACAAAAATGTCAATAACTTTTAACATATATACTAAGTCTATATCTTTTATTGTTTGTAATTTGTTAAACTAACTTTTAACAATTTGTTAAATAGTGATTTAACATAAGCATTGTTATTGTTGAATTCGGAATTTAGCTTCTGCCGCTAGCATCCGATCAAAGATCTCGCGCATTTCTGGTCCTGTCTCAGTGATGTATTCCAAGAGTGGCATATTGCGTTCATTCGCCTTCTTGAGGAGATTCTTTACAACTGCTGGAGAGTTATCTGCTTCAGCGGCTAATTGGAATTTTACGCTCAGCTCTGCTTCATTCATAATTTTATTGTACTCCTGAACATACAATCCCCCAACAAGGTTGAGAACCAAATTTAACAGAGGTGACGATGTAAAATGGCACAAAAAGAAAGAGTTCCAAATAAATTTTGGAACTCTTTCGTATCTGTAGAATTGATAAATCCTAGTATGGTGAGCCAGGTAGCCTGTAGATGAAACACTCTGAAGGCTGATTTAGCCGTTCTTTTGTCTGAATTGCAAGATCTAGGATTCAGCTAAAATATAGTCATGCTGCAAGCATATTATTTGGTGTTAAGAATGATTTTGCCTTTTAAACTACCATCGCTCAATCCGGCAAGAGCCTCATGGATATCTTTTACAGGAAATTCAATTAAATCTAAACACTGTAAGCTCCCTGCAGTAACATAATCGAGTAAAGTAGCTAGGTCTTTATCGATTGGCGCAGTATCTGCATACGACATGTACGTGATTAGCTGACCATTCTCGTGGCCAGGCATAAAATCAAACAGATCGATCGATGACTTTTTCTCACTCGTATTTCCAAACATAATGATCTTGCCGTTTTCTTTAAGCTTCTTAATTGCATCTGTAAGCATCTCTCCACCAATTGATTCAAAAATGATATCAAATTGTTGAGATGTTTTATCAATTGCTGAAATGATTTCATGACCTGGTAATCGCGCACGCATTTTTTCACGGAGTTCTTTGTCGCGTATAACGGATGTGACACTCGCACCTGCAAGTGCTGCAATTTGAGTCTGATATGCGCCTACCCCACCACCTCCAGCGGTTATAAGCACGCTCTTGCCTAAAAGAGACCCTGCTTTTCGTATTGTCCTGTAGGCTGTCAGACCCGCCATCGGGAGGGCGGCAGCTTCTTGGAACGACACCGCTTCCGGTAGCGTTGTTGCATCAGTTGAGGCTACTGTAAGGTATTCAGACCACGCACCACCTTGCGCCAGGCCGACAACTCTCGTACCTATCTCTATGTCATTTTTATTCGACGAAGACGCTACGACGGTACCTGCAAAATCTTGTCCCGGCATCCATCCATCGTGACGATTATTCAAAAGTGACAATTCTCCTCTATTTATAGAAGATGCTTCAACCTTAATGAGTAGCTGACTGTCATTAGCACTGGGTTGCTGTATATCCTTAAATGCAACAAGTTGTGGCGCGCTCTTATCTCGTACGACTGCGTTCATAATTTCCTCCAATTACTAAGTTACTTATATAGTTACTATAAGTAACTTAGTATATCTGCGGAAGAAGGCACTTTCGGGTAACCTTATATTATGAATGATGCCAATTACGATATCTATAACTCTAAGTGTCCTACAAGAGTGATTCTCGAACGGATATCTGACAAATGGACGGCCTTAGTAATCGGAGCACTCGCAGATAAGCCGTACAGATTTAATGAATTACGGCGCAAAGTCGATGGTGTGTCACAAAAAATGCTCACGCAAACACTACGAAGCCTAGAAAAGGATGGCTTTGTCCATCGTTCGGTTGAGCCGACCGTGCCCGTAAGTGTCACCTACTCCCTCACTCCGCTAGGTGTCAGCCTTAACGAACCTATCAAGCATGTTCGTGAGTGGGCAATTAAGCATGCAGACGATATCTCTTGATATCCGTTTTGTATGAAAACTAACCACGAAAAAAGCCCACCTTTTAGGTGAGCTGTTTTCGTGGTGACCTTACCGGGAATCGAACCCGGATTGCCAGGATGAGAACCTGATGTCCTAACCGTTAGACGATAAGGCCAGATGATGAGAGAAAACTACAGAAATTAGCTTGCTTATTTTTGCGTTTTTCCGAAGCATCGAAGCCTTATATGTATATAAGGCTTGTTTGGCCCCGCAAATTACTATCCTACTCTACCAAATATACCCACCCCTGTCTAGTGGTCGTGATCGAGCGATTCGATGATAGATATGAGCTTGCGGGGGGTGATATCGGCTTTGATAAGGTAGCCATCTGCGCGGTGCTCCATAGCCATACGAGACTCTTCATCTTGCTCGAAGTTTGTGAGTACTAGGACCTTAGTATCAGGAATCATGTCGCGGTCTTTTGAGCGGAGTGTGCTTAAAATGTCACTCCCTCGCTGCTCTGGCAACATGACGTCGAGCAACATCAGGTCGTAGGGTTTATTGCGAGCAGCTACTAAGCCATCGTTGCCGCTCACCACCCAGTCGACTTCGTAGCCAGCTTTTCGCAAGCTTCGCACGTACATCTCACCTATCAGGCGGTCGTCTTCTATACATAAAACGGTTTTGATAGCCATGAATTACCCTCGATACATATTATGGTTGCTGATCCAGTTTGACTTGGTCTTGATGACGTCTTCGTTATTTCCATTATTGCTTGCTTTGAGTTTTTCTTCAACCGCAGAATACAGTGGCAGGCTGAACGTGAACGTGGAGCCTTTGTTTTCTGAGCTGCGTACACTTATGGTGCCGCCGTGAGACTCTACCACGGCTTTTGATAAGTAGAGGCCAATGCCAGAGCCGGCGACTTGTTCTCGCGAACGGTGCGAGCGGTAGAATTTATGGAACAAATTGTGTACGACATTGTCTGGCATGCCAATACCGTGGTCTAGTACCTCTACTTCTACAAAGTCACCAGCTACCTTTGCATGCACTTCTATAATGCTACCTTCGTTGCTGTATTTGATAGCGTTGTCGATGAGGTTGGCGAAAACCTCGGTAATGCTATTTGCGTCGGCTGCAATAGTTGGGAGGTCGTGAGGAATATCGATAGCGAGCAAGCGCCCAAGCGTTGAGGCGCGTGTTTCCATGTCGTGGGCAATGGTATCGTAGATATCGTCGAGATGTTGCTCGGTGAGCTCTACGAGGTAATGCTTTTTGTCGTAGCGAGATACATTGAGGATATTATTGATGTAGGTGCTGAGGCGATTTGACGAGACAACCAGGCGGCCAAGTAAGGTTTTCTGTTCTGCCGTCAGCTCGTCACCAAGTTCATCTTCAAATACGTCGAGGTAGCCCCGAATAACTGTAATAGGCCCGCGTAACTCGTGGGCGGCAAACGCAATAAAATCAAGATCTTTTTCATCCGGTGCGTACTGTTCGGTGCGATCTTGAATAACGAGCACAATTTCGGTTTCGCTATCTCGTGAGTACGATGCGGCCACATCGTAGATGCGTGGTGTGGCTGAGCTGTCGGGGTTAGTGTGCACCCTCGTCCAGATCTTTTCACTATCGAGTTTATTTTTGTCACAATCTGCCAACCAGTACTCAAAAGAAACATCGCCACTATCGAACATGAGGTCGAGGTGAAGGTTGCCTTTTGTGTCGGCTCGCACTGGTGCGTGGCTGCTAGCATACGTGATAGTGCGCTTGGTGTCGAATACAATCATGCTGGACGAGGACTGTGAGAGCGCATTTTCCAGTGTGCGTACGTTTGCTTTACTGGGTGCGTCGGTAGTGCGGGCACTGTTGTTGTCGTGTTCGTATGTCAATTTATAGATAAGGTCGAGCATGGTTTTTGTGCCATCGTGGTCGTAGCGTTTTGCGTTGGGGTTGGGTGGCTTTATGGAAGAGTGCTCCCCTGCCACATACGATAGTGCCGCCGTAATGGCTTTGACGGGGTCGATGACAACACCGAGAGCGATAATATTGACTGACAGCCCTACGATGAGAGCCAGTGCAAGAAACGCCCAAAAAACCGGATCGTCGTGTGCCAGTATGTTGGAGACGATAAGTGCGCCCGCCAGCACTGCAACGCTGACAAACTGAAACAACACGATGATCGCGAGGCTCCTACTATGATGCCGACGATAAAAATCTTTAATTTGTGGTTTTGGTTTTTCTACTGCCACGATACATCTCCGCCATTGTTAACAGGTACAACAGATATCCATGTTTTGCCGCGAGGCAGCGGGAATGACTTGCCGTCTTTGTCGGTGAAGAACATTTGTTTTCTCATGTTTTCTTTGTGCCATATTACACCGTGTGCCTTGCCTTCTGCGAATATGACGGCGTCACCTGTGCCGGTTGTTTGATAGTTTTCGCGCACACCGTCTTCCATCACGGAGTTCATCTGTGCTTTTAGCACTACTACAACCTGCGAACTAATGTGCCCCGCTTCTTGGTCGGTGTGCGGTGCCCCTGCTTGCGAGCGAAGATATGTTTTGCTACCTGCGTCGTATTGCCAGGCACTGTTGTATGTCGGTCCGCTCATGGTTACGTTTACCTGGTTTGCCACTGCGCCGCCGGGCACCGTAGTGCGCCGAGCAATAGGCTGAGGGTTTGACTGGGCGTAGCCACGTGATGCGTTAAGCTCGTCTAGACTTGCAAAGCTGGTATACACATTGTGCGGGGCATAGCGATCACTGGTGCGCCAAAATGCGCCAGGGTTAGAGAATTGATCGAGATCCTTGTGTGAGCCGTTGCGAATTTCTTGCAGCGCGAAAAGGCTGCCGCCGACATGTGCGACAGCAGGATCGTACGGAGTCGTCCAGTCGATATAATACATGCGCAAGCTACGTACGGGGCCGATGAGTTCTGGTCGTTGCTGCTGGTAGAGTGCGGCAAATCGAGTGATCCCCCCTTCGGCAATAGCCTCGTAAACGACATCAGCCTGCTGCAAGCCTGACTGTGGTCGCGCGTCGGGACTATTTTCTATCATGATAGCGGTGACATTGCTTTTCGTCGCGGCTTCGTTTGCGACTGGAAGACCTGTGAGGGGTGAATAATATTGCTCAACCTTTTTTTTCTTGACTTCGTGGGTCAAAGGTACCTTTATGGGAGAATCAGGCGAAGGCGCAAATAGCGCATACGCACCAGCCGACAAAAGACATGTGAGCACGATAGCCATTGCTGCCGTGATTCTTTTGTGCGTGCGCACCCAGGTGACTATCGCTTGCCACTTGCTGTGGGCATGCAATCCCCGCATTTTTGTGTGTTCGTGAGCATCCATGCTTATGGTTTAGTATAGCATATAGAGGCTGCTACTCAGACAGAGCGCCGAGACTGCGGTCGATTCGCGCAATCACGGTATCTTTGCCGAGCGCGGCCAATGTGTCTGGGAGTGCGGGACTAAACGGTGCCCATGAAACACTCAGTCGAATAAGGCTAAAGAGTACCGCAGGCTTCTGCCCAGTTGATTCTAGTAGTGAGTTGAGGGTGTTCTGGATAGTATCGCTTTGAAAATTGTCGTCAGGGATTGTCGTAAATGTCTCTCGCGCTGCAGTGAGCATCTGCTGGGACTCGGATTGCTCAAGCTTCTTGAGCTGCTTGTTATCTTGCAGCATAGTCCAGTTCGGGTCTGGTTCTTCGAAAAAATACGAAGATAGTATCGGTAGATCTGTCAGTGTTTTTAGTCGATCTTGTACGAGAGAAAGAATTTGTCTTTTGCGCGCTTCGCTTGCGTCCTGCGCACTTGCTGGCCAAAAATTTTCAACGCGTTGCTCAAGCTCGTCGAGCGGGAGCATGCGGATGTGCTGGCCATTCATCCAGAGCAGTCGCCGCGCATCGAAGCGAGCCCCTGAACGCTGCACGCGGTCGAGGCTAAATTTAGCTACAAGCTCTTCGCGCGTAAAGACTTCTTGCTCGGTGCCGTCATTCCAGCCTAAGCTAGCAATGAAATTAATGAGTGCTTCAGGCGTGTAGCCGTCGGCGATGTAATCTAGAATGTCTTTTGCACCGTCGCGCTTACTTAGTTTTTTACCGCCCGTTTCTGCTAGGATATGTGGCATTGTGGCGAATATTGGCCGCTCTACCTCGAGTGCTTCATAGAGATTTAGGTATGTCGGCTGGCTTGATATGAATTCTTGACCACGAATCACGTGTGTGATTTGCATTTCTGCATCGTCGACGATATGTGCAAAGTTGTATGTCGGATAACCGTCTGATTTTATGAGGATGATGTCATCCACGACTTCCGGACCTGTACTCAAGTCTCCCATCACCTCATCGTGCCATTCGTAGGCCTTTGGGTCGCTCTTGAAGCGCAGTGGCATGCCAGGTTCCCACGTCGGCGGATTCTCTGGGCGATGATTGCGGTATAAAAACGCACGCTTGTTCGCCTTGGCTTCATCACGAAATGTTTGCAGTTGTTCGCTGGTGTAAGGGTCTGCATATGCTCGTCCACTGTCGACAAGTTTTTGTGCCCACGCACGATATGTCTCGAGTCGCTCGCTTTGCAGGTAAGGCCCATGCTCGCCTTCTTTGCCCGGACCTTCGTCGTAGTCTACGCCTAGTGCGCCGAGACATTTGATGATATGCGCTGCCGAACCCTCTACTTCACGAGCTTTGTCGGTATCTTCGATGCGCAATATGAACTGGCCATTGGCCTGTCGCGCGAGTAACCAGGCGAAAAGAGCGGTGCGGACGCCGCCAACATGGAGAAAGCCTGTCGGGCTGGGTGCAAAACGTGTACGGATTTGTTTCATATATATGAGTATATCAGATGACAAGAGATAGGGTGCGACTAGCGGCCGACTAAATTGAGGCTGTACTAAGAAATGCTGGTAGCTATTTTGCGGATCTGATCTGGCGAAAGCGGTGCATCGCCATCTATGGTGTAGAGTATGCCCCCGCTCACCCATGCTGCATTGCTGTTGTAGCTATAAATTGTCAAACCTTTTTCCTGAGATATATTGTATTCGTTGTCCGACTTTTCTTTCACGTAGTTTTCAAGTAGGGCACTTGAGTCCCAAGTACTAGCAGATTGATTAAGTGTAAACTCGGCATCGCCAGTGTTTGCGGCAAATTGTATACGCACTTGTCCTTCGCTAAAAGCGACCGGTCCGTTGAGTCGATAGCCGTCTGGCTGATACCCGGGGTATGAAGCATCGATACCAGCTTGTGCTGCCGCCACGCGTACAGATAGGTTTGGTACGTTTAGGTATGTTAAGTAGCCTCCGAACAGTACTAGTGCTGCACAGCCGCAAATAACACCAGTGAGTTTTTGCTTGTAGGAAACACCGCGCTTGTGTTGCTTGGCGTGATGTTTGGGTGCGGTGTCAAGCGCCTCTTTGATGACAGCTTGCTTGATGACGCTTGCTGATGGCAATGTTTGCTGAGGAGCTGCTTTCTTGGCAGCCTGGACTTTGTGCGCACGTTCGAGTGCAGGGTGTGTCATAGGTTTATCGATATTGCGAGGAGCGTGCTGGCTAGGTACGGCTTGCATCCCCTGTTGTATTGCGGCTTGCCGTGGACGAGTGGTAAGTGCGGGAGATTTCTTTTTTTGCATAGCGAGTGTTGCGCGTGTGGGAGACGATGCAATAGGCGTACGTTTAATGCCGTCCATACGAGGGGTGCTGTGGTGTATGACTGCCTGTGGCTTAGTCGCATTGGCTGCTTGAGACTTTGAGGCAACAGGTTTCTTCGTGAATTTACGATTGAGGGTTTTTGAGCGTTGAGTTTTGTGGTGTATCTGATCTGCGGCAGAAGTTGTTTTTTGCTTTTGTGCGGGTGATACGACAGGAGCGACCGGAGTACTTGCTCCTCGTAATGACGCCCTTGTGGTGCGGGTACTATCTTCTGTCACAGGCAAGCCTGTGCGCGCATCATAATTGCGACCGTTTATTGTCACTGTCTGTTTTTGACTCATCTTATCTCCCCAGAAAAATATGTTAGTACACCGAAATCGCTTATGCCTCGCAGGTGTTATATCCATCATAGCACTTCGCCATGTGTTTTCAAGTCATATGATTTTCCTGCGTAACTGGTATAATTATAAGTAATTATGTATCATTCACCATCGAAGCGTGTGCTGTTCTGGCGCCGAATCATCATGACCATCATCATGGCCATAATAGTACTAGCTGGCGTCGCAGTGTTGACGGCATTTTCTTTAGGTTATGAATACAGCGAAAAAGACGGCACTATTGAGCAGGGTGGCATTTTGCAGCTTGGCAGCAAACCTAGCGGCGCGACGGTGACTATCAATGGCTCACAGTATGGCTCGCGCACGACAACGAAGCTTGTCTCACAGCCCGGTGAGTACAACGTAGTAATGGATCGCACCGGGTATCGAACGTGGCAAAAAACAGTGCCTATCCAGGCGGGCAATATAACATGGCTTGCCTACCCCAGACTCATACCAGAGCGTCTTGAGCCGCAAACGGTTGCAGAATTTCCTGCCACTATGGCCGATGCGCTCGCATCTCCGTCTGGCAAGAAATACGCCGTGCTACCCAGGGGCGATACTCCGGCAGTGTCGACTATCGCGCTCAATGAAGACCAGGATGATACAAACGAGTATACGCTGCCTTCTAATAGTTATACTGTGCCAACCGCCGAACGCCCTACTTCACAGTTTGAGATTGATAGCTGGAACGGCGATGAAAATAAACTACTCATCAAGCATTTGCGCGGCGAAGGTGTGCCTGTCGAATGGATAGTATTCGATATGGCAAACCCGACAGATTCTGTAAATCTCAACAGTTCGCTTGGGGTGGGTTCTCTAGAAAAGCCCGTGTTTTCTGAGGGCGACGGCTCACAGCTTTTCGCTATTGTTGACGGCGCAGTGCGCGTGCTCGATCTCGACGACCAAACACTCGGTCGACCGATGGTGCAGGATGTTGTCGATTTTCGACTGTATGGAGATAAATTTGTATTGTTCGTAAAAGCACCGAAAGATGACGTGCAGCAAGTTGGCTATGTTAAGAATAGTTACGAAGAGCCGCGAATCTTACGTACTGTGGCGTACGACGGCACACACAATGCACAGCTCGACGTTGGCAAATACTACAGTAAGTATTATTTTCTTGTTTCCTATGGCAAGCATGCTCAACTGTGGTCGAGTCCACGCATGCCCGACGATGCAACGAGCAGCATTGAGCTGACACGCGAGAAAAGGATTGAACTCGACCGCGCTATTACTGAGGCAGACGTTACCGATAATGGCCAGTTTGCGATCGTACAGAATGGACAAAGCTTTGCTACGTATAATTTGGAGATTTCTCAGCTCGATACCACGAAACTCACGGCTGGCGACGCAGATTTACCGCAAAAACTCCGCCACCTCGACACATATTTGCTCTGGGGTACCCGCGACGGCATGCTTCGTACATATGAGTTCGACGGCGCAAATCAGCAAGATATTATGCCTATTACGCCACGATTAGGCGCTACACTCAGCCCTGACGGTAAATACCTTTATGGCTTCACGCAGCGTGACGACACACTCAGGTTAACTCGCGTTCAGCTACTCGACATCACTATAAATTAGAGAGATGCCGCACTCGACATTGCTTTCAGGCGCGAGATGATTACAGCGAGTGAGCTGTATGTTTATCGAGATCCAAACAGTCGCTCAAGCAGTGTAGGCGCTGTGCCGGTAAGCTCGGGAGCGACATTAGTAACTTCTTGTGATGCTGCAGGCTTTTTTGCACCGGCCGGGTCTGGACTGACTTGCTTTGCGTATACGAGTAGACGCTTGTCGGCTGTGCCGAGCGGTGTACAGGTGATGAGGGTGATTACGGGATCGCTGCCAGTATAGTTGAGTGCGCCAATATTTGTCGGCTCTACCACTTTTATATCGTACACTTTGTAGCTATAGCGCTTGGAATTGTAATTGATATATATCACGTCGTCGACCGCAAGACGCTCGAGTTGCACGAATATAAACTTGTACGCACCTGAATCGGTCCAGTCGCTACTTGAGTGCCCAGAAAACACGGAGTTACCAACTTGACCTGGTTCGCTCGACGCGCCCGGGTAGCGCACGTGTGCAATACCGTCGGCCATAGCCTTTAGTTGCTCTTCGTTAGTCGGCCCGACGTTCATCACCACTGGCGCATCGACGTTTATCTTAGGGATGATCATCTTAGTATCTGGCCCAACCGGCACATCGGCGTTGGGGTCGACAATGATGTTCTGGGGTTCTATCGCACCTGGTGAGATGTACGCTTTAACGTTGGCCACAAGTACCTGGTTGTATTGAAGTAGTGCAAACACCATGATGACACTGAAGGCTGCAGCTATTGGTATAAAATGTCGACTTCTGCGAACTTTTTTGACCCGACTTGTTGCTTGGTCGATGATGTTTTGGCGGAGCTCGTACAATGCTTCGTCGCGTGTCAGTACACCGTCATCGTCTGGTACGGTAGTTGTATTTGGCGGAGTTGTTTCGTGAGGTTTGGCTTGAGCAAACTGGTGCTTAACTGCACTCACGTAATATTGTTCGTAATATTTTTGGTAATACGTCTGCCACGCACTATGGTATTGCTTCCATTGTTCGGTGTGGTTTAGCTCTGGTGCTGAGTGTGTCTTGTCGTAAGGATTGACGTCTTCCTCTGCCATGGTTTTACCTGCGTCGGCTTTTGTGCTGGGCTGATTTGCGGTGGTTGAAACTGGTGTGGTGTGAGGCGTGTCGATGCCAGAGTTCCCCCCGTAGATAGCATCTAGCTCTCCGCGCACTACGTTTGCTGCTGCTTCGCGCCGCGCTTCGCGTTCAGGAAGACGGGTACGGTTATCGTCACCTCGCGTCGGGACGGGTGTCGAGTCTCTTGGTGTTGGTTGTGGTGAGCGTGGATCCATACTAGTGTTTTGTCTTTCTTTAGTATACAATACTTGGTGAGTCACACAAAGAAGCACATGCTTTTGTGCTATGCCGCGGTGGTGGAATTGGTAGACACGCCGGACTCAAAATCCTGTGAGCATTAGCTCGTGCCGGTTCAAGTCCGGCCCGCGGTACCAAGTGAAATATAAATCGTCACGCAACAAGCGTGACGATATTTTTATAACACTACATCACAGTTTATTTATCGAGTGGTAATGCTCGCAGCAAGTGCTTCGAGTGGTTTTGGGTGCCAAAGTAACGCACTTGCTGCCCGTGCGGCAGTTTGCCCACGCCAGATCGCCATTGGGTTATCCCATTTCTGAGTGACCACTTGCCCTTCGTGAGCAATCACCAGGTAGCCCTGGTGTAGCGTCATTAGTGTGACAGGATACGAAAGTGTAAACTTATGAACGTTTTCGACTAACTGAGCCAACTGCATACTGAAGGTCAGGATCTTGGGATAATACACATCTTGGAAAAGTTTTTGTAGTTGGGCAAATGAGAGCACGTACAGGGTACGTTCACGCTCGACCATCACTGGTGCACTGCGGCGCACTAAGTCTACGGCATCTCGCGTGAGCGTGATCCACCCACTATAACTTTCGATAAAATCATCGTATACTACTGTCGTCTCGCTACTCTTGCCCGCATCCCCCGCGAGCAATATGCCGGTACTCCATGCGCCAAGATTTTGCATATCACCAAGCGCGTCCTTACTAAGGCTACCTGAAATATTATTTGGAGCAAAAATAGCATCTGTAATAACAGGCGGAATTGTCTTGCGAAGTACATCTGGCAATAATACTTTTACTTCCCCTGCCCCCGCACTAAGTGCCGTGCCATATGCTTCGGCGACGCCGGCGAATCCTAGCTTATTGCCACCAATAATACCTAGTCGCCCACGCAGGCTTCGTTGCTCGGGCTTGTTCCACTCGACATCTGGAAATAGAGGCTTCTCGGTATCTTGTGTTCGCCAGTAAGGGAATTGTTGCATTATATCTATAGTATCATGCAGCTACAATGGGAGGTGCGACACTTGGCTGGGCCGTGCTAATGCGACTCAGCTGTTTGCGTCGGTAGTCGCGTATCAAGCCAATGATGGCGAGTTTGATATCACCGAGACGCGTGCGGTCGTCGTCGGTCATGAACTCAGGCTGATGAAAGTCCTTTTCATAGAGCCTCGTAAGCTCGACAGCATTGAGTGCCGACGACACGCCCAAGTGTCTGCGCGCATTGAGCACGGGCGCATTATAGCGAGTTGGTGATTTGCTGAACTTTATTTCAACTGGAGTGATAGAGCGTCGTACGCCTCGATGGTGCGAGAGCACTTGAATATCGTGTGTTTCTCTGGGGTAATGTGTACCTGAGTCGGAGCGCGCAAGCGATGGCATAGCCACGAGTCGCCCCGTCATTTCCCTGCTGAGCGCAAGAATACTCAGCTGCTCCGCACATAGGCCCTTGTAGTTGCCGGTGTGTGCTCCCTTATTCTCGATAGAATCCTCGAGTAGGTTTGCTGATCTCCCGGCGATATCTAGAAGTGTTGCATGGTACGCTCTACGAACAGGTGTGGTGAAGGTTTCTTGCACCATTGAACTGAATACCGGTAGCGTTGCTCTAGATGTTTCGATACGTAGTGCTCTATCGTGGCAAGGTGTGTCGTTGCCTATGCTGCGCTCATGGCAAATATCCTGCGCACACTGCCAAGAATCATTCGCCATCTGCAGCATGTCTAGCCTATCCTTTTCTTCTAATGAGGTGTCCGCGACAAGCGCTGCTTCAGCTGCGGCCCATCCGGCCTCGTACATGCGCTCTACGCTCTGGGATTGTGTGAGCTCGGTGTAATGCAGTAGCAACCGACCTACGGTGCGCGGTCCAACGAGATGCTTGTGCATGAGGTGATACTCACTCGATGAGTCTTCTGCGGATCGCAACACTCGTGTCTCCATAGCATCAACTCAGTAAATACGGTTACTTACTCTCCGAATCTACTAGTATCAAGGTAGCCTGTAAACGTGAGCGCGAGGAAAGCAATCATGGCCATGATGACCAGTGCAATAAGTAGTCCAGTAATCACGGTCACTACGACAGATAAAATATGCGCTCCGGGCTTCGGCGTGTTCGATTCCTGGTGAGAATTAAATTGTCTGTAGAGTATACCCTGTGCACCTGGCTGGGTGACGCCTGCGATGATCCCGAATGTCGGGAGGTTAATAGTCACATACGAAGCAAAGGTTGTCATCCAGCCGCCTTTTGTAAGTGTGAGGCTGTGTTTGATCGATTCGTTCGCAGATAGATCTTTTGCAAAAAACGAAGTGCCTGCAAGCGAGTAGCGAATAGACATGATGATGCCGGGAACGATGAAGAGAAGAGTCCAGAGTAAAACTTTGACAAATATGATGAGCTGCATGAGGAGGTATGCTGGGTAGCGCTTGGCGACAGCTTTGACGGCTTCCTGGAAGGTAATTTTGCGCTGAGTCGCTACGGCATAAGACGCATAACTACTTAGTCCATTGATAAAGACGCTAATGAGAACAATGCCGAGTATGAATACAGATGCAATGCCAGCGATAAATAGTATTTGCTCGATGGTTATTGAATCGATTACCGGTGTGGCTGCTGTTTCGCTTGCTTCATCTTGTCCGGGCTTCTCTTGCGCGAGATTGCCTATGAATCCTGCGATAGACATAACGAGAAAAATGATCGCGAGGGACTTTGCATAAGCAAACATCTTCTTGAAGCCATTGAGGCCAACAAAAAAAGGATTGTTTTCGTATTCGGCCGAGGCTGCGGATTGTTGAGGAGGTGTTGGTTGTCCACTAGTTGATGTGTGCTCAGTAGGTGCTTGATATGGAGGTGTTGGTTGTGCCATCGTGGTACCCTTGTTTAGATTGTTATCATTGTAGCAGCTTTTACTTCACTTCGATACTGACTGGGCAGTGGTCTGAGCCCATCTGGGTAGCGTGTATGTCTGCCTGTAATACTCGTTCAGACAGGTTTTTACTTGCGAGCCAATAGTCGATACGCCAGCCCACGTTGCGTGCGCGAGCGTTTGCCCAGTGCGTCCACCAACTATAGTGGCCGTTGCCTTGTGTAAACATGCGAAATGTATCGATGAATCCTGCAGCGACAAAATTATCGAAGCCCTCTCGCTCCTCTTTGGTGAAGCCGTGCTTGCCTACATTTGGTTTTGGATTGGCAAGATCGTCTTCTGTGTGTGCGACGTTGAGATCGCCACAAAATAACACCGGCTTGATGGTCTCTAGTCGCTGCATATATGCCAGCCACGCTTTATCCCAGTGCTGATGTCTGAGTTCGAGCCGAGACAAATCTCCTTTTGAGTTGGGCGTATATACTGTTGCTACGATAAAATCCTCGTATTCAACTGCAGTTACTCGCCCTTCTTTGTTGGCATCGCCATACGTATCGCCGCGCACATCATACTGCTCTAAAATATCATCGGGAAAACCATACCATACGTTGAGTGCTTCTGTCTTGGAGAAGATAGCGGTACCGCTGTAGCCTGCCTTGTCCGCACTGTTCCAATATTGGTAGTAGCTGGGTAGGTCGAGCTCAACTTGTTCTCGCCGGGCTTTGATCTCTTGCAGGCAGACAACATCGGGCTGATGCGTTTCTATAAACTTTGAAAATTCACCTTTATTGATGACTGAGCGAATACCGTTGACGTTCCAAGAATAGAGTTTCATATCTTGCACAATTATACCATGGCTCTACCGCTATAAGCGCTTCATCCTCTCGCTGTCTTGACTCTGGTGTAATATATATGTATAATACTTGAGGTTAAGTTGCCCTCTACCCCAACTGTAAGGAAATCATGGGACACAGTACCGCAAGAATGTATCTCGCCAGCGAGGACAAGGCGAATCTGTTGCGCCATGTGCGCGACAACATCAATGGGCGATGCGGCGAAGTGGCTGTGGACGGAGGAATTGTGCTCTATCTGCGCGATACATCGTCACGCAACATGGAGCATTCCACGCCAGCTGTCCGCGCACGGCTCTCACTCGCGCAGACGACGGTTCGCTGTCACGCCATTGGCGGCGGCATGATCCGCGCGCAAGTGCTCTGCCGACAGACCGACGAGCTCATCGCCAGCATCACGCCGTGCCAAGACACAACCGAGCATTGCGTGATGGTCCAGGAGCCAGCGCGACTCGACGCGTATTCACCGCGTCCAGCGGCGCTCTCGGCTTGAGATGCAGTCCTCTCGATAGAGAGGGCACTCTACCCCGCGACAACGTTGTCGCGGGGTTTCTCATATCTAGGCGTGTTTGATTGCGCGCTGCGCTTCGCGGTCTTGGTCGCGGCGCTTAAGTGTTTCGCGCTTGTCGTAATTCTTTTTACCTTTACCTAGTGCAATGATAAGTTTGATGTGATTTTTCCTTGTCAGCATGCGTGTCGGCACAATAGCACTGCCCTGTTGCTTTTTGGCCTCGAGTGCCATGATTTGTGCGCGGCTAGCGAGCAGCTTGCGCGGCTCTGTGTCGATAGTGCGCGCACTGGGATCACCTTTTTTGTTAAGGCGTATACTAAAGCTCGCATTATTGAGCCAAAGCTCCCCGCTGCGTATAGTTACAAATGAACCTTTGAGTTGTACGTGGCCATCGCGCGCAGCGCGCACTTCGGGTCCCGTAAGTACCATGCCAGCTTCGAGTTCGTCTCCGAGCTCATAGTCGAAGCGAGCCCTACGATTGAGGACAGCTCCAGCTGGTGCATTTGGGCGTTTTTTTGTAGACATTATTGTTTAGTATAACAGATAGAGCGACGCAGCTATAGCGAGCGGCCTGTGAAGTGTATATAGCGTACGTGCATGCTATACTGCAAACTATGAAAAAAGCAGACGAAATCGCCACAGAATTATTGCTAGCAGCAGATGTTAAGATCGGCGGCAAGCGGCCGCAAGATATCAAAGTGCATGATAAAAAGCTTTTTGCGAGAGTTCTAAGGGACGGGGATCTTGGACTTGGTGAAGCGTATATGGACGGCTGGTGGAGCGCAAATCAACTTGATCAGTTCTTCTGCAATGTACTATCAGCAAACCTCATGGATACTGTCAAGGTGACGCCTAGTCTCGTGGCGGCAGCGGTGTCTGCGAAGCTTTTTAATCAGCAGACGACTGGCCGTACGAAGTCAGACCTGTCTCACCATTACGATATAGGCAACGATCTGTATGAGAAGATGCTCGACGAACGAATGATCTATAGCTGTGCATACTGGAAAGATGCTAAGACGTTAGATCAAGCTCAAGAAGCCAAGCTCGATCTCGTGTGTCGTAAACTTGGATTTAAAAAAGGCATGACTGTACTCGATATAGGCTGCGGCTGGGGCGGCTTTGCTAAGTATGCTGCACAGCACTACGGTGTGAAGGTCACGGGTATCACTCCTGCAAAAGAGCAGGTCGCCTACGCAAAGAAAAACACCAAGGGCCTCGACGTCAAAATACTACAAAAAGATTACCGAGATATGTCGGGCAGCTTTGATAGGATTGTGTCTATCGGTATGCTTGAGCACGTAGGTGGAAAAAACTATAAAACATTTTTCGATGCGTGCAACGACATGCTCGCACCGGGCGGCATGATGCTGCATCACACGATAGGCGGTACGGTCAAATATGATCCTCGTACTGCACAATGGATGCGCAAATATATATTCCCAGGCACGTACTTACCGACACTCGGAGACATATCAAAAGCGGTGGAGCGGACATTTGCTATCGAAGACGTGCACAACTTAGGGCCGGATTATGACAAAACACTTATGGCGTGGCACAAAAAGTTTGTTGCTGCTTACCCTACCCTTGATCACGATCGTTATGATGAGCGTTTCTATCTGATGTGGGAGTACTACCTCTTAATCTGTGCAGGATTATTCCGTTCGCATGGTCTGCAGCTTTGGCAGATTGTATTTCGCCGACAAGAACCGGCTACTACTTATAAATCCGTGCGTTAGTGCGCTGCGAAGCGCCGGCATTATGGTATAGTTGAGCAAGATGACAACGCAACATCCCGTTCCCAAATTAATTACATTCGACGGAGAAGCTCGAAGCGGAAAAGGTACAGTTGTCCAAGCTGTAAAAGATTATTTGCGCGATGAATGTGGCTATAGTGTCATGTTGATCGACGCAGGCCAAGTGTTTCGAGTGCTCGTAGTCGCAGCAATGCGGAGTGGCGTGTCACTCGACATCCCTAGTGAAATAGATACGTTTTTGCGCGATCCGCAACAAGCTCATACATGCGTCGAGATGGTGAAAAGTGTGTACCATATGCCAAAAGATGAGCGCGACGCACTACTCTACACGAACGAAGTTGGTGCAAATAGCGCCAAGGTTGGCGCTCGCCCACTATCTCAGGATTTTAAAGACTCACTACTTAAAAAGTGGATGAAAGATGCAGCGGTCGAAGGCTATGACGTGGTATTGCTCGATGGACGTGCACTCGAAGAAACAGGCGCTATGCTGGTGAGCCATGGGCTGTGCGAGCTCGACGTAGGATTGTATTTCGTGTGCGATGCAGAAATGGGCGCACGCCGTACGCTTGGCCTTGCAAGCAAGACATATCAGGAGTTGCGCGAATTCGAAAAAATAGAAGTAGACACACTCATGCGTCAAATAGAAGTGCGTAATCACGCCGATAGAGTGCGTACCGTGCAGCCTGTGAAGCCGCCCGAACAAGCGCAGCACTGGTTATTGCCAAATTCTATTGATTACAAGGCGTCGTCGCAGACTACGCCGGTGTTTTATACTGTTGACACCTCAGCCGATATGTCAAAAGCAGCGATGACGCAACCAGTGTGTCGTTTTTTGGGGAGTTATCTGCATGAAAAATAATGTAGCTATGGTATGTGCTGGCAGGTTGACGGGCGTTTACCGGTGCGTCGTCGAGGTGTGGGAGACAGCATAAGATGAATGTATGCATATTTCTTGACTCGCCCCTTCATGCTCCCGGTGGTATGGTGCAGTCGGTACTCAATCAGCGGCTTGCACTACAAGCGGCAGGTCATACGGTGTACCTCGTGTGTCTTGGTCGTGGCAACACACCCGACACTCGAACATTTTTCGCTAAACCATATATATGTATCATCAACAACCATGTTAACTTTGCGTATCTTCTCAACAACCCATTGACTACTTGGCGAGTACATCGGTTTTTAAAGCGTCACAATATTGACGTAGTGCATGTGCAGAGCGACATGTCTACTGCAAGACTGGGCGTCAAGCTTGCGCGTCGCATGGGTATACCGGTTCTGTCGACTGTACATAATTTTTTCTGGCCTGCGACTGGACTACTGCAGACGAGCGGCGGGTACATACTGCAAGCGGTATATTTCTTGCATAGCGGACAAAGGCTGCGACTAAGTACCTTTGGCGACAATCGCCTTGAGCGTGCTGTGCGCGGCATGACTGAAGCAATGTGTGGGCAGGTTGACGTTGTCGTTGCTCCTTCTGCGCATCTTAAAAATAAGTTACAGGAGTGTGGCGTGACTACTGCTATTGAAGTAATTCCTAATCCGTACTATACTCCGGCCGAGTCTGAACAACCCCCTGCTCTCATCAGTGACACTCGCCTACCTCATTTTGTATGGATAGGTCGCTGTGCGCCAGAAAAACGATTGATAGAATTCGTAAAGGCGGTGGCACTGACGGTAGCGCGTACAAAGCGAGATTTCAAGGTGACGGTCGTGGGTGCCGGCCCTGATTTGGCGCGAGCGAAAGCTTTGGCTTCTGAGGAGGGTCTCGAGCAGCTTATTAACTTCGTCGGACGCGTAGGTAACCAAAAAGTGATACAGTACATCGACGATGCGTCCTTTACGGTACTTAGTTCATATCATTTTGACAATCAGCCGGTGGTCATTGCAGAATCTCTGAGTCGCTATCGCGGTGTATTGTACTGCGACGAGCGTATTACGGAGGGTGTGTCACAGGCTGGCTTGCGGACTACGTCGCCTGACGCTGCTGGCTTTGCGGACTCTATGGTACAGATCATTACCGACCCGGCGATCGCCGTGCGGTACTCTCGCTTGGCAAAATCTGCGAGCGAGGAATTTTCACACACCAAGTTCACTAAGCGGTTTGCAGAGGCAGTTCGCCTCGCACGCTCGGGTCGTGTGGTATAATAAACGAAAGTTATGGTTAAGTTACCAACATTGTCGATTGTTATTCCGGCCTACAACGAAGAAAAAGTTATAGAGAAATGCTTGCTTTCCTGTGTGACGCAAAAAGAGCTCGCAGATGAAATTATTGTCGTCGACAACAACTCTTCTGACGAAACGGCAAAGATCGTTCGTCGCATTCAGCGCCTGTATCCAGAAGCGCATATTCGTCTCTTGAAAGAGACAGAGCAGGGTCTTATCCCCGCAAGAAATCACGGGTTCAAGGTTGCAAAGGGCGAGATCATGGGTCGTATCGACGCCGACTCTAAGCTAGGAGACGATTGGGTGTATACAGTTCGCCGCACCTTCGCAAAAAAATCTATCGCTGCGGCGACTGGGCCTGTGGCATACCACGATATGCCTATGCCGAAAGTAGGTCTAGCGTTCGACAAGCGGATACGTCAGGCACTCTACAACTCTGCAAAAGATCACACATTTCTATTCGGTAGCAACATGGCTATTCGCAAAACGGCGTGGCTGCAGATACAGGAGTTGGTGCATCGAGACGAAGATGATTTGCTGCACGAAGATATTGATATAGCGCTGAGCTTATTCCGCAAAAATCTCCATGTTGTATACGACCAGCACATGGTTGGTGGTATGTCGGCTCGTCGACTCGAAGACAAGCCAAAAGATTTTTATAATTATGTCATGCGGTTTGAGCGCACGTTTCAGGCGCACGATATCTCAAGCGCAAATGCCCGTATTCCGATATTCATTTACCTTATGATCTACTTCCCTATTCGAACGCTTCGCAAGTTTTACGACGGCGACACCAATAAGTTCACGCTCTCAAAACTTCGCGAAGATATCCGTGAAATCGCAGAGCGCATTTAGTTATATCCATTATGCAAACATTTTTCTTTCACGGATTCAGTGGCGGCGGCGGGAAGCCACTTGCGCCATTTGCTCGTGAGCTTGGGCTGGATATGTCGAAGGTAGTCTTGCTCGACATGCCTGGCTTCAAAGCCTCGGACGGCCTGCTCGACCCGGCGGTACTAGAAAGCCCTGAAGCATATGAACAGACGGTGGAGGCAGCAATACTCGCTCAGTGCAAAACTGGCAAGAAAATTAGGGTCGTCGCATATTCTCACGGCGCTATACCTGCGTTTCTTTTTGCGGCGCGTCATCAAGATATCGTCGCGCAACTGGTGCTCGTATGTCCTGCGTCCTCGCTGCATCCACTCGTGAGCTTATTGCCGCGTGTCATGAGACGTGCTGTTGGTGTAGCTGGCGTCGAACGCGTACTTAGCGTGATGCGCAACCCCTACTTGGTAGACGCGATAACTCTATATGGCCGTAAACGCTACTGGAGTCATGATGCACTGAGGATGCGCCTCAAGACACGCCGCGAAGAATCTGCGCAGTATAATGCAAATATGTATCATCTCATGCAACAGCTGCAAACGTTCCAGCGGCAGTGCAATCATATAAAAATCCAGTCTGTACCCACCGTCATACTGCGCGTGACTGACGACGAGGTGATCGGCCGTGATTCCGTACAGTGGTTTCAGCGACACATTGCTGCGACAAAGATTGTGTCCGTGTCGGGCGGCCATGCGGTGCTTGCGGTCATGCCAAAAAGAGCTGCCGCACGTCTCAAGCCACTTTTATAATTTTTATAGCTCAGGGAATGGATCGTGCGTTTCGGGCTTCGAGTGCGTCCCCCTCAGGTGTAGTGCTAGTTGCAGCGCTGGGTGTACTTGTATTACTTTGTCGAGTCTTTCGAGTACGAGTGCGTCTGTTTGTTCGTCTGTACCGATATCGTGGGGTGCTTCGCTCAGCATCTCGTCGACACGCTGGTTGAGCTGCTGTGATACGGGTCCTTCTAGTGACCGAATGACACCTAAAATATGCTTGAGTCGGTTCGTCGGGTGATTGGCCTGTTCACTCCGTGCGGCATCTTCTTTGATGTGCCTTTGTAAGTCCTCGTCGAGTTCGGGGAAAAGCGCTACGACTTTTGGCTTTTCGTTGTCCATTAACTCATGTTTTAGCATAAGGGTGACCTACAGTCAATGTCTATGCTATACTTAACAGATATGATTGCCGATATTACTGTCACTGAAAAATCCTTTGGATCAAAAGTCTTGATGAGTGGTATCAAGTTTTCTATCGACGACGGCGAAAAAGTTGGCGTTGTGGGACGCAACGGTGTTGGTAAATCGACGTTGTTCGGTATTATATCTGGCGCAGACAAAGATTTCACCGGTGATGTCATCTATAAGCGTGGTGTCACGGTCGTCTCAACGGCACAGGAGCACCACGACATGGGCGAGACTACCGTACTGCAGTACGTCTTAGATGGATTGCCAGAATACGCTGCCCTCTCGCATATTATCGAGACATACCCTGCGACTATGGGAGACGACATGAAGCTCATCGACGAATACACCCAAGCGCTTATGCGCTTCGATGACAAAGGCTTTTACCAGATTGAAGAACAGATCGAACGCGAACTCGATAATTTTCAGCTGACAGGTGTAGCGCATCGCCCATTCAGTACGCTATCTGGTGGTCAAAAGCGCCTAGCCGAAGTGGTCAAGATTATGCACTCAAACGCTCACCTTGCGCTAGTCGACGAGCCGACTAACCACATGGACTATGTCGCCAAAGCGCAGTATGTCGAGTGGATGAAAACTGCCCGTGAAGCAATGCTGGTGATTACTCACGACCGTGATGTACTCAACGAAGTCGACCGCATAGTCGAGTTAAAAGATGGCAGTAGTAAGAGCTATAAGGGCAATTACGACGCGTACCTCAAACAAAATGCCGTCTCTACTGGTGCACAAATGAACGATTTCGAGATGATCGAAAAACGCATTGCCAACCTCAAAGTAAAAGTGCTCGACTATCAGCGACTCAAAGAAAAGTCGCGCAATCCCGGTACGATTCAGAAGTTCAAACGCCTAGAGGAAACATCGCGAGTCGAACTGTCCGAGCTGCAGGCGAAAGAAAAGCCGACGTTCTGGATAGACAAAGAATCTGCGTCGAACCTCAACTATAAGGTAGCTGCGCAGTACGATAAGTTTAAAGCAAAAAATATTCGTATGAATATGAAATCCGACGAATCACGCAGCAAGCACGTGCTGGTGAATGTTAAGAATCTGAGCCTAGGATATGGCGACACTCCCCTGTTCGACAAGGTCAATATCGATTTACGCGAAGGTGAAGCCCTGGAGCTACGAGGTCGCAATGGCGCTGGTAAGACGACGGTCATCAAGGCAATATTAGATGCGGTGCCAGCGGCTAAGTCAGCTGGATCGAGTGCTAAGGTATTTTCTGGCGAGGTCACTCTCGACCGCCAGATGCGTATCGGCGTATACGAGCAAGAAGTATCTCCGACATATTTCGATTTACCGCTGAGTGATGCTGTCGAGCGAATGTATCTAGATCGCGGATTAGCAGTAACAGACATGAAGGTGCGTAGCTTGCTTGCAAACTACTTGTTTACCGAAGGCGACGGACATACTCCGGTGTCAAAACTGTCTGGCGGACAAAAAGCACGTTTTCAGCTTATCAGTATGCTTGCCAACGAACCGCAGTTGTTGATCTTGGATGAGCCAACAAACCATCTCGACTTACCATCTATCGAAGAGCTCGAAACCGCACTAGCTAAGTATTCAGGCGCAATTATGTATGTAAGTCACGACGGCTTTTTCCGTACTGCCCTGGGTGGAGATGTAGTGCAGGTCGGCGCCAAGTAGTTTTTCGGTACATAGACTGGCGCAGCCCGCCTATGTAAACGACCCTACTGCTTAGTAGGGTCGTTTTTAGTAAAGACGGTTGACTACGCTTTTACGAGCTGTTTGTCTTCAAGTGCTTTTTGAAGTTTTGGCCTATCAAATCCTAAAATTATCTCGCCATCGATATCGGTGACTGGCACACCCTGGAAGTTGCCTCCAAGTTTCGCCATAAGTTCCTCGTAGGCCACCTTGTCTTCTTCTATGTCTTTAGCGTCAAACTCTACGCCGAGCTTTTCAAGCCACTGCTTCTCTGTGCCGCAAAACGCGCACCAAGTCGTACTATAAATAGTTACTTTGCTCATAGTCCTCCTTATTAGCTACCTTATTATACTATATATCTATAGAGCTTGTCCATCGACATAACTATTGACATAAGCAATTTAATTTGTTATAGTATAACTAATCTGATACACCACCACACACCACACGGAAGGAGTCGGAGATGACCTTCGACAAAACAATACGTTCTCTGGTAGGAGTAGCGCTGCTCATTGTAGCAGGGGGACTCGTATACGTCGGACTTACCCACCCAGCTGCTGACAGCCTGGCTGTCGGCTCCAGCGCTGCAACCCTAGCGCTCGTCGGTATCTACGTAGTAGGTACCGGGTTCGAAAGGGCCGACCCTGAGAACTAGCTTTATCGAATGTCGCGGGTGCGACGCTACCTCTGTCTCCTCCGGGAGCCCAGGTCAGCGTCCACCCGCATTTCATTTCCTTTATTTTTTCGTACTCTTTGTGTCGCTAGTTGCTTGTGCCTTCAGGTGAGCTTTTGTTTCTTTAAGCAAGAACAAACTGACGTCATCTCGCGTGGCGCCTTCGTCGTGGAACGGTACGCTGACTGTTTGAATCAAGATCATCATATATACCAAGATAAACGTGAGCATGCCACTGAGCGCAAGCCCACCGTAAAACGGATCGATATTGGTAAAAAGTAGTAGCGCAATGATAAGTACTACGATAGACCGCACTAAGATAAATGCAGACGGTATGAAGCGAATACGCTGGATGTAATTGATGCGAAACAGATGACGTAGCAGTGTTGCTTGCTGTGTTTTGAGCTTGACGATAAAGTTTGCTGGCACACCCGCGCTCTCCATTTCGCTAAATGTTGCATGCAGCTCACCTATTTCACGACGCGTGCCCCTACGATTGACTCGGGTTCCAGAGCGAAACGCTGTCAGTATATCAATGAGATCTAGACGAAAACGCTCGAGGTCAAACCTTGGGTAGGTCTGCTGTATCATGCGTGCATCTTCGTACATATTCTCTATAGTCGAAGCAAACTCGGCCGGAATACGCTCGCTTTCTTTGTAGTCGGCTATAGTGGCGCTCAGTACAAAACCGATCACAAATATAACGCTAGAGACAACGCTGTTGTGTAACGACGTTTGCTCGACTACCTCCCAGCCGAGGTCGTGAAGCAGATACTTGAGCGCAACGACACATATAGTTGCAACGAGTGCTATTGAGAAGATACGAAAAGATTTGAAGTGTACTGTAGGAATTTTCATCTCTATGGATTATACAGCAGTCTGCGCTAAGCTGTATACTAGTGCTACAGAGAGAGCGAAAGATGTGTGTTTCTCGGCTATATCTGATAAAAGTATAGAGTTATAGCTTGCATAGACGACAGTTTTCTTCTATACTAGGAGTTGTCAAAGTAGAAAGTGCGCGTTCTCTATTCTCGTTAGTAGGATACCGATGAATCGTCTTCTGGTCGAATTGGCAAGAAAATAAGATGAAGGTATTCTATACATGTCCAAGAAAAATCTATTCATCGGTAGCCTAGCATATAGCACTACCGACGAAAGCCTAGCAGAATTCTTCGCCCAAATCGGTGAAGTTGAATCTGCAAAGGTCATGACTGATCGTGATACCGGTCGTAGCCGTGGTTTCGGATTCGTTACATTTGTAAACGAAGAAGATAACCAGAAAGCTGTTGAACAACTCGACGGCAAAGAGCTCGATGGTCGCGCGATCAATGTCAACGAAGCTCGTCCCCGCGAAGAGCGCCCACGCCGTGATTTCACTGGTGGTGGCAGCAACAGCGGTGGCCGTAGCAACGATCGTGGCAGCAACGGCGGCGGTTCATTCCGTCAGCGTAGCTGGTAGTTCGTAGTTCGTTACCAATACAAAATAGCCCGCATGCGCGGGCTATTTTTATTTTGTAGGCTATTTAATGTGTTTGATGAGATCTGCTGGGTCGTCGTATTGACCAGATATACGGTGAGCTTCGGCCAGTACTTCTTCGTCGTCTTGTGTCTGGGCATCGCTTATCCATCTGCTGAAAAAGTAGAAGGCAGTACCGACCGCCGCAAAAACTACTGCGAGATACACCAAGAACTGGACGACGCCCATGCCGGTACCTGCGCCCGAAAGATACGCCATAGCGGGTTCTTTAAGCAGTCCGATAAAGATGTAGGCGATAACTGCAGCCGCGATCACAGTCAGTAACTGACCGATTCGCTCGCCTGTTTCTAGTTTTGTAATTACTTTTGAAAGAATCTGAGTACTATGCGAGAGCCAATTAAACATGTCAAAAGTATACCACAAGCACTACCATGATATGCGAAACGCGCAGGTTTCGCCCTGCGCGTGTCACCTCCTGAGGTAGTGTGGATTTGGGTTTGCGGGGATGTCCCGAAAAGCGAACGGTTCCTCGTGTGTGCCGATACGCAGCGTCACTGTGAGTTCGGGCAAACTTGTTTCTACAGAGAAGTAATTCTCTCCGAGGGTCGCAAGGTTGAACTCATCCTGGCTCACTTCACCGGCGATGACGAGTGTCGAGAGAAAAAGCCATTTTGGCGTATGCTCCTCTACAAGTTCCCCGTAGTCACCGTATTCGATTGATGCCAGCATATTCCTCATCGCCATGGGGATAAAGAATTGCCAGCGTCTCTTGAGCACCTCTCTGCGTCGTAGCTCGATGTCTCTTCTCGCCTGCAGTTGCCGCAGGTAGAGCCAGAGACTCATCGCGCAGCGGCTACCGGGCTCGCTCTGTGCATGCATTTCTCGTAGGGTTTGCATGCAACTGTCGATATGAGCGATCGTGTCGTCGATGCGTGCACCCTGCACTAGTGTGTCGTGATGCAATTGCTGTAAGCCGAACACACTCCATCCTGCACGGACACTGCAGCGGAAGCTTTCCGCGTACCGTATTCCCATACTCACTCCTTGGTAGGTGTGCAGGTACTATACCACTATTGACAAAACGCGTCTAGATTGCTATTATGGTATACATTGCATTTGATCATGCTAGGGTTTCAACGCATGTAAGCGCACCCAACCTTTATTTAGGCGCTTCTCCACCGAATATTCTCTCGTTTTCGCCTGCAATACAAAATATCTCAAAAAGAAAGGTTTATTTTATATGGCATTTAAAACCCATGGTTCAGGCCGTCCACAACGTAGCGCTAGTAGTTTTCGTCGTGGTCGCCCAAGTGGTGGTAGCGGCGGCGGTGCTCGTCGTAAAGGTCCTGCTAAGCAGTACATCCACCCGTCAAAGTTTATCAACCAAGCAGTTACTAAAGAAGCCGAAGCTCCCTACGAGTCTAAGCACAAATTTGCTGACTTTCCGTTTGGTGCAGAGCTGCACGCAAATATCCGTGCGAAGGGCTATGTTGCTCCGAGCGCGATTCAAGATCAGGCTATCCCTGAAATCATCGCTGGCAAAGACGTTATCGGCCTCGCTAACACTGGTACAGGTAAAACTGCCGCGTTCTTGCTCCCTATCATCGAGCGTATGAGCGGCATCATGCTGCGACCAAGCGTACTTATCGTTGCGCCGACTCGTGAGCTTGCACAGCAGATCGATGAAGAATTCCGTATCTTCGCAAAAGGCATGGGGCTATATTCTGCACTCATCGTAGGTGGCGTGCCCGTTGACCGACAGCTTCGCGACCTGAAGCGTCGTCCACATTTCATCATCGGTACACCGGGTCGGCTTAAAGACCTTATTGAGCGTCGTCATATCCAGATGAAAAACATGGGATTCCTCGTGCTCGACGAAGCCGATCGTATGCTCGACATGGGCTTCTTGCCAGACATTCGTCGTATTGTGAGCGAGATGCCAGATGAACGACAGTCACTCTTCTTCTCAGCGACAATTACGCCCGATATCGAACGACTCGTCAATGATTTCCTCAAAGACCCAATCACAGTGTCTGTACGAACTACAGAGACAAGCGATCACGTTGAACAGGATGTCATCGAAGCACGTGACAAAACACACAAAGTGGAGTTGCTTGCAGACCTGCTTTCACAAGAAGAATACAGCAAGGTACTTGTGTTTGGTGAAACAAAGTTTGGCGTACAGCGCCTCAGTGACCACTTGAGTAATCTTGGTCATAGCTCTGTCGCGATTCACGGCAACAAGAACCAGTCTCAGCGCCAGCGCGCACTGAAGCAGTTTAAGGAAGAGAAAGTTAAGGTGTTGGTTGCGACAGACGTTGCGGCTCGTGGGCTAGATATTCCTAACGTTACGCACGTTATCAACTTCGACACCCCGCAAACTTACTCCGACTACGTTCACCGTATCGGTCGTACTGGCCGTGGTGGTGCTCGCGGACGTGCTCATACGTTTATCGACCAGTAGTATGTAGCTTTTTTATAGCAGGAAACTCGAGTGTAACAACTCGAGTTTTTACTATTCGCTATGTTGACACGTTGCGCAGTGTCGATAGATGTGGTTTGGCCCGTGGCCTCACTCAGCAAAATATAAGCGGCGTAAGTTATACTAACTATATGAAGACATATGTACTTGCTGGCGGCTGCTTCTGGTGTATCGATGCGGTGCTCCGAAGGCTCAAAGGTGTGCAGGAATCAGTGTGTGGGTATACTGGCGGCACGGCGGCATCCGCATCGTATTACACGGTTGCATCGGGTACGACCGAGCATGCCGAGGCGGTGCGTGTCACGTTCGACGAATCGATACTACCTGCTGAGACTTTGCTAGATATATTTTTCCTTATCCACAACCCTACTACTCTCAATCGTCAAGGCGCTGACAGCGGGCCTCAGTATAGATCGGCGATGTTTTATGCAGACGCCGCCCAGCAGCATGAATTTATGGCTGCTGCCGAACGTGCTTCGCAGCACTGGGACGATCCAATCGTGACACAAATGTCGCCTCTCGAAGTCTTTTATGACGCTGAGCCTGAACACCAAGACTACTTTAATAATAACCCTACGAACGGGTACTGCTCGATTGTTATTGAGCCCAAGATTGTCAAGGCACGTAGGGCGTATACGGAACTCTTTAGCGAGTAATCATAAGGATCGTTGATTTATATTTGTATTTATGGTATTGTTTAGCTAGTTTGCGCGCGCCCGACCCGGATGCGCCAAATCGTCTTTCGGGCATCCTGTCCGAAATGATTTAGTACGGAATCTCAACGACCTCCAGCACGACGACAGCAAGGTGGACGCTATGCTTGCAAGAGAGTATATTTCGGGGCTTGCCTCCGAGGGCGCGACACTTGTTGTCGTGCCGGGGACGGATGATACGGGCGCGAGAGACCTGAGCCGATGGCTCTCGTGGTTTATCGCGTTGTTTGCCAGGGTGGTCATCATTGATTACCCGGGTACAGTTGGCCCGATCGTCGGCGGTTGGAAAGCCGACCGCTACGATGTGTCTCGCGACAAGGCTGTTGACGCAACGGTTCGAGCGGTCTCGTCGATTGCTGGCAAAGTCGTCGTTATCGGTTACTCACAAGGTGCCGAAGCGGCCTGGCTGGCTGCAGCTCGGTTGCACCAGCTGGGCCTCAAGCCCGACACGGAAATCGAGCTGGTTGTCTGGGCTCACCCCCAGCATCCGACTGGTTTCAAGGCTAGCCTCAAGCAGAATCATCCGCTAGCCTCGTGGGCTTTGCGTCGATTTTTCGGCGCGGAAACCAACGGCGCGGCCGATGAAAGCGCGACGGGCACTATCCGTGTGACTTCGATTGCTATCGCCGGTGATCCGGTGACGGCGCTTGAAGTGTGGTACAAGAATCCGCTTGGCTTTGTGTGGAACTCCCTTTCGGGGTTTTTCATGATCCACGCGGGACTTGGGCGCCAAAGCGCAGCACGAGTCGGAGACCTGAGGGTGCTTCGATGGAGCCAGTCAGACAGTAGCACGACGTATGTAGTGCTAGACTCGGTACATCCGGTTACGCAGTTCCTGCGTAGACGCAGGCGTGCGCCAGGTGTGCTTGCTCAGAGGGTCATCGCCATGCTGGCACCGGTGTCGCTACCAGGCCAGTGCACGGCGAGCATCTTCGCCGTGCGCCGTAACTGGTGTACAGCGGGAAGGCTGACTTTGACTGAGGTCACTCCTCTGTCCGCCCAGCCTCAGAGGAAGCAGACGACAGAAGCAATTCTGGCGTCTGCCAGTTGAAGTTCCTGTCCAATCGCCCCTGTCTGCGATTCGTCGTAGACAGGGGCTTCTTTTTTTGAGGAGGTTCGAATGATGACAATTGCGCATCGTGCACAAGGTGACCCTGCCGGGACATGCCACCAGTGTGGCCAAATCCAGTTTGTTCTGTGCGAGAGTTTTCGGTTGGCACGTTCCGGACTCGGCGATGAAGGTATGCGTATGCTCGACATACTCTCGGTAAACTGGATTGCTGAGCTTAATACTGCACCGGATGCAAAGACTACCTACGTGGAACATATAATTCACGGTGCATTGTCGCAGCGACGCGATAGAATTGCGCGACAGCGCGACACTTGATTGACTAAATACAATATTTATGTTAATTTAACACTAGTTTGTGTCCATTCTAGAAAATGGCCGCAAATCGTAGCACACTCTCGGGTATTCGTCCGATGAGAAGATTTCACATACAACACACAGAAAGGAGAGCCCAAAATGATGGCTCCCCGCAAGAAGATCGTTCGCACCGCATCCGTCGCGACTGCAACCTGCGCTCTCAGCGCAGGGCTCGCATTCGGCGCGGCCACGCCAGCTCAGGCTGCGTTGCCGTGGTTTCTGCCGACTCCCACCAAGAACGTCTTGGTGGTCGGTGGAACCGATGACCCGAAAGCCAAGGACATGCTGGCTCGCACCGAAGGATGGTTCGGGAGCATCACCCCGAAGCCGGTGGAAACGCCGGCGACATTCGGGATTGGCAAGGACGGCGTCCTGGTCATCCCGATCATCAAGGGCGATGGTTCCGGCCTCACCTACGACGGTTCGTCCAGTATTGGTGCAGCCAACGTGGTCGACGCCCTCGGACAGACCGAAGGACCGGTCACGGTGGTTACTATCTCGCAAGGTTCCAGAGCTGCGTACGACGCGATTTACGTCGCGAACCGAGACGGCGTCAAGTCCGGCGACGAGATGACTGGTGTCTTGTTGGCGTTCCCGCGTCACAAGAACACGGGAATCGAGACAGTTCTGCCGTCGTTCATCCCGGGTCTTCATACTAACGGGCCGATCGATCCCGCGGCCACGGGCGACTCGACACTGTTCGTCATCTGCGTTGCAGGCGACCCGGTGTGCGGCCTCAATCCGTATTCGCCGAGCAGCTACTTCTACGCGATTCCCGGCTTCCTTCAGATCCACTCGAAGGAGTACGGGAACATCGACCAGATGGAGGTGATTCGGACCGATCAAGACGGGAACGTCACGTACATCGCGTTGGACCCAGGCTTCAACCCCTGGGGGCAGCTGCTTCGTTCGTACGATCTGCCGGTGTCGAGCAAGTTCGACGAGATATTGACCAAGCTGGTGCCCCTGGATACTCCGGGTGCACCACCGACCATCGCAGGTCAGCCGGTCAAGTCGCCACGCGAACTGCAGGAAGCGCTCTACGGCCTGCTCGGTCTCAAGATGCCGGTGACGGCACCCGACCAGATCGACGCACAGAACCCGGCGAGCACGATCCCGGCGCTTGCAGCTCGATCTGTCACTGTTCCGTCCGCTGTTGCGACGGGAGAAGCGGCACCCGAGCCGCAGGTCGTCGAGCCTCTCGCGGAGCAGCCTGTTCCGGAGCCGTTCGACGAAGTCGCGACGGTTCCCGTGGTGGAGGACGTCAAACCCGCGCCGGTAGAGGTACTGATCGCGGATGACACACCCGTATCCACTCAGGTCTCCGTCGAGCACGACGATTCGTCGCCGGTCTCGACGGACAGCTCGCCGGTCAATGAGGCGCCGCTCAGCGTCGAATCGACTAGTGTGACGAGCGTCAACTCGTCTTCGGATAAGGAGAAGGTGCCTTCGGCATCTTCGTCCAGCTTATCGAGTTCGAGCGACGAACCTTCGGGCACATCGTCGGTCTCGAGGTCCTTATCCTCTACCTCGTCGGAGGACGAGACGGCTGCCTGAGACGCTTCTGTGTTTGTGTGTGCGAGGCTACGGCCCCGCTCGACCTTCCCTCCAGGGAGGATTCGAGCGGGGCCATTTGCATTTACGGGAATATATATTTATTGTATAATACAATAGTCCTCCGAATCTACCTGAGAAGGAGAAGAGATGCATAAAATCAGATCAGAGCAGTATGCGAATTTCTGCAATAGAGATGGGCCTCACGGGCTCATCGATCCACCCGATGAGAGCAGAGTTATCCTTGATGCAACAATGAGTTGCTTTGAGAAACTCTCGAACATTCTCGAGCAAGATGGGTTCGTCGAGTGCATCTCCCGAATCGAGTTGTGTATGGGGCATCGTAGCTCGGAGATCGGCGGTGTCATCTATGCGGTAGACGCAACTCCGAGTCTCTATCTCCGCTCTGCGCGACTTGATGTGGAGTGTGACGGCCGCAGCCTTGCGCGTATGTTGCTCCGCGCTGTCGGAGTACTTCCACAGACGATAGACGTCGCCATAAAGCGAGCAGAACAGAGCGCTCTTTACTTGGTGCTTTTTTCGCGCGAGCGTGTGGTTCGTGTAGATTCGCCTTCCCGGGTGTATGTAGAACCTGGTGTCTGCGAAGGAGACTGGTTGGATGTATCGCCGCCATCCGCACCTCTCTGCTGGTAGTGTTCGGAGGGCTCGGCCCCGTCGCCTTTTTAGGCGCCGGGGTCATTGTCCTTTCTGGTCAAATACCATCCGCCATCGAGCGCCCGGTACGCGCGCAATGTGAGCTCTGGCTTGAGTAGCATTTGATATTCGGCTGCGCCTTCGGCTTGACGTTTTGTACCGTAGCGTGTTTTGCCAGACTCGCCGCGCGGGTCAGATAACGGAGTGTGTGGTACAGTTTTATTCTTTCGTGGCATGTTGTAGAAACCTTGTCTAACTGTTATTATATACCTAGATGAGCGATTCATCAGACAAGTCGGGTAATTCGTCAACACCGCCAGAGAAATCGACGGTCATTTTATTGATCGGTGATATTGGTGACGTGACATGGCGTATGTTTATACCGACAATAGGTCTCGCGCTTGGTGGAGTGTATTTGGATAATCAGATGAATACTGGGCCTTGGCTCATGCTCACCGGAGCTATATTCGGTGCAGTCATCGCAGGTATTCTCGTTAAAAAGCAATTGCAAAGGGTTACTACAAAATAATGGATAAGCTACATATCAGTCTTGCCGCAGAACCTATCTTTCATATAGGGCCGGTTGCTATTACCAATGCAATGATACTTGGCGTGTTTGGCGTGGCTGTTATGCTCGGGATACTTTTTTATGCTGCTCGCGCACTTGAGCAAGGTAAGCGAAATCGCTTTCTCGGTCTTTTGCAGTGGTGTTTCGAAGGATTCCTCACGCAGGCAGAAGATATCATCGGAGATAAGCAGACAGCACGACGGATTTTCCCGCTCGCTATCACCATGTTCTTTACGGTGCTTATCACGTACTGGGTTGCAGCACTACCCGGCGTCGGAGTGATTACGTGGAATGAGATCCCACTGTTCCGCGGACTACCAGCAGATCTCAACTTTACGTTTGCCCTCGCTATCATCACTGTTGTAGCGTCACAGGTATACGCAGTGCGCAAGCATGGCTTCTTTGGTAATATCGGCCGCTACATCAAAAACCCTATCAAAGATCCTATCGGTGCATTTGAAGGTATTCTAGAATTCATAGGTGAATTTTCGCGCCTCATCGCGTTGAGCTTCCGTTTGTTTGGTAATGCGTTTGCCGGTGAGGTGCTACTAATGGTCATCTTGCTGCTTACCAGTTATGCTGCTGTCGTTGCCCTGCCGCTTGTCATGGTCTTTGAAATTTTCATCGGCTTCATCCAGGCATATGTATTCTTCGTCCTGACGCTTATTTTCACCTCCCTGGCCCTTCAGACACATGGCCACGACGATTCACATTCTTCCTCTCTCGATCACTCCCCTGCTGATACTTCTAAGAAGGCTGCAGTGGCAGAATAGTAGAGAGTGATATACAATTTAGGTAATAAATAAAAGGAGTTATAATAACATGGAAGCATTAGCATTTGGTCTCACCTACGCATTGCCAGCACTTGGTGCGGCTCTCGGTATTGGTTTTATTGGTGCAGCAGCACTAAACGCGCTTGGTCGCAACCCAGAAAAACTTAGCGATATTCGTACACTTATGATCACCGCTATCGTGTTTGCCGACGCACTTGCGATCATCGGTATCATCGTAGCGTTCATCGCACGCGCATAGGAATTTACATATGGAATATTACACACAACTAACAGTATTGGCTGCAACAGCTGAAGCGTCGGCTGACGAAGGTATTCTTGCCGCGCTCGGTATCGACTGGATGCTGCTCGCGATTCAGCTAGTTGCGTTTCTTGTGTTGGTATGGATTCTCCGTAAGTTTGTGTATCCTGTGTTCATTCGCATCATCGATGAGCGTGAAGAAAAGATCGAAGCAAGTGTAAAAGCTGCCGAGATTGCAGAACAAAACGCGGAATCTGCACAAGAAAATGTTCAGGCACTTCTTAAGGAAGCTCGCAAAGAAGCCAAAGAGATTGTCGCAACTGCCAAGGACGAAGCAACGGCTATGGTAGAAGCAAGCGATAAAAAGGCTAAGACTCGAGCAGATAAAATTGTCGCTGACGCGCACGATAAGATCGAAAAAGATGTTATCGCAGCTCGCAAGGCACTGCACAACGACACTATCGAGCTCGTTGCGCTTGCGACAGAAAAAGTCGTAGGTCAGATCACCAGTGCGCAGCTGGATAAGAAAGTCATCGACTCTGCTGTCAAGGAGGCTCGCTAGGCTATGGCAAAATTGAGTCGCCGTAAAATAGCAGCACTATGGGCAAGCGAGCTACTCAAAGGCCGCGATATCACTGGGCAAGTGGCGGCGTATCTTGTAGAAAGTCGACGTGTCGACGAAGCTACATTGATAGTGCGGGATACCGAAATTGCCCTCGCTGAACACGGCGTCGTTGTAGCGGATCTTGCGAGCGCCTACGCGATCAGCGCCGATTCTCGTGAAGCAATAGAAAAGTTTCTCGCTATCAAGATGAATGCCGACAAAGTGGCGTTTAGAGAATCTAGAGAACCTAGTGTTATCGGCGGTGTTCGCATCGAAACAGCTGGCAGGCAACTCGATGCAACATTAAAAACACGACTCAATCAACTGAAAGCAAGCAAGATATAGGAGATACAATGGCAGAATTATCAGTTACAGAATTATCCCAAGAACTCCGCGACGCCATAGCTAAGCTTGACGTCACTGGTGATCTTGAAACCGTCGGCGTGGTAACACGTGTCGGTGACGGTGTTGCATGGGTGCACGGTCTACGGAGTGCAGGCTACAGCGAAGTGCTCCTCATCGAAGGCTCAAACGGCGAGACGGTCGAGGCATTCGCACTCAACCTCAACGAAGATGAAATCGGTGCAGTGCTACTTGGCAGTGACGAAGCAGTACGCGCAGGGGCAAAAGTTACCCTCAAAGGAACTGTGCTCGACGTGCCTGTCGGTCCAGAACTCCTTGGTCGTGTAGTTGACCCACTCGGTAACCCACTTGACGGCGGACCAGCCATCAATGCAAAGCAGCGCGGACTCGTCGAGCGCGAAGCTGTTGGTGTGATTGGCCGTAAGCACGTACATGAGCCTATGATGACTGGTATCATGTCTATCGATGCCATGTTCCCTATCGGCCGTGGACAGCGTGAGCTTATCATCGGCGACCGCCAGACTGGTAAGACAGCCATCGCTATCGATACGATGATCAACCAAGGTCGCCAAAAGACTGGTGTGATCAACGTATACGTTGCGATCGGTCAAAAGCTTTCGAAGATTGCCCGACTCGTTGAGCGTCTCAAAGAAGAAGGCGTCATGGATCAGACTATCATCGTGGCAACTGGCCCGAGCGATCCAGCATCACTCCTCTACTTGGCGCCGTATGCAGGAACTGCTATGGGTGAATATTTCCGCGACAACTCACAGCACGCGCTCATGATCTACGACGATCTTACAAAGCACGCTGTTGCGTATCGTCAGATGTCACTGCTCCTTCGTCGCCCACCAGGCCGCGAAGCGTTCCCTGGAGATGTATTCTATCTTCACTCACGCTTGCTCGAACGCTCAGCAAAGCTGTCCGACGATCTCGGTGCAGGCTCGCTTACCGCTCTGCCTATCATCGAAACACAAGCTGGTGACATTTCTGCCTACGTCCCGACAAACGTCATCTCTATTACCGATGGTCAGATCTTCCTTGAAACAGACTTGTTCAATCAGGGAATTCGTCCGGCTATCTCTGCGGGTCTCTCTGTGAGTCGTGTTGGTGGTGACGCACAGACTAAATCGGTTAAGTCTGTTGGTTCACACCTCAAGCTTGGCCTTAGCCAGTACCGCGAACTCGCGAGTTTCGCACAGTTTGGTAGCGATCTGGACGAAGCGACCAAGAGTCAGATCGAAAAAGGTCAACGCATGACAGAGCTACTTAAGCAGCACCAGTACACTCCAGCAAGTGTCTGGGAGCAAGTTGCAAGTATCCACGCAGTGTCCGAAGGCACATTCGACAAAGTGTCAGTCGCCAAGATCAAAGAAGCGCAGGCAGCACTATTGACTCGTCTCTGGACAGATCATAAGAAGGATATGCAGGAACTTACTAAGGGCAACGAGAAGGTTTCAGCTGACTCAAAGTACGCAAAGCTTATCGAAAAGACCGCAAAGACTGTCGCAAAGGGATTTGAGGACTAATAATGCCCGGAACGCAGCAACTAAAAGGCCGTATCCGCTCTGTTAAATCAACAAAGCAGATCACCAAAGCCATGCAGCTTGTAGCTGCGAGCAAGATGCGTAAGGCGCAAGAAGCCGAACAGGCGTCTGACCCCTACACGCGTACCGCAAACGAAATTCTGACACATCTTGCGAGCCAAGGTGTCACAGATCAGCATCCGTTGTACCAGCAGCGCGAAGACATCAGTTCTCGCCTACTCATAGTCGTGGCGACAGACAAAGGACTAGCTGGGGCATACGACGCAAATGTGCTTAAGCTCTACACAAAGCAACTATTAGACGACGACAAAGCTGGTGTTAAAAACCAAACAATCGCAATTGGTCGTCGGGCAAATCGATTTGTATCAAAGCTCAAAAACACAGAAGTCGTTGCCGCGTATCAAGACTTGCCGGATGATCCATCAGGTAGTCAGTTGCGTGCTATTGTCGACCAGGCTATCGCCAAATTTGAGGCAGGTGAAGTCGACGCAGTGGACGTGGTGTACACGGAGTTTATCTCTAGCGTCAATCAGCAGGCCAAAACACAGCGTATCTTACCGGCAGGGTATGAGACCGTAGAGGTCTCTGAAAATGTGCGCGAAGCCGAGTTTGAGCCAAGTGCCGAAGAAGTACTCGAAGCGGTGACCTATCGCCTCATTGAAGCACAGGTGTATCATGCGCTACTCACCGCTCGTGCCAGCGAATACATTATGCGTATGCTCGCTATGAAAAACGCGACAGACAACGCCAATGACCTGATAGAAGACTTGACACTTGCCATGAACAAAGCTCGACAGGCTGCGATCACGCAGGAGCTTGCCGAGATCAGCGGTGGCGTGGAGGCGCTAAGTGAGTGAGTATTCTTGCCGAGGCTCGGCTGCACCTTTTACGTTTGCGGCCCAAGATCCGTGGGCGAGCATGGAGGCGCTTGCATCTTTAGAGAGCAGGAGACGAGATACGGCGCATAAGTTAGCAATGGAAGCTATAAATACAGCGAATGATGAACAAGGAGGAAACGATGATGAGTAAAGCACCAACAGTAACAGATACAGGCCATATCACCCAAGTAGTGGGTGTGGTTGTAGACGTGGAGTTTTCAGGTGATGCACACTTGCCAGCGATCTACGATGCACTTCATGTAGAGCAAGGCGGTAAAACAATCACTCTCGAGGTTGCACAGCATCTCGATGAGCATACAGTGCGTGCGATCGCACTTAGCAGTACCGACGGTATTCGTCGTGGTCAAGACGTGGTGGCAACAGGCGCGCCTATCAGCGTGCCTGTTGGTCCAGAAACACAGGGACGTATGTTTAATGTCGTGGGCGAGCCTATCGACGAGAAGCCAGCGCCAAAAAACGCACCACGCGCCCCTATCCACCGTGCGCCACCACCACTCACAGAGCAGGCAAACTCGGCTGAGATTCTCGAAACCGGTATCAAGGTAATCGACCTCATTGCCCCACTTATGAAGGGTGGAAAAGCAGGGCTCTTCGCTGGAGCTGGTGTTGGTAAAACGGTTCTTATTCAAGAGCTTATTAACAACATCGCCGAATATCACAAAGGTAACTCTGTGTTCGCTGGTGTTGGTGAGCGTACTCGTGAAGGTAAAGACCTCTACGAGGAGCTTGCTGAAAGTGGCGTGCTCGACAAGACTTCGCTGGTCTTTGGCCAGATGAACGAACCGCCAGGAGCACGTCTTCGTGTAGCCCTGAGCGGTCTTGCGATGGCAGAGAGCTTCCGCGATGAGGGTAAAGATGTGCTGCTCTTCGTGGACAATATCTTCCGCTATACGCAAGCTGGAGCAGAAGTGTCTGCCCTGCTCGGCCGCCTGCCAAGTGCCGTGGGTTACCAGCCAAACTTGCAGCAAGAGATGGGTGCGCTGCAGGAGCGAATCACTTCTACAAAGAACGGTTCGATCACTTCTGTGCAGGCCGTATATGTGCCAGCAGATGACTTTACTGATCCAGCACCAGCAACGACATTTGCTCACCTCGATGCAACTATCGTGATGAACCGTGCGCTCACTGAAATCGGTATCTACCCTGCTGTGGATGTACTCGATAGTACTAGTTCAAGCCTCGACCCAGAAATCGTAGGAGAAGAGCACTACCGCGTCGCCCGTGAAGTGCAGCGTGTATTGCAAGAATATAAAGATTTGCAAGATATTATCGCTATTCTCGGTATGGAAGAGCTTTCTGACGAACAGAAGCAGACAGTTAACCGTGCACGCCGTTTGCAACGATTTATGGCACAGCCGTTCCATGTTGCTGAGCAGTTTACTGGTAACAAGGGCGTGTACATCAAGCTCGAAGACACTATCAAAGATGCTTCTGACATATTGGCTGGCAAGTACGACGACAAGCCTGAAAGCTGGTTCTATATGGCACCAGGTGCGCTAAGCGAAAAGAAGGACTAAATGCAGTTTCAACTCGTCACATTGTTGGGTGTCAAAGTAGACCGCGATGTCTATGAGGTTATTTTGCCGACAGCCGACGGTGAGATTGCAGTCTTTCCTGGACATGAGCCGCTTGTAAGCGTTGCAGTACCTGGTGCAATCGCAGTCCGCTATGCTAAGGGCGATGCAGAGAGTAAACTTGACTACTTCGCTATTAGCGGCGGCGTGATAGAGGTGTCGCCAGAAGTGCTCAAGGTGCTTGTAGACGAAGCTGACAGCGGCGATGATATCGTAGAAGCTGAATCAAAAACAGCGCTCGAACGTGCGCTCAAGATGAAGGCCGAGGCGAAAGACCAAGTGGAGCTAGAAAAAGCTTCGCAACTGGTCGATCGTCATGCGGTACGACTCAAAGTTGCCGACTTGCGACGACGACATCGCAGGTAATAGGTCGCAAATATAAATCACCTCTTCGCATGAAGGGGTGATTTTTATAGTATCAAAGATAAAAAAAAAGGGGGGGGTGTTCCCCGCCAGTACGTGAAATTACGAACTGGCGGGGACCCACATGTCAGGAGTCGAGTCGCGTGCCTCCCGCCGCTTGTGCTTCTTTGCAGAAGCCTGGCGTCGGGAAAAGGATACTGACACTATCCCTCCAGGGTGTTGGCTCTGCGCCGTCTTGCCGCAGCAGTAGCCTGTAGCGCTCAACGCGACCGTCGAGCGGACCGTAGTGACGTATCTCGAATACGTCTCCGTAGTTGACTCGGACGTGAGCCCACGGTGACTCGTGGCCGTCGACTCGTTCGTTGTTCACGAATGACTCGACGCCGTCGTCGGCGACGGTCGTCCATTCGCCGTTCACCAGCAGCTGGAGCTGCAGTTCTACTGTCTCGTGGATCACACTCCTGCCACTCGCCGCGGCGTAGTTGGTAGCATCTCCGGTTTCGGAGGTGCTTGCAAAGTCGCACAGTGGCGGGTAGATGCCGAGGCTGAAAAAGCCCCCGCTCGCAACCGGCTCTGCTGCCGCGAGGCCGTTGCTGAGCGCAGACGTAGCCGCGACGGCCACGAATGTTGTGTAGAATCTTTTCCAAAAAGACGTCATGTACACTCCTGAATTGTGGGGGTTCAACTCCGAAGAGTTTTGTGGCTAGTTGGCCACATAGATATATACTATAGCACATTATTATTAATATGTCCATACAGTGTAGCGTATGTGACTCTGATGTCGAGCGCCGGTGTCGATGATGACGCTGTCTGTGTTTACGGCATTTCATAAACATGGATTAATTGTTAAAATTGATAGTAATGAACGACATAGCACAACTTTACACTCACGAAACAATTGACCTTGGAGCACTTTCGCTAGAGAAATGGCCAGGCTCAGTAGCAGTCAAATCTGGTGTCGACGCGAGCGGCGAGGTGCTGAGTGACTTAGACGCCTATTATGTGCCAGTGGAAGCGCATGCGGCAACACGCTGCATTGATGGTCGGCACGACCCTGCTCTTGATGAAGCCCATTTAGGGCCACAAATGCCAGGTGGTGCGCCCGGTGCAGCACTTGCCTATCGACTGGCTGCAGATGATGGCGACCTGACGAGAGCGACGTTTTTTGACGATGCTGAGTCGATGATTGAGACTTTTTTGCGCTTAGATCTTTCGCCGGGCGGGCACAAAGACGACAGAGCCGACGAAAGTCGACTTGGGTGTGGAGCACTCGATAGCATGTCAGCGATTGTGGCAAATATGACAGACTCACAGCTCGTGGAAGATCATAAACGCGTAGTGAAGCAAATTCTCGGCGATGACTTTTCGCGTGATGATTACCTCAGGGTGCTTGGTGCGGCGCTGGTGCTCCAGAGTCGGTCGGAAGAATACTTCCGTGACAACTCAAAAGTACTCGACACACTTGAAGAAAAAGCACCAGGTAGTATATCGGTACTTGAAGGTACGCACGAAGAAGCCTATGTATTTGTAAACTTTATAGATGACACTACGTTTTCGTCTAACAAATTCTCATCGCATTTTGGGGTGCAAGCATTTGGCTACGACATTTGGCGCTCTCGGCAACTCGCGCGCCGGTTGTTTGGCGTGGCTCGCACCGATGCGATGTATAAGCGTTTTGTCCATGCACGCGTGATGATCACGGTAGCGACACTCATGACGCTTACCAACGGTTCGCAGCGACTTATCGTACGAGTCCCGGAAACATCGTAACTTCCGTAAAGTAGCACTATGCGGCTGTTGAAAGTATGCCGCGCACTTCTGCGGTACTTTTTGCGTGCATGAGCTTGTCGCGCAGCTCTGCTGCACCTTCAAAATCACGTACATAGATCTTGAAGAATCGTTTCAGTGGGTCAAAGGGTTGTTTTGCATACTTGTCGTGCAGGTCGAGCTGTAAATGTAGGAGATTCATGAGCTCATCACGGGTGTGTGTGCGAGGGACGGCTTCGAAAGCAAATGGATTATGGAAAATCCCTCGCCCTATCATCACGCCGTCGAAACCATACTGCTCGACAAGTTCTAGCCCATGAGTACGGTCGCGGATATCGCCGTTGATTGTCAGCAGCGTATGCGGTGCTATCTCGTCTCTTAGTTGCGTGATTGCCGATATGAGCTCGTGGTGCGCAGGTACTTTACTCATCTCTTTTTTGGTGCGCAGATGTATCGTTAGATTAACGATATCCTGGCTCAGTATGTGAGTAAGCCAGTCGCGCCATTCATCGATACTGGTGTAGCCAAGACGTGTTTTGACACTCACGGGTAGACCGGCTTTCTTTGCAGAAGCGATAGCCTGAGCTGCTAGTTCCGGCTGGCGGATGAGCGCTGAGCCACCGCTTTTGATAGCACTTTTCGCTGGACAGCCCATATTGATGTCGATACCATGGTAGCCGAGCTCTTTGCAATGCAGGGCAAGCTTTTCCATGTCTCCAGGCTCACCACCCCATATTTGAGCTACTATCGGATCTTCGTCGTCTGTTTTAACAAGGCGCCCGCCGATCGCTTTTTCGCCGGCATGCACCCATCCCGTTGCATTGGTAAACTCAGTAAACCATACGTCGGGCGCTCCGGCTTCAGCTACTACATGACGGAATACAACATCTGTGACCGCCTCCATGGGCGCAAGAATAAAGAACGGCTTCGGTAAATCCACCCAAAAATTATGCATACTACGAATCCGTACTGGTTTTTCCCTGTAAAGACTCTATAGAATCACGCATAGTTTTCATGGCCTCACTACCTATTTCTAGTACAGGGCTCCTGCGTGGCCCACCTTTGAGCGACTCGCGGTAGAATGGAAACTTTGTATTGTGCGGTGAAGCGTCACCAGTTGCAGGTAAGCCGGTTTCTTCGGTAGGCAGGTCGTCCTGTGCAACGCGACTTGTCCAGTCTTTGGAAAAATCCTTCGTACCAAAATGAACGCCAGGTTCACTTTCCTCGGCGAGGCGATTTATCGGATTGTACGGTTGTTTTTCATGATTAGTCATGATGTGTTCCTTTCATCTATCAATACTCACATTATCACAATATGAAGATTGGTAGATGCAGACAGAGAAGCATCTATGTGAGGCGCCGAATGACGCGCAGGTGATGCGGGGGGTGCATCAACAACTACGCGTCATCCGGCGGGGCAGCCCCTACGGGGGGCGAAAGAGGCTGCCACGTGGGTGATAGCTGGGATCGAACCAGCGACCTAACGATTTTGAATCGTTTGCTCTACCACTGAGCTATATCCCCGTGCCACGGCGGTTACCCGCCGCGGACTTGCTACTTCGGAACGCGACCGTTGTTGCAGTTGCATTCTTTGCGGGTTGCGGCGCCTTTGCCGCCATGACCGTAGTAGCCCTTTCCGCCGCAGTTCGAGTGTGGCTTCGTCTTGTCCATCTCTCTTTGCTCGTCGGTCTTGAAGAACATGGCGTCTCTTTCTCTCGATGAGCCACGGATTGTGACTCGACGTACCCCAGACTGGAATCGAACCAGCGACCTCCTCATTTCTTGCAACACGCTTCTCTTCCAAGATTGTGTCACCTGAGGTGCTCTACCGCTGAGCTACTGGAGCTGGGAAGCAACCGATCTGCTTGCTACGTTGCAAACTTCACGGTCGCCCCTCGGCTGCGCATGCATATCTTACGAACATTGCCGGACTTGTCGCGACACTGCCCTCATAGATTGCTTTCTCTGTCTGTTAAAGAGCACAGAGTAGCGCACAGCGAACTGCTCACGAAGCGTACCTCTTGATCAACTCGCTGTGCACACATCTGCACGAACACCATAGTACTGCTTTTATGGCGTTACGTCAATAGTATGACTAGATTTTTCCTGCGAGGAGGTCTTCTTCGAACTGATGTATTCCTGCGAGCGTCTGCTCGTAGTGCGAGGTATCGGGAAAGTCGAGATCTTGAATATGCTTCCATACGGCGTGGAGTAGACTGGTGAACCGCTCAAGCTCCTCTGTCGACACATCGATCAGCTCAAGGTGGACGATGTCACCGCTTTTGTCTGGCTCGACAAACTGCAGTACGCCGCGAGTCATAGTATAGCGCTGCCATTCACGCGAACGCTCGATAAGAAGCTTGTAGAATAGTAGTTGTTGCCGGTATTTATGTGCTTTTATCTTTTGATAGTCTTGACCTTTGTCCCACGAGGTCAATGCGCCTCCAGTTTTATAATCTGTCACGGTGGCGGTCATAGCATCTTTGTCGAACTCCACTACGTCGAGTTTACCGGTGAGGTGTACTTCGTCGCACCAGACATCTTGGTGGTTGAAGTTGAGTTCGGCTTGTTGTTCAGCGGAAAAACTGCTGTACTTAGCAGCGAGGAACGCACGCAGGGCGTCACTTCCCTTTTGTAGATACATGCCCGACTCTTCTTCAGTGAAAGGCATCCTGCCGAGCGACTTTTCAAACTCGTGCAAGATATCTTCTTCGGGCTGCGGTGATTTGTGCGCTCGTATATAGTCGTGTGCGCGCTGCAACGTGGCATGGATGGCAGTGCCGTAGTTGGCATGTGGGCTCGGGCTAGTCGGAAAACGCAGTAAGTTTCCAAGTAGAAATGCTTGTGGGCCGCCCTGTGTGATGTCGACAAAGGTGTTGACGTGCGTCGCGCTCAGTTTGTAGCGAAATAGCAACGGTGCTAAGTAGTCTCGCATAGTATTTGTAGGGATGGATACGATCGGTGCATACCAGTTGTGCATAGCTGCCTGGAGCGGCGTACTATGAGCATGCGCATCGGTTATAGCTTCTTCTGACAGCGGACTACCTACGAGGAAACTTGCGCGCAGCATTTCTTTTGCGCTGTCGTTTTCTTTTGCATACGAGATATCTAGCGTGTGTTTGGCTCGTGTCATAGCTACGTAGAACAGGCGCAGGCGCTCGTCGTAGGTGTTTGCCGAGCGATTGAGGCGGAGATTTGGCGGGAAGACGATACTGTCACTTCGGGAGCGAACTTTTTCACCCCATACGCTATCCGCCGCATTTACTATGTACACATGCTCAAACTCTAGGCCTTTGGAAGCATGAGCAGAGAGCAGTTGTATAGCCTCACTCTCTTGGCCGACATGACGGAGGCTGGTGATGCGGGTTTCGGTGTCGCGGTTTTGGGTGATGAACGCAAGGAAATCAACAAGACGTGGCTTTGTCATATCAACTTCGTGTTCGCGTAGTTTGCGGCGAATAGCCGAAAGATTTTCGAGGTGCATGATGTAGCTCGACGCGTCTTTTTCTAGGTCGTCTGCTGGGAAGAAATAATCTCGTAGGGGTGACACATAGTTGTCGTCTAGTTTTGTGGTGCCGAGGAGTACATCAATCATGCGCTCGAGCGGCATGTGCTCTGATTCTTTCGCGCACATCTGCAGCCAAGACCAAAACTGCTGCATATTGTCGTGGTGCTGCATGATCTCAAGCCACGACTGATGCGTGTTGCTGGCTTTGAGGCTGATATCCCACAGTGTTTCTGGTGTAATGTTCCATGAGGGGTGTGCGAGCAGCTCCGGTAGTAGTGAATTGGCGAGCGTATGGTCAGCTTCTGCAAGTGCAACCACTATGCGTCCGACATGCTCGAGTTGGCAAACCGCCTCGTCATCGAGTACGTTGTCACGCCTATCATAGCTGACCGGCACTTTGGCGTCAGATAAGTGTCCAAGTAGCCCCACCAAGTCTGCGTGGCGCCTCGCTATCACCGCGATAGATGAGGCTGGTTCGCCTGCATCGATACGTGCACGGATACTATGTGCGAGCCATGCGCGTTCGGCATCTGGCGTAGGAAGTTCAACGATCTTGGCACTCGCCTGCTGTGACGTGACGTGCGGCGTGAGGGTTTTGTCGAGGGTATCTATTGTGTGTTCAAGGCGTTCGCTCGCTTGTGTAATCACTTCTCGTGCACCGGTGAGTACTGGTGCCACGCTGCGATAATTATCGCGCAGTGTAATATGCTGTGTGCGCGGATATAACTCTGCAAATTTGATGATATTACCTACCTCGGCACCCTGGAAGCCATAAATCGCTTGATCGTCGTCCCCCACTACTAATATATTCGGTGCATCTTCCACTATGGGGTTATTCGTGAGGTTGCGAAGGATGCGCATCTGCGCGAGGTTAGTGTCTTGAAACTCATCGACCATGATATAGTGATATTTTTCTTGCAAGTCGTACCGCAGGTCGGGATTCACCTCGATAGCATGCACCACTTGCATGATCATATCGTCAAAATCAATCAACTCCGATTCTTGCATAATAGTCAGATATTTGTCGTAGATACCAGAGAGTGCGCGGAGCTTTGGTTGATACTTACTCGCTTTAAGGATAGGTCGGCGCTGCGAATCCATAGTCATCCACTCTTTTTTCCACGCAGTAAGTGGAGGTGTGACTTTCGGATGAGCGTCTGCCGCATCGATAGCGTGCTGTAGGCTCTGAGTCAAGACCTCAGAAAGCGGCTGCAAGGCATCGAGAGGCATCGACTCGGCGATATCGTGAATCTTTGGTATGATATCGGCCAGTTTGTTGCGAGTCGATTTGCCGATGCGATCCGTAAATGCTTCGGACACCAACGCACCTGCTATCTCAAGTGCTTCATCGGTCGCATTGAGTAGCGCGGTAAACTCAGCATTTGTCAGGCTGGCTCGCTTTAAGTCTGAGATAGCACGGATGATGTCGCTGATCGCCGTGTATTTGCCGTTCATCTGGCTTCGTAGTGGATTGTCGTAAGGGAGGTCGTCGAGGATGGAGGTGATGATACGGTGGATAGACAGCTCATCGGCCGGCTTGAACTCTGCGCCTCGGTAGAAATATTCTCTGTAGCGACTCATGATCTCGGTACCAAACGCGTGGAAGGTGTAAATGGATACATTGTAGGCACTGCGCCCAATGATGTCTGTGAGGCGTTTTTGCATAGCGACCGAACCACTTTCGGTAAATGTCAGGCAAAGAATATTTTCGGGAAGTTCATCTGTTTTTCGAAGTATGTTGGCCGCGCGCATACTTAAAAGCTCTGTCTTGCCTGTGCCTGGCCCAGCTACGACCATCACTGGCCCGTCGATAGCATCGACTGCGGCGCGCTGGTGTTCGTTAAGTTTTTTGTAGCGAGATTCAAATTCCATTATTACTAGTATAGCGCAGATCGCCATTGATGGTATCCGTACCACATCTAGCCATATCGTATAACCGTCACTACGCAGCGCGATGAGAGAACGAAGTAGATATGTGGCTTACGGCTTGTTTCATGGCTGTGCCGCCAAGCTCAACTATACGCGGGTAACTCTCAATTACTTCGTGTGCGGCGCGCATGCGAGCATCCCATCGTTTCATGCAGCGGGGATCTGTGATGCTCAGATGCGCACCGTTGAAGTTTTCAACACTGAGGTTTTCATATGGATCAAACTTCGGCTTCCAGCGATTGCCCTGACCCATGATATCGCCCACGAAGTTTGTGACGTGTCCAAAGGTATCGAGCGGCATATGCTCCGCCGCTTTGCCTGCAGCGCCGCTCAAAAGCGTAGGTACTTCTTTTGCATGTTGAAATAACATGCGTGGATGAAATGCCAACGTGCGCGGGTATTCAAGTAGCGCGTTTGCCGGCAGTGTCAAAAACGCAGTCGCGGCGTGGAACTCGTTGAATATCATGTGCGGTAGTTTGGGTAAGTCTCTTGCTAAGTCTATGCCGTCGGGAAAGCATGCTACACGGTAATCTCCTACGATGACTTTTTTGCCTACATAGGGTGCTTTTGCTGTCACGCCAAGTGCATGCATACTACCTCTCGAGTCTCCATCTGCCCACAGATTGTCCGGATCGCGGTCTGCGCGTTTGTTCATAAAATCGGCAATTTCTAGTATGTTGCATACGCTTTTGCCAAAATGACCCCGCCTATCCCAGTTTTGTTGTGGCGAAATAAATACAGTATCTATGCCTACTGCCGCAGCGCGCTGAGCATGGTCGGCGTTGAGACCTCTGTCATGAGTGAGCCAGGCTGCGGTAGCGACTATACCGACATCGATAGTGCGGTGCTTAGCGTGGGTGGAGGTTACTTCGTACCATGTACCATTCTCCATCTGCACACGCTCTTTTGTTATGTGCGAGCTGGCCGTTTCATCTGTATATATTTCTTGCGTGCTAGCTACCGGATTATAGAATTCATCCATTAAAAAATCCCCGCTTTTATCGCGGGGCATAGTATCAGTGTCGTTTGGTTTTTCTGCGAATGATGCTGTTTCTGCATGTACTGCTGTCATCTCTCACCTTTTTTACGTGTGGTGAATGTCAGTATACACCTGCCGCTTACGCTTGTAAACTGCTTTTTGCTCACTACTGTTGGCGGTGGTATACTGATACATATATGACAGAGCAAAGCTACGACGACCTCGCTATAGAACAGATTGCCAAAGATCGATTTGGGATTGATATCGAAATCCGTCAAATGATTGCTCGAGAAATTCCGATCAGTCATACCGGCGAGGCCAGTGTTTTTTTGTCGAAGAAAAAACAGCTATATGCGTATATCCACGGCCAGTCCAACTTTGTACTTGGTGATATCCAAAAGATCGTGTCACGAATGGGTCTCAAGGCTGAGTTATATGTACCACCGAAGGGTCAGCCGCACTATTTTGATGACATTGCACGAGATAAATTTCGCGCAACATACCCTGGTCGTGCGGCAAGTTCAGAATCAGACTTGCGGTACTACAAGACACTCGCTCCGTACAATCCTGCGCTCATCGTGATTCATGAAGTGAAAAATGGTGAGATTAAACAATTTGATACTGACGCGTCAAGCAGCTGGAGAACTGTTGCGAAATTCGCTTACCGACGCATTAAGACGTCCTGACGGTTCAGCTTGCTCTGGATGCTGTATAGATTGGCGGAGTGAACGGTAGCGATCAAACAATTTGCCAGGTTCAAATATACCGCTTGCACCAAGCGTAAAGTTACCCATCTCCACCTCGCAGGGATCTTCTGTCCTTTCGAGCGCAGATGCTGTGAAGCTGGAAATCTCTAGGGAATTCTGGCCGAGCAATATAGCCTGTCGCACGCAGGAGGTGGAAAATTTGCGACGTAGTATAGGGTCGACATAGTACCAATTAAGGCTGACGAGCGCGTCAGGCGCTTGAGAGGAGAGGAATGTGTACACTTCCCCATATTCTCTTACGGGTACTTGACTGAGGCCGTTCGTGTCCTCTGCGCCAACGACTAAGTCTGCAGTTCGTTCGCTCATGGATTTTCTCATGATAGCTCCTTTCGTTGCTGTCTGACATCCGTTTTACGCCCGCTAGAGTTTTTTGTCAAGCACAACGAGGTGCTCAATATGGGGTGTACGAGGAAAGAAATTATAACCGCGATGCGCACGAATGCCATATGTTTCGGCGAGCTTGGCGACGTCTCGCGCTTGGGTGACTGGATTGCAGCTAAGGTAGATGATACGATCTGGCGCAACCTCGAGTAGACGTGCAACGACGTCCTCGTGTAGACCAGCACGCGGCGGATCGACGATGACGGTCGCGTCGCTAGTAATATACTCAAGCGCCTGCTCGCTGGAACTTAGCACGGCTTTGGCCTGCTCGGTGCGACCAAGCTGCACAATGTTCTGTTCCATCTCTCGTACGGCGTGTTCGTTGACTTCTACGAGCGTGACGTCATTGCCGCCGATCGTGAGGCCGATAGTACCTACGCCGCTATAGAGGTCGATAACCGGCTTATCGGCTTCGATCCACTGCTTCATGTCGTCGAGTGCTTGCTCGTACACCGGCAAGTTTATCTGGAAAAATCCTTCTGTAGCATAACGAAACGGCACAAAATGAATAGTATCTTCGAGTACGGTGCTCGCGCCGGTATAAAGCCGCTTCGTGATGACGCTCGCTGGACTTTTTGGGTTTGAATAGATTATTTCACCGTTTGCGGCTACGTCGCTCAATGAGGTCAAGAGTGCTGCAGCATCGAACTCTTCATCTTTGACATACAGCTGCCAGGCAGTCTCCTCTGCTAGATTACTCCTGATAAGGAGGGTCTTGAGTGTGCGACCCCCTATGCTCAGGTTGTTTAGCTCGGCGAGGATTTTCTGAGATAACTTCGTGATAGCCGGCGATGCCAAGCTGGTTTGTTCGACGGCTATTTTTGTATGTGAGCCACGGCGAAAAAACGCCAGGCTGAGCTTTTCTGTGTCGGTGTCGTACCAGAAGCTGTATTCTACTTTATTGCGATACTCGTATTCGACACCATCGGTGTAGGTATCGATAGGATTTGGCAGTACGATGTCGTGGAGTTCAAACGCTTCTTCGATAAGTGCGGATTTGTAGTGCGATTCGGCTTCAAACTTCATGATCTGCCAAGGACTGGTGCTTAGGTAGCTTTCTGAGTCTTTTGGCTCTATGCGTTCATCTGACGGGGTTTCGACATGTGTGACGATACCCTCAAGGTACGAGGTTCTTACTTTGACAGGCTGTACGACTACGGTTTCATTTGGCAAGCCGCCCCACGCAAAGCACTTTTTGCCAGAGGCAAGTGTTCCGATGGCTTGTCCTCCGCCAACTATGCGGTCGAGCGTCACCGTGACAGGTTCGAGAGTTTTTCTAGGCATGCTGTACAGTATACCATCTCTTTGTCATGCGAGCTCGTGCTCCTGTGGTGGAAGTGATTATGCTTGACTTTGCACTACTATAGTATAAAAGATATAATAATATTGACAAATATGTAAAACTATGGTAGTATTGAATCATAACAAAACGCAGTATTTTATCAATAATGTGTCACACGAGAGGTATAACAATATGAGCCAAGAGATGAAAAGCCTACAAACAATCAACGTCGAAAAAGATCCACAGACCGTGAATGTCGATGGATTCGACAACATTATAGATGACAACTTTAGCAAGAATGAGCAAGAGTCTCTTCAGCGTGAATATTATGCAGGTCTCACAGATCAGCTTATTGAGGGACTAGGATGGGTCGTTGACGAAGCTGAGCGCGAAGTGCTTATATCTAAAGTGACCATAGCCCTTGAAGGAGGCGAAGATCTCGAAAGTAAAACTGCCAATCTTCCGCATGTCATAGAAGCGTACAATACGATGAAGCAGGTACGAAGCGAGAGCGACGTGGAAGTACAAGATGTTGAGAACGAGCAGTCACCTCGCCTCCCTAAAACTAAACGCATGCTTGGCCGATTTGCGGCAGCTGCGAGCGGTGTTAAACAAGCTGTGTCGAAAACGGCAGATTATGTCGAGCAATCAGCGTCCGATGCACTTAACTATGCGGGAGCGAAATACTTTGTCACTTCTCAGAGCGCTGCCGAAAAAGTAGATTCGTCCGCGAGAGCTGCGCATGGCGTATATAAACGCGGTATGGACAAGATGGCTACAAATGAAGATGATACGCGCAAAATGCGTGCAGCCAAGAAGATGGGACGCTTTGGTCTCAAAGCTGGTGTGATCGCAGGCGCAGTGACAGGAATTGCGGCAGTATACGGTGGATATCGTGCGGGAGCTGCAACACTTGAGCACATCGATCATATCGTCGTGCCTGGTACAGGTTCAGCGCCTGATCAGAATGTCATCAGTGGTGACAAAGTGACTCTTGGCTACGAAGCCGAAGCCGGACCGCTTGTGGGCGCCATGCCATACGAACAGTCTGTGGAAAGTGGTGTCCAGAAGTTTATCGATACACTTAGCGGTATGAGTAACGGTGAAAAAACAGGTACAGGCTTCTCTCAGGGTGCTGATGTTATCCGTGATGCTGCTAGTCGGCTTTCGCCAGCAGAGCAGAATCAGCTTACTCTCAACCTTCTTGGTGATCCGTCGGGAGAAAAAGGTATCTTGACTGTTGCCCACAACTCACCGCAAGGTCAGTTGATGTCACTTCTCGGATTTGACACTTCCGCGCTCAAGGATACCGGCGGCGCAACTATCCATGAAACTCGTGTATCAAATGACATCATGGCAGATGCATCGTACACAATTGCTGATGCGGAGAAATTCAACTCTGCGGTCGCGAGCGGTGATGTAGTCGGCGTACTCCGTATGCTTGCTAACACCGGCGAAAAAGGTGCAGGCTATGCTACCACCCACGCTGGTGCACTCGCAGTACTACCGGAAGATCAGGTGTTTTATAACGCCCTTAATCCCGGTAATGCGTCTGTGACAACAGAGCAAACTGCAAATGGCACACTTACGACCATTACTCCAAATGTAACTGCCGCAGAAAGCATACTCGCTCGTAACACTGGCATCCGTCTGACGCCAGAAGCTAGCGAAGCCCTCGAAGCAGCTTTCGACCCTACTGTGTCGAACGAACAGGTAGCGCATGAGGTTGTAGATGCTGCGCAAGAAGGTATCAACAACACTCCGTGGTTGCCGCCTGAGGCAAAGCAAGGTATTAATACTGCCGTAGAGACTATCAGCAGTGCGATGGACTTCGTTGCTCCCGCGCAACAAGTCGCTCCACAGTCAGCACCTGCGCCAATGCAAGAGATGGTTCAGCAAGCTGCCCCAGCTGTGCAGCAGGCTGTAAATACCTTTGTGCCACCGGCACAACAAGGTATGGTGAATGACTTCCTTGGCCAATTCGGTGTTAAGTAAATCACGAAGTTTTTAAAAGCAAAATCGCCGCCCCTTTTACAGGAGCGGCGATT
>Ga0209404_10000063_pt1 | contig 100231 bp, 101 predicted proteins | sample TroAtlMetagenome_2_FD_187447 | JGI IMG/M metagenome (GOLD analysis project Ga0209404, IMG submission 187447) | Marine eukaryotic phytoplankton communities from Atlantic Ocean - Tropical Atlantic ANT8 Metagenome (SPAdes) (version 2) | ecosystem: Environmental > Aquatic > Marine > Oceanic...
ATGTATTTTATAAATCGTAACTTTGGAAAACTGTAAAATTGGAAATCTATAATTATCTATAGTTTTATGCTTAAACTCCACACGCCAACTCCAGTAGCTTCCTCCACACGCCAACTCCAGTAGCTTACTCCACACGCCAACTCCAGTAGCTTACTTCGCTACATACTCAATATACCGATTACCAAATTGGTCCGTGGTAATTTGCTCCGTTGTATGGTCTCTGACACATTTATCACACCATAAGCCGTACCCCCCTACACTGTAACAAATATCTACTAGTGATTCCGTATCGCGTGTCAGACAACCACAATCAGAAGGGCATGTAACCTCGGAGTCTTCACATGTTGCGCATAAATGGACAGCAGGATATTTCTCACCATGCACTGTAGTATATGGTGGTATTGTCCATGCAATTTCCTGAGGCGTATCAATACCACAATTATAACTACCAAAACAAACCTTTTTAAGTTTCGAAGTTTCCTCTGCTACTAGTTGCTGATGAAAATTATAAACACTCATTGGACCAGTCCCATTGTGTTTCCATAGCTTAGCTGGTTTTGCTTTAGCTGCGGGTTTTGCTTTAGCAGGTTTTGCTTTACCTGCGGCTTTGGCTAGTCTCAATGCATTCGCACCCCATGGCTTACTCGATGCTTCAATCCGAAAGCCATCGATATCGATATCAACAGACTCTTTCGAACGAATTGTGGAATGCGTGTTGCTCCCTGTCTGGTTTTGAGTGATCTTTACCATGTTTGTGTTTGCTGTTATTGCTTTGTTTGTTTTCTTTTGTTTGTTTTGTTTGTTTTCTTTTTGCTTTTGTTTGCTTTTGTTTTCTTTTGTTTGCTTTTGTTTGCTTTTGTTTGCTTTTGTTTGCTTTTGTTTGCTTTTGTTTGCTTTTGTTTTGTGTGCACTAGTGCCCTTTGTTTTGTTTTATATTCTGCTGGTGCACATATACGTAGGCTACTTTTTGAAAACTTTTTTGAAAACTTTAGCATGGATATAGCAGTAACTTGATAAAAAATTATGCACTATTAAATTAAAATACATATCATTGGAAATCTATAATTATCTATAGTTTTATGCTTAAACTCCACACGGCAACTCCAGTAGCTTCCTTAACACGGCAACTCCAGTAGCTTCCTTAACATGCCAACTCCAGTAGCTTCCTCCACACGGCAACTCCAGTAGCTTACTCCACACGCACCAACTCCAGTAGCTTACTCTACGGGCTCAAGCTTTAGGGTTTCCCTTTTTTTTGTCTCTAGCCTCTTCAAGATCTTTCTCATGTTTTGCTTTTGCTATAGGATAATCCCGTAGTACCATTTCTATCCCTGCTGGTAAAAGTTGCTTACATGCTGCCTGATAGCAACCAGCAGGTCCAACTTCTTCTATTGGTAGTTGAGCTGTCAGAGTACTTGCTCTCGGGAAGTCACCTTTAATGGTTACGGTTCCATCCGTACTTCCATAAAATAAAATAGTAATTGATCCATTAGCAAAACGCATGTTTATTCTCACAACTTTTCCATTAAAAAATTCATTGGGATCCACTGATGCTATTTTCATTGCGTTCGATGCAAATTCATTGGGATCCACTAGTTTCGGTTTTGGATCATTCGCAGAATCGCTCAACTTAGCTCGCTTCGCTGGTTTAGCTTCAGAACCCTCCGCGACATTATTCGCTGGTGGCGGTTTACTCAATGCATTCGCACCCAATGGTTTACTCGAAGACTCTTTCGAACAAATTGTGGAATGCGTGTTGCTCCCTGTCTGGTTTTGAGTGATCTTTCCCATGTTTGCTGTTATTGCTTTGTTTGTTTACTTTTGTTTACTTTTGTGTGCACTAGTGCCCTTTCTTTTGTTTTTGTTTGTTTTTGTTTTTTGTTTGCTTTTGTTTTTGTTTGTTTTTGTTTTTTGTTTGCTTTTGTTTTTGTTTGTTTTTGTTTTTGTTTGTTTTTGTTTTTGTTTGCGTTTGTTTTCTTTTGTTTTCTTTTATATTCTGCTGGTGTACAGGTTATATATAGGGCGTACTTTTTTGAAAACTTTTTTGAAAACTTTAGCATGGATATAGCAGCATTAACTTGCTTAGAAATTATGCACCATTAATATATTAAAACACATATAATTTATAGTTTTATGCTTAAACTCCAGTAGCTTACTAGCTTACTCCACACGCCAACTCCAGTAGCTTCCTTAACATGCCAACTCCAGTAGCTTCCTTAACACGCCAACTCCAGTAGCTTCCTCCGCACGTGAATTCAGTTACTAGCTTACTCCAGTAGGGCCTACTTTTTTGAAATTACTCGTTATAATTTTGCAAAAAATCTTGTATAACTTTTTGATCTTTACAGTAAGAAATACATTTTTTGTCATACTCATACTTTATGCCTGCGGTAAGGCACAACTGTCTAGCCTCTTCTATATCCCCCGCTGGATCCTTTGATCCCATCCTTGGAAAAAATACACCATAAAACTGTGGGCCGTCATACATGCCAATATCTAATCGTACATGCCAATGGTAAAGCAACTCCAGTGCCTTCCAAGAATGCGAACTTGTTGTTGTTGTTGTTGTACTCGACATTTTTTGCTGTTGTTGTTGTTTGTTTTTGTTTTTCTGCTGTTGTGTGCACTAGTGCCCTTTCTTTTCTGTTTCTATTTATTATTTCTTTTTTCTTTTATTTATTTCTGTGTAGTAGTTCTTTATTTATTTCTTTATTTAGGTTTTTGAAAACTTTTTGAATTTTTTTTTGAAAACTTTAGCATGGATGTAGCATCATTAACAGCGCTAAAAATTAAAAAATTTATAAATATGTTAATGGATGTTTTATTGGTAATCCGTATCCTACAAATACCGAATCAAACGCTGTTTTTCGGACTTGTTCTTTCGTCTCTGGATGGTAGTAGTGGACTCTCATCGGTGGTACGACAATTTGCAAGTCGATATTATTTATTTTAACCATTTTTCTCACCGTGGCACTTGCAAACACCCACGACGGTAGGAGGATCATGAAAGGGTATGTCTTGGATTCCTGAAGCTGTATCAATTTTTCTAGTACCTCAAACTTCCTACTGAACGGCGGATTACTGATTAACACGTCGGCAGTCTCGGGCCATGGCAAGGTAAAGAAATCCTCTGTGGTTTCCAGCACGTCGTGTCCTAATTCCTTGAATACTTTCGTAGAGCGATTGGTGACTCCGACAAAGGGTTCCCATATGTTGATGGGTTGTGTGTATAGCTTTGGCAGGACGGTGTTCCATAAGGTGTCTGGGGTTTCCCAGCAATCGGAGTAGCGTTCGTCGTTGCGTATGGCGCAAGCTTTTAACATCAGAACACTTAGAGTTTAAAAAAGGAGAGTTGTAGTCCTAGGTTGTTGATGTCGGCGTAGGTTAGGTCATGAAGGTCGTAGGATCTTTCCGCGGCTATCATGTGTTTGCATGGGCTTGTTTCGCTTTCGCATGAGCACGCGATGGCTTTTGCGTTGTCTCTGCCCAATGCTTTGTTTAATCGTACGTAGTATACGGATTTCAAGATGGAGCCATCGATGATTCCTTGGCCTGGTGCGTTGGATTTGGTGCGTCTGGGGTTGCGTGGGCCTGCAACAATTTCACCGTAGCGTTGGCTTCGGACATAAATGTATTTTCGGTTGTTCTTTTCATTTTCTGGTATAAATTCTACGTAGCGATGGTCGATGTCGTTGAAAATAGCGGTATCGGATCTTGCGAATCTTAAGTTTCTGCGCAAGGGGATATATTGAAAGTCCACTGGGTCTTCTGCTATAGGTGGATAGTTGCGTCGTAAGACGGTGTTTGGGACGTTGCCTTGTTCTATGTTTTGAGCTCGTTCTTGTATGGTTTCTCCGTAGGTTTCGGTCCATGGGATGTTTCGTTTTCGGCCTTCTCGGTTGCGAGCGTTGCGAAATGGCCCTCTTGCATGGCGTGGCATGTTTTTGCGACTGTGCTAGTTTTATTTTATACGTTTTTTCCGCCTTCGCCGCCGCCGCCGTCGTCTGCCTAATTTCCTGCGCAGCTCGGATTCAGGGTACCAGTGCACAGCGACGCGAGCTCTAGCGGGTGATAGCTGGTGTTTGTGGCGGTGCTGCCCGAAGGTTGGTGTTACTTCGCTTTTGACAATGCCCTTATGCGGTGATGTGTCCCTGGTATCACAACAAGGTGTAAGTAATATACTGCCCATAACACTTAAGTGTTTTAAAATGCGTGAGTACGTTCCTGTAAGTTTACGAAAGAGTTATTTAGATGCTATGCTCGGTGTGGAGGTAGTGGATCGATTGTATTTCCGCTTCTCTTGTATTTCTTGTTTGGAGCAAGCTAATGTGTTGGTTTACGATGGCAGGCGTTGGTCTTGTCTTTACGAGGGGTATCATTTTTTGGCGTATAACGAAGATGGTTGTCGTTTTTTGTGTGGTAAAGCTGTATTTTTTACAGACGGGGAAGTGTGTATTGTAGCACAGGAGAAATGGTATGACGATGTATGTTTTACGGATGAAGAGAGGGAGCGTTACATTCGGAGTCAATATTACGAAGTTCTCAATCCATCGAACGAATTGTATATGCCTGCGTACGACATGGTGTGTAATGGGAGCGAATTGTTTCATTTATCGGTGTTGTTTCCTGTGTTGATGAAGCAAGGGAAGCTGTTGTTTCGGCCGCTGAAGAAGCAGAGGGATTACGTGTTGAATATTGGAAATTGCGTCTATATATTCAATTTGTATTTGATACGAAAGCAAAGTGTTTTAAAAATATGGAATCAATGGCAGTTGTACAAAACCCGAAAGCAGGTTTTGTTGCAACGCTAAGGGAGCAAACCGCTAACGCGAGACACGATAAAGCAATGAAAGAGCGGTACGAGCGATTACAACAGCGTTGGAGTGAGTACATATCACGGGATGATCATAAGTATAAAGTGGGTGAGAAGCGTAAAAATTCAGATACATAAGTATAAATAACAAAAGGAAAAGCGTATATTATACTATAAATTTAGAGCACTAGTGCCCTTTTCTTGCCCACTCCTTTATACAATATTGCATGATAATCTGCATAATCGGATCACATATCTCTATGCGTAGCAGCGCTTCCTCTATCCGTTTCCTACTTTCCTTGCACACCGTCATGCCAATAGTAAAGGAGGTTCCGTAGGATTGATTGATTTGCTGATACAATGCCCTGTATGCATAGGTAAGATTTTGCTGTATATATGTTTTTCCACATTCGATAACGATGGCTTTGAGTGCAACACAGTCATCGATTGCACGATGAAATTTAAGCTTTTTGTGGTTTTTACATATGGAGTAATAGACATTGCTCAATTTGTACGATGGTAAGGAAAATACTTTTTTCGTGATGTAATGGTAGCTATCCAATGCCGTGAATTGGTAATCTAGGGCACATGCCTCAATGGCACCATCTATTATTTTAAAGTCAAACGAGTTGCCGTTATGAGCAATGAACAGAGGGGTATTGCCTGTAAACTCAAACAGTTGTTGCAATGCCTTCTTTACAGGGAGTGCGTTGGATGCATCGTACTTGATGCGTGATATGATTTTATTCGTAGGAGCAGATTTTGTTTTCTGTGCAAATTCTGCTTCTTTCACGCGCACAAAGGTATGGTATTGCCTATCATCAAATAGCGAGATGCACCCGATGCTGAGTATGAGAACGTCAGCGCGTTTAAAGCCCGCCTTCATGATCGGAGTTTCCAGATCAATGATATAGTACATGGGAGCTCGGTTCGTTGTATGTGTGCGTGTATAGTTAGTATATACTACAGTCGTAGGTGTAGCAAAATGAGTTGCACTGCTACAGATAATAATTTTTTTAATGTGAATAGCTTTACATATATCAGCGAGATATGCGAAGGCGGTTGGTATTTGGTGTTATCCATCGTGGTAAATGTAGTATTAGCCCTGTTTGTCATTTACTTTGGAGAGCAGCGGTTTAGGTACCAGCGCTTAGTTCAGTTTATAGAGGTAAAGTATACGGAGAAGAACAAGATACGAGGCGAGTGGTTATGTACTTTTAATGTTTATCAACGGTGGTTAACCCTTCATCAATTAGTTTTAGTGGTAAATTTTATATTTTTAGTTTATACAAACATCTTGCAACTCTTACTGTCGGCCCTGTTCAATGTTGTATTTAGGTGTTTGTTTTATTATTACGATTGGATTCCCAATGATGGGCCAATGTATAATCGAGTACGCGACAGAGATCGCAATGACTTATTCAGCCCCGTTGCTGGTACCTTTTAATTTGTATTGCTTCAATGGGATTGAAGAGCCAGTCATTGGGTAAGCAAGGTTAATGTTTTTATGCAAGGATTTCAAAAAACCATTCAGTTGTCCCATTCGTTGGAATTCTGTGACTGCAACAAAGTATGGTTTATTGGTCAACGTGTCGCGTTTCACATCGCTGGATTCGTCCAAGGATTTATGGAACAACTTTTGAAATTCTGGTATGTGATACTGACGCATATCTACATAGGCGTTGTTCATGGCTTGAATCGAAGTACAAAACGTGGTTTTCGCAAGAATGCCCAAACGTTCTTGTATCAATGGGATATCCGCTGTGTCAAGCGATATTGGCGCTTCAGTGGCTGGATCACTTCTGTGCCACTGTTTCACAACGTATGCAGGTCCAAACAATCCTTGAATATTCTCATTTGGTTTTTGTGAAGATCTTCCATTCTCATCCGCTAATAAAAAATATTTAATATACCATGAAGATGATCGTATGTCGGGATCGTCACACGAGTCTTTCCAATAGCCAGGCAATGTGCTTGGATCAACGGAAGGGGTCACCTGATCAGAATGCAATGATAACCATTCTGTAGTAGGAAACAACCCCGAAAATACTGTGATTCCATATCTATCATCGCTGTATGGTTCACAAATACGAGGTCCAGGATTCTTAGGATCGTAGAATAATGGTAGCTCGACCAGAGACGGAGTTCCTTTGACAGGAAGTTTGTAAATGGAAATAACTCCTGAATGCTCTGTTGGTTGTTGTGGTAATGATGCCATATTTTTCTTTGTTTGTTTTTTGGAATTAGCTTTCTTAATATTTTGAGCTCGCTTCGCTTTATTTGTATGTTAGCTGCCTGTTTCTATGCTTATGTTTTTTATGTTTATGTGTTTCTTTCTTTATGTTTTCTATGTTTATGTTTTCTATGCTTATGTGTTACTGCCTGTTTCTATGTTTATGTGTTAGCTCTGCCTCGCAATGTTTCATCCCTCCATTCGCGTTACTTATCCATGCTATACCCATGCTAAAGTTTTCAAAAAAGTTTTCAAAAAAGTTTTCAAATAAAGCGAAGCGAGCTCAAAAGATAGAAACACATAAACATAGAAACAGGCAGTAACACATAAGCATAGAAAACATAAAGAAAGAAAGCTAATTCTAGAAAGAAAATATAGAAAACACAGCATAACAGAATTCGTTGAGAAGATGTTATCCAAATTAACAAACCCACTTATACGTGGTGTGTTGAAACAACACACACAACAAAAAGAAACACAAAAACGTCGTACCAGAGAAAACTTTGAGCATGCTAGAGACACAAAAGTAGAAAGCGCAATGTTACACGTGTACAAGTCTAAAAAACAACTTATATCGGCTTGTTCCATGGCATTATTGGCCTGTCCTGATGGCAATGAAGCGTTTTGGAACAAGGTCTATGCGCAAGACCCTGTTACGATGCAATGCATTCGATCTAAATTGAAGATCGAGTACCACAGGGAGCAACCAGACCATTTATTGTCTGGTGTATTCAATCCAAAGGTCCAGCCTGGAATGCAATCCAATGAGTCTCACACGTGCTCCTGTCATCAATATAACTTGAAGGAAGCGTACATCGTCACGCACAAGGAGACAGGAGAGTGCATCCTGTTGGGATCCAAATGCATTGAGCTGATGAGCGAGGTTCCAAAAGAGGCGAAGAGCAAATTCAAGAAACACAAGTGGGAAATTGTGAAGAAGCAAAGAAAGGCCATGCGGAAAAAAGAACTTCCAACCGAACGACAGATCCGCATGGTGATGGTGTACCGAGCAGCCATGACGGAAGAACAACTGAAGCAGTCGGGGATGCATGGGGATGATTTCTATGATTCAAAATGGAACAAAGACAGTATCAGTGATTGGATTGGTACGTGGTACAGGAAATTACATACGCGAGACCATTGGAAGAAGTTTCCTGAGGCGAAGGTATCCGAAATGCTCAACGATTGGATAAACTGTATGGACAAAAGCGATTACCGTACACCAAGTACACCATTGACAGGGTTCCGAAAAGCGAGCTCACTACAATCCAAAGCGAAGCGGGCCCTACCTAGTGTCATACCTCCTCGTGAACCAGGAACGCTGTTTGCATCAACACCCAACACCTCGGCATCCAAAAAGCGTTCGTTTCGCTATAGCGGAAGACTCCGTGGAAGAGAAGCGAAAGGTCTTTTACGTTTACCGTTGAAGGATAAAGAGTTTACTGAAGCCCAATTTCGGAATATTATCCAATACGAAGATATCACGGATCCTATCCAATTCGTGCAGAAGCATGGCGGTCGTATGAAGGAGGGAAATGGTGGATGGGAATGTGTTGGTCTTCATTCGTATCATTCGGTAGGTGACAAATGGCTTTCCAGTGATTTTATGAAAGCTGGGATATTAATAGGTCACCAAAAACCAGACGAAGCTGAAGTTCTTTGCGCATTGAAATGGAGGTTTCCAGGTCACAGCGATGCGGAGTATGCAAACGGGGTGCGTCAATGCCTCAAGCTCTATGACATTCACATGCAGTGCTCGCGTCCTGCCCCACAGAAACGTGTTCGTGTAAAGGAAACACAACCTCAAGCACAAAAAAAAGCTAAACGAACCTGGGGTAGTTAAGAAAACCGCGGAGCGAGCTATAAAATAGAGAGCGAGTTGTAAAATGAAGTAAAGCGTAGCAAGTAATGAATATTAATAAAGAACTTAACTATGCGGCATCTTACATGCCACCTCTACCTAGACACCCTCAACGGAAACCACAAACACAACCGAAGCTGCAACCGAAGCAGGACTTACTGTACGAAGTGACTGCCTTGGCAAACAGCATTAAGTCCCGCCTGTATAAAATTGACTCGTTATTAGGTTGATTTCCTTAAATTTTAAGGAGTAGGGGGGGTATTTTGGCAATCCTCTAGACAAAAATATTTTTTTTAGAATTTAAAAACCAAAATCCCCCCCCTACTCCTTAAAATTTAAGGAAATCAACCTAAAAAAAGTGTACATTTTTATCAATAAGTGTTTTAACAAGTATTTTTTTAACCTTAATATGTCAGTCGTGTGTTCTAGCTCGAATCCTTTGCAAGTTCCGATTTGGAGGGTATCGTTTGGTGCGGACTATAGGTACTACAACTCCGAGGCAAAGGCTACGTTAGCTGTGGAAACCTATGCGAAGGATAATTCGGTATTGGATTCGGATGCGTGTCCGTTTCAATGGACCAAGTTCGACGGGGAGGTGCCAATGGATGCGACCAGTCGGATGTTTCATGATGTTCGTCTGGGGTTTAGTTACAATTCGACGAAGCAACCTATCGATCGTATTTTAACTCGTTCTGGAGAGAACCATACTAGTCGTGCGGTGCGTGGCACGGATAATTTCTCTCGTCACGGGTCTACGAATACGATGGCTACGTTTGAACCTAAAAACCGCGAGGAGTGTATAGCTATGTTGGGTGGCAGCCCATCTAAGTCGTATCATTTTATTTTGATTGGCGAGGTATATACTTGGTCTCATTTGCCTCGGTTGACGATAGAGGTAAACTTGTTGGGTGTATGCGTGGATCCTGTTGCATTTGAAGGAGATGCATGGGTTCGTAAATCGTTGCAAATGTTGTTGGAAAAGGATGAATGTGCATTTGTGTTTGAGCTTTTGTCTATACGTGATATTTCTAGGAAGGCAACGTGGCAAGGTCCAAAGAAGAAGTTGAAAGCGGCGGTGCGGGATCAACGACGGCAACGTGGATTACAAGATGTGTACACAGGCAATGCATTAAAGGGTTTTTTTCCTATGGATGTGTTGAATATGCGACATATAAAAGCAAAGGATGTTCAACGAATTTGCAATACGCTCGCGTCGTATGCTGTTCCTAGTGTCGGGCGTTTAAATTTGTTCCAATTGGATGGTAAGGTGTTACGGAAGTTACTACGCCAGGTCCCTTCAAGACAGCGTGCGTTGATGGTGCATCGCATATTAAATGCTGCCAAGTTTCATCGCAAGTCCGATTTATACGTATCTATGGTGCCAATGTTCCCAGCGACTTATGGTCAATATTTGGTGGATGATGTTCGGTTGTTGAAGCACGTTCGTGCTTTTTTCGATTCAACGGTATGTTACGATGCTTTTTTTTACGATGGTGCGATGAATGGAGTCTTTGAGCGCCAGCCCTTTCAAGTGCAGGTGCAAGCAACTTGTGAGCTGTGGGAGCATCGTTTTCCTGATCGAATGGTAGGATGGAAAGCTCGTTTTGACGTATGGAAAACATGGAAGGATATTTATTTTAAAAGCGGTAAGCTAGTGTTGGATACGTACGAATTATTGGAGAAGCACGAAGTGAATGAAACCGTGTTAAGCACTTTTATTGATATGGGATATGCAAAGGAGGTGGATAGTTATGTTCGAAGTAACCATTGTTACAAAAAGATTTGTTTTCCTAGTCACTACGACATGATGGGTGAGCTGTTGCGCCTGTTGCACGATGGCATGACAACCAAGCAAATGGTGGTGGACCTAGGGACGGTGGCGGATGGGTTGTTGTTGTATCCGAACCAGGCGATGTTGGGTCATGTTGGTGCTCGCTCTGGTATTGATATGCAACCGTATTTCGTAAAAGTTCGTTACAAAGGTCAATTCGAAGACGATACGGCCCTTCTTCCAAAAATTATCTCGCAACTTCGGACAACTGGAAAAACGGATTGTGTGTTGCTTGCATTGGAATATTGGCCAGCCGATTCCCTTGCATTTGTCTTAAGTTTATTACAAGGGACATGCCGCATCCATTTGCATTTTTTGGGGTTTCACGACTATCCAAAATTAACTATTTCGCATCGGCGCTTGATTCCATTGTACAAAGAGCTGGAACATTGCGATTGGTTTACTGCGGCGACGACGGCGAAAGTGGAAAGCAAAGTGAACGAGCGTTGGGTACAAACAAAGGAAGAGCTGCTTGCATTTATCGAGGAGTGGAAGGCGCTTCCCGCGATGGATCGTTTTTCGTGGAACAACGGCTATGGGATTGTGGTCCATTCGAACAAAGAATTGGAAAACGCCAAAACAGCTTTTCATTCTCTGTTGCCGTCTGACGATGGGAAATTCCATGCTTCCGACAGGGTATCTATCAAGGCATCAGGTGTGGTTTCACATGTATGCACGTTGTCGTTGAAGCATGTTGATAGGACCAGCCAGGGCATCGAGAAGCATCTTTATTTAGACAGCAGCATCTTGCTTGCCCACAGCAACGCCTCGTACAAAGCAACGGCATTGGAACATGCGTTTATCGTTTTGGCGAACAAGATCACTGCTCCGATCCCAAATATGATTTTGTTTGGGAAAGTCCCCAATTATTTGCTTCGGTTGTGTAGAGATTACTTGGCCATCAATGAATTGGTGATTGTGTCGCATGAAAGTTTGGACGATGTTATTTCGCAACAACAAAATTCTCCGTTTGAAATTTCGTTACAACGCGAGACGTGCCTCCCGTATTGGATAGAGCAACTAGAGGATGCGAAAAAAGCAGAAAAAGAAGCGGAGCAAGCTGCGGCTGTGGATGCTATTCACGCGGAGAGAAAGAGAAAATTGGAAAGGTTGTTTGCACAAGAACGAGAGAAATCAAAGCAGAAAATGCATAAAAACTAATTATAAACTAATTATAAACTATATCTTAATTTTTATTCCTCCTTGTCACTATCACTAGGGCAGTGGTACTTGAATTTGTGATCGGCAACCACAAAACCGATGTCTTCATAATCCCAATCAGGATCTCCTTTGACAATCTTGTGTTCCTCGATATAATGCTCTTGAAAACAATTTACACATACGGAATCATCGCCCCACTGTACGTAACATCCATCACACATCATTGTATCACAATATTGGCACGTTTGATAGGTTTCCTCTGGGCAGTTGTAACATTTTTCGGGGCCCCATGAGTCATGACATTTCCTACAACTTCGATGACAGTCGGAGTACGATTGATCACCGATTGCCATCCCGTCGATCTCCGTAACAGGGTCGTCGAATCGTATCAATTCGGCAAATTGTTCTTCACAGCACATGTAGTCGTTGTGCAGTTCCCAACTTGCGGAAAGCACAACGTTGGTCTCACTTACCTCACTTACGGAATATTTCAACCCCTGTAATCGATTACCAACAACCGACCCCTTGTAAGTCTTCCTTTCTGGTTTTGCGTCGGGTGGGCACTTCGTATATTCCAAGGTATATGCTCCATCCTTGTAAGTGAATTCGACATCCTTAAGAGGGAACACATATTTCCATCTTCTCTTACACGTAAATTGTAGAACATATACTTGATTGCCAGTTCTGGCACCCGTTCCACCTGTCAGAGTTAATTCTTGAATGCTGTTTTCCGTAAATATATTATTTACTTTACACTTTTTTCTTTTTCCCGTTAATTCTTGAATGCTCTGTTTTCGTTTTGAAGAGCTCATCGTTTTTGTTTCTTGTTTCTTGTTTCTTGTTTTTTATGTTCTTTATTCTTTAGGCGCTGGCGCACTTGTTTTCTTTCTTTACTATATATGACTTAATGTTGTATAATTTCTTCTTGTTAAAACACTTTACTATAGACACAGCATTAGTACAGAGTTTTCAAATACTTGGTTTTCAAAATTTGGTATTGAATAATCAATGGCAACAAGTGTTATGGAATTTGTGGATGAAAAGCTGGTGACCCATCGCGTGGGTAGTGGTTCCCGTCGAGAGCGATGGGAGTCTTTTTGCGAGCGCAATGGCATTAGCGTGGTTGTTGGTTGCATCGATACGTACGTGACCAATGCGTGTCTGCAGGAGTACGATGTGTTGCAAAAGAAGTATACGTCGCAGAGTATTCTTGTTTGTCAAAAGTGCAAATCCAACAACGTGTCTTATGTCAGCAAGCAAATTAGGCGTGCGGATGAGTCGGAGACTTATTTTTGTAAATGTGCAGATTGTAAAGAGCAGTGGAGGTTTAGTTAAAGTGTTATGAGGCGAGCAAGCGGGTTAAAAGTCGTACCTGATGATATTTTAAAATCTATATTTACTTATTTACAACCGTATCGATTGGTTTGTGTACCGTCGGTGTTCTCTCCTCTTCTCCCAGATGTGATAGAAAAGCATTTGTGCCCCATTCCCCTTGTGTGCAAGCGCTGGAACACCGTTTATATCGACCTGGTTTGTTTGTTTTGTCGAGTTGGGATGTACACAAAGATGCTTGTGACTACCGTAAAATGCAATACTTGCGGCCATCTGATCCGAAGAGGAGTTAGCAATGCAAGTATTTCTACGTTGATAAAAACACGGCGTAAGCGCCGAAAATTAGGTTTTGAATAAAACACTTCCGTTGACAACATGAATGTGTGGTTGTTTGGTGTTGCTTAGCTGGTGACAATTGTTTTGTGTGATGGCATATTTCCCGTTACAATGTAAATATTTGGTATTGATTAAATGGTTGTGCCATGGTAGTTGTTTTGTAAATTTATAATGAAGACAAAAATTTAAAGCGGCAACTTCACAATAGTTGGTTTGTCGTGGATTGTATTGGATGATGCATTTGATCAGTGGTTTAATGACTGCCCACGTTCCTGCAATAACGTTCTTGTTGTACGCGCGTCTGTTGTATTCGAAATGGTCAACATTAAAATGAAGGCATGTCTTAAGGCCTGCTGCTATTTTCGCATTGGATCTAGTGGTGGCCACGTCTTGTGATATATAAAGTTGGTTGTGGTGCATGTTTACGAATGGATTCTTGTAAAAGAATACGTGTTGCGGGTTGGCAATAACAATTTTGTCGGTTTGGACAGCATATCCACTGAGGTAGTTGTAAATGAGTTGGTAGGTGGATTGAAATGCGGTGCTACCAAAGACGCTCTCTACATGTATAAACTGTGTTTCTTGTGTGGAATGTTGTACAATGTCGTGTTCAAGTAACGTTTTGTAAAATAGTTTGGTAGGTAAATGAAAATGGTTGCTTGTTGCAATAAAATCACGACACTCTTGAATGTTTTTAAGCATACCCAGTACAAATGTTCTTGGTAAAACAGGCTGTTGGTGGTACGAATCGTATAACACAAAGTTGATGACATAAAAGGAGGCTAGGATTCCTATCGCCGCTACAATAATTTTAATTCGTAAGCGACGAATTTTCATTTAAGGTGGACAAATAAAACCAGTATTTATTCAATTGTTTCCACATTTTATCCTTGTCCGTGTGAACTTCTTTTTTCGACTCCATTTCCGATTGTTGCAGCAAAAAGGTTGCATATTTTGTCTCGGTGTCGGTGATGGTGTTATCTTTTGATATATATTTAATGATGATGCTTGTCCATTCCATGGGTTGCCTGTACTTCGTTGTAGATTTCATAACACTTATCTTTCTCTTGTTAAGTGTTATGCAATTTTTAAGCGAAGGCAATCAATGCAATCTTCAAAACATACAATTTGTAGGCCCGTATCATGTCACGCACGAGGAACCGACGCAAGAAGAATTACAACACGGAAAAAGGCAAACGCACCGCCTCCTGCAACTCTTACTAGACAATACGTATGTAATTTGCGGGAAAATTTTTAATTACCGAGTGAACAAAAGCGAAAGTTTGTTACAAAATTTACATGACTTTTTTTCTATTTTAATTTACAGGAAACTGCATTTTTACTACAGTCCGCAATATGGCTTTAGTTTTTGGCCAAACGAATTGGGTTTTATCTCGTTAAAAGCCATTGATGCGTTTTTCCAGGAAGAAAGTATGTTGCATGTGTTTTTTGAAGATTATATTACCGAGACAACTACGTTCGTGCGATACCACAACCAATATCGGTTTGATTACATGTTTGGAGAGGCATTTAGGCTTCAATTTATAAAAAAATGTATTTCCAGTCTCATTGAATTTGGTGATTCCCTTGGCATCAAATGGTTAATGATTAGTTGCATTCGTTCGGCATTGGATATGTTGTACATTCGGCGGTTGAGTAACTAAAATTTCATTGGTGGTCTATGCATTTGCGTATGCACTTGCCTCCTTCGTATCATATTGTTATCGTATACTTGTTCCAATACTTCTACCATTTGCTTGGTATCTTCCTGCTTAGCATCATCGGGTTCCGTAGTGTCTTGGACCTTAATTTTCTGCTCCGTGGAATGCCGATACAATTGGATAATAAAAACAGCATCGCTTATCATAAATACAACACCAAATAAAATACTAAGGGCATCTGTCAAATTGTAAGCGTCGAATTGGTTAATTATGGAAATAAATTGAAACATATCCAATGCTAATATAAAAATGGCAACCCATACCGTCATCCTGGCTAAGACTACTTGTAGGACGGTATCCAACGGAAAACTAACTAACATGCCGTAGAACGATCGTGCAATGACACAAAAAACGTGCAGCGGTACCTTTTCCAATGAATTCATTTCTACCATGAAGACATAGTACCATATCCCTATAAAGATATTAAGTATCGTAGGAATGATAAAATTTTGCGACATCAGTGTACCTGGATACACAAGCAAACAATGGTATATATAGAAGAATACGAAAGAAGAAAGAGTATATACAGATATTCTGACAGAAATACATATACATACATTATGAGCAACAAATTCTTTGAAATATTATTAAGTCTTACACAACCAACGACAGCAGCAGGTGCTTACATAGATGGTGAATTTAATGGGACAAGTGTTGTATTATGGGTATGTGAATTGCTTTTAGTCGGCGGAGCATTTCTTTATGCCGTTATGGATTACCCGTTTGACGGAAACGACGTGTTTACTACAAATAGTACGGATGGCACCCAAACAAATACGGGTAAGAAGGCAGTGTCCGAGGCAACGACTACAACCATTTTTATCTTCATACGTTTAATTGTTGTTGCTATATCTGTTGTACTTAATTTGTTCCAGGCGCAATTAAGTTACGATAAGTTGTGGCGTTTTCTGTTTAGTCTAGTGGAAACTGCTTCCGCCGTCTTACCTGTTGTGGGGTTGTCGATGATGGAAGCTACTGATAATGCTAAAATTGATACTTGTAACAACAACCAATGGATTATCCATGGTTTCTTAATAGGTAGTTTAGCAGTTCGATTGGGAAGAACATTTGCGGTGTTGGATTGGTGCAACAAGTCGTACAACAAACTTAATGATGGTTCGCCTAGTATACAAGCTTCGGATCAGTCATGGAAGCAACGAAAAGCAAACTATGCAAGTATACGTTCAAAGGCCAAGGAAGAAGTTACATATAATTTTCAATCCAGTGGAGTTCAGCGTCACGATTTGATTTAAATGGTTCAAGTGTTACGGACGTGCAAACGATGCAATTTACAATATCCAAACGAATACTTTACGCGGTCCATCCGCTCACGTAACATGAAGCTGACCAAGCGGTGTTATTATTGCCGCGTCAAATTGAAACAGAAAAAAGCAAACCATGCTACGTTAAGAGCTTGCCGTGATCAGTGGGAGCAATTCAAAGAAACTCACCCTTGCGTCGATTGCCATTTGGAAAACCCAAAGGTGATTCAGGCGGATCATGTACGAGGAACAAAAATAATGAATTGTTCGGAGTATGTGTGGTGGTGTACGCATGGGGGTGCAGAAGGCCAACGCCTAGAATTGTTAAAAACCGAAGCACGGTGTCGATTTTGCCATGTGCTTAAATCAAAAGGGGAATGGCTTGCGTTGAAACAAAAGAGCAATGCAACAAGAAACAAGAAACAGACCAGGGAATTAAGGCACAAAGAAGACAAACAAGCCTTTGTAAATAAGGAAAAAGTAAGACGTGGGTGCTGCGAGCAATGTAACAGAAAAGTGACCAAAGAGACGGTGGAGGCATTTATATTTGACCACGGCAACAATTGGAACATGAAAAATTTCACGATATCCAATTATATCAATCGGAATCGATGTAGCTTGAAGCGAGCGAAGCCGTTGTTGGTTCGGGAGATGTTGCTTTGCCAGCTATTGTGCGCCAACTGTGACTGGGAGAGCACCCGTCGTCACTTGTGGAACCATAAACCACACAATCCACACCAACAGGAGTTGCAAGATAGATTTTTAATAAATGGGTTATAAAATAAAGGAACGGAGTAGAACGATGAAGTGTGATATTTGCAATAAAGAGATAGATCGCTACCACACCACATGGTTACCCGAAAGGATGAGTGGTAGTATTCTAGTATACCCTTTATGTTTCGTGTGTACGGATAACTTTATCAAAGTTTACAATAAAAATATCTTAACGTATGTTTTAAAGAGATCCTATGAGTAATATTGCCTATTCAAGTGTATCCGAACGCGATCATTTATTAAACGACGATGCAAAAGCAGTCGAACTGAAGGACTGGGAAACCATCGACGAAATCCAATCTTTAAAAGAAACTAACCCTGAACAATACGAACGAACCAAGCAATATTTACTTTACATGAAGCAGTTTGAGGGTTTACTTAAACACAAAGTGCAACAATCTCCACAGGTAGATACATTGGATTTGGAATTGCTAATATGCATCTATAATTTATTTCTTACGTTGTGTACGTGAGTAAAATCGCTCTCAGCTCCGCGCGTTCATATTTATGAAATGGGGCCTTAAACACGGTCTGGTTGATCATACATTCTTCCAAATCGTCTATGTACTTTTCAATCCAATTTGCATTCGGTATACTTGTTTTAATCGATTCAGTAATTTTCTTACGCAAGGAATCGATTCTATGTGTTTTGATAGCGTGTTCAATCATTGGCAAATACTCGCGGAACAACTGTTTCATCTTTTTTGTGTGTAGGAGGATATGCATGCAGTTAAATTTTTTCTTGTTTGGGAGAATCTTGTTTTTTAATATCATATCTATTTCCTCACGCATTCTACTGTATCTTTTTTTTGGCGGTAAATCATAATAATTTGCATGTGCTAGTGTCATCATTGTTTATGTTTAATATGTGAGTACGTATGATAGTTGATCGTTGTATTTTCTAGCATATAAGTTTATATGTTTATATGTTTATATATTTTTATATATTTACTTCCTATTTTTGAAAATTTTGAAAACTCCCAACAACAATTTTGAAAACTCATCACTAATGCTGTGTTCATAGTAAAGTGTATTAACAACGCAAGTACAATATAAACTAAAAGCAAGCTAACAACACCATTAGATAAACAAACATAAACACATACACACATACACACATAACACACATAAACATAAATACATAACACAAATAAAAATAAACAAAATGAGCAGCAGTGCAACAATGAATTCGCGTGAAAAGTGGATATCTCAAGAGTGGGGCAACATTACACCAGATCAAATTAAAGCTACTATGGTAGTTCCACAGTCCGATGGCACTGTAACTCTTAAACCTGGAGGTAAGAAGCCCAACTGGATGAAACTCCCTGTAGGCGACACAAGGGCGCAGTTAGCTAAAATTATCGATTGGAGACTTGGTTTGGGGAAAGACACGAATGCATTGGTTGTATTATGGTTGAGTAATCGTATTCATCAAGGGCAAAATACATCAAAACGGTACCCTGCATCACCGAAGTGGTGTTGTGGTGGAACAACGGGGGTGATTCGCGAGGATGGTACTTCAAAACATTTTAAAGTTTCTGAAATGGAGGCGGCCAACACGCATTTACACCAGTATGGATTTGTTGTGGTTGATTTTACCATGTCACAGGAGGAGTTAAGGGTATTTATTGACTCTTTTAAAGAAAGCATCCAATTGTTGAACCGCGAGACTATCGATCCTGGATACCCAACGTGTCCTAGGTTGAGCAAAATAACAAAGAAGCATATGCCTCCTTTGCTGGGGTTTGGATTGGGTAAATATTACGGTGCTCCGCATACGCCATTTGCAGACGCATGTCGTTTATACAAGCCGTTGAAGCGTGTATTCGAACATTTGCATGGTACCGATGAATTATTGCCATCGTTTGATTGCATGGCTGTTACGAAAACCGCAAAAGGCAGGGTCAAAAATTGGTTGCATCAAGATCAAACGGCTGAGCATCCAGGGTTGAGTATCCAAGGCAATTTTATCCTCAAAAGTCCATGGGCTCGTTTAGGGATGATGGTTTCGTATTATCGTAAGGATGGCATAGACGATCTTCCGAAGCATGTTCAATTCTTGAAAGATGCTAGGATGGCTGGGCATTGCTTGACGCATGATAATCGTTTGAACAATAAAGTGTTGCCAACGTGGCAGCCGAATCCAAAAAACTTTTTACATTTGAAATGTATTGATGGAAATAGAAATATTCCAGGGTATTGGGAACGGTTTAACAAGATTATACAACCAACCGAGGCGGCAGAACCTCCTGCGAAAAAGCGACGATACCAAGTTTAAGTTACAATAATTTCACAACACCCGTCGTGCCGTTCGTTGCATATTGTACAATTCCGTAATTTCAAGGAGTGTACTTCAAAGCAATTGGGGCATCTTTCTATCTCTATGGCTCTAGTGTTTTGTTTTGTTTGACTGTGTCTGCTAATGGGTTCGGCAAAATCGCAAGTGAAATGCGGTGAGTTATTTTGTTGAACGGATTTGTTGGTGTTGATTGCAGGTTTGGCAGTAGTGTATTGAAAGATGAGTTCGGAAAGTTCCTGTGAAAATTCAGGCAAGGTTACCTGAAGTTCAGTTTCGTATTTCTTATAAAGTTCAATAATATCTTTATTCATACGTTTTTATTTACATCTTTACGCTCTATTTATAGTGTTGCTTCTGTTTTTCTTCTCTTCGGCAACCTTAGGGTATTTACAAAATCTACAAAATCATTTATTGAAATGGTTTCGTTGAAAAATTTGACGCTAAATTTTAACAAAACAATGATATCTTCTTCGACTAAAATGGAAGTTAAGAAATGTTCCAAGTATCCATTGGAGATAATTTCTTTAATGCTTGTGTTTGTATTTCTATTTTCCATGTGCAGCAAATAAAACACGTAAAGAAACTTCCTTGGTTCCACTTCGTCATGTGCGTTGATGTATTTTACGATTTCTGGATTGATTTGTTCAAAATGGCAAACCGCGGATTTTGTTTCGTGCTTGTCCTCTACGTATTGGTCCAGGACATAGTTGGTCAATTTAGCTGAATACAGCAACGTCAAGTTAATTGCCTTTTTAATATGTATCTTAGCTGGTTGCATGTGTTCGTTTAAGATTAGGATGCACTCAAGAATGTGATTTCCCCACGTTTCTAATGTTGTTCTCATAAAATGCCTGTTCTGTACGTACGTAGGTTTCACTAGCGTTAAATATGCTTGTGGTTTGTCTAAAACGGTTTGTGAATGTCCATGTAAATAGGAGTATGCTGGTCCTAACATGAGATAATTGGTTTTGACTTTTTTATTGTTGAGTATAGTCTTTAATATTTGCCGTTTCCTTTGCAACAACAATGCCATTTCGTCGCATCTAGACGTTTCAAATTTAATTGTTTTTACCAAATCTTTGATAATTGTTCCTATTTTTTCTAATTGATCATTACTTAATGTTTCAAAGATACGAAAGAAGGAGTTAACATGTCCGCTGATAGCAGTTAAGTATAACAAATGTTCCACAGGGTCTTTTGACGAATGGAGGTAACCAAGGTGCACACCGCTAATTTTTAGTGCAGCATCTGTGCTTTGTTGCTTAAGTCTTCGTTGTAAATTCCACAATGTCTTCCCTTGTAGTACCCTTATTAAAAAAGCAATATGTTCTTCCCTGCCGTACTGGCAAACAAAGGTCAATATATCCACGTCAAACGTATACATTTTCGTTTCGATAAAGGTATGGTTGGTTTCAATGGGCAACATGTATGTAGTAAAAAGGTATTGCACAGAAATGTTCAATTGTTGAAAATAGATGCATATCCATTTGATGTAAACTTGAAAGATATCAATGTTATCGGAGAATTGAATTGAAAATTGAATGGTATCTTTCACTTGTTGGACGATAAACTGCGCGTATGCTAATTTCTCTTCCTCTGTGTGTGTTGCCCTTTTTTGTAAATCTTCTTCTGAAAATTGAAACCCGTTTGTTTTTTCCATTAAAATTTCTAAATCGGTTGCAGTAAAATCATCACAAAACATTTCTAATATTGAAAACATGTGTAATTTCGCATGTATGATGGTGTGTTGACCACTTTGACTTTTGACAACAGCATGTTCAAATCCCATGATATATTTCAATGGCAAATTCGATGCCAAGTATACCTTTCGAACAAAACTCATGACGTCTGTAAATCGCAGCTTAGGTTGTTTTTGGTACATGGCCATAATAGTAAATCCAAGGAACGACGTAGCTTCTAGGATATACTTTCCATGTAGGCGATGTTTGACACCAATCCCTGTTTGCGTTTCGGAGTCACAGAATGATTTTTTCGTCAAGATATTTCTATAATCAAAACCATACATACCTTCGTTTACCGTGAACATATGATCAATGATGCTTTCGGAAGCAAATCGTTCAAAATTATAGTCAGTAATCGCATACACTAATGGTTTCGAAATGTGTGAGAAGTACATGTTGAACGGCCATCCAATTAACTTTGTCATTTTTGTTTGTAACAACTGGTTGATCCATCCTTTGGATCGGTCCTCTTTGCATTGCATAAAATCAAATAAAAACGGGTTCAATCCATGCTGCACAAAAAAAGGGACCGAATAAATCAAATCTTTTCTAAAATAGTATGTACCCGATCCATTTTTGACATGAGTTAGAATTTGCATGTGATAGTTGTACATGTGATGTAAGTCGGACATGTCCTCTTCTTCTAGTTTGCTATGAAAGTATTCCCAAGGCAGCGAACCATTAAAATGCAAATTCATCAACAAAACTTGCCAATAAACATGCGCATGTGGATCCTTGTGATGTGTTAACAAAAGGTTAACATTCGCTTTGTCCAACACGAAATGATGCATAAAATTGTTTGGTTGTAGGTGTGCATGGTCGATGTTTTTGAATAGGTGTGGAGTTTTTTGGTCCATCAGTTGATAATCCATATGTTTTTCTACACTGTGGAAAAAGGCTACCATGGATATCGGCAAGTTCAATTTTAAAAAGATGGAACACATTGCATTGAATAGTTTTTCACGTTTGCTCTTTGTCATCTTACTTGTTAATCGTGTTGGTGCAATCATGTAAAAAAAATCTAAATGCTGGTTGTGTTCGAATTTCGTTGTAAGATCTGCATGGTGCGTGTTTACTATGATTTTGTGCAATAATTTATCCACTTTCTCGTTGATGCTTGAGTCAATCGTTTTAATATCCATCAATACATCCATCAATACAGTTCCTAGGAACACGTAATTTGCCATTCGATCGGGAGTTCGGTGTGCAATTTTGTAGCATGGCTGGCAATCTATATGGTCGATATCAACAATGTATTTAAAGATAAATTGAATGGCATGGTAGAAGAAAGTATCTCTTCTTAAATTGATGGTGTTTGTGCGAAAGATTCGTAGCATTTCCGATTGAAAGTGGCCCGTGGTTTCTAGATCCTCTTTCCACGTTTTCCACCATATTTGTCCAATGTCCAATTCATCAAAAAACAAGATGGCCGCGTGCGATAGCAAAGTTGGTTGATTGGTTAACATGAAATGAAAGCGTTTGACGTCATGGATGTACGTTTCGTTCCACACGGGGCAGCTGACAAGAAAGAAAAAAACGGTGCCTGGGGACGTTCCTCTTCTAGAAATACTTTTTCCCAATTTGTACAACGTAGATGCAACGTCAAACAGTACATCCGTCAATTTGTGGATAAAATAAATGTATCGATTAGTTTGGTTGTCCGTGCGATACAATTCAGGATTTTCTAAGCGTTTGCTGATGTTTTCAAACGTGCAGTTTTTCATGTATAACTCCATGTATTGAACCACAAGCGACACTCGACGTGCAATTTCTTGTTTGAGTTTATTTTTGTTTCTGTCGGTTGACAATTTCAACAACTCTTCTGACCCTAATATGTCAAGGATGCCATCGGCTCGAAACGGGAAATTCCAATGCGTCGGCGACGAAGCGACATACTTGGATTTCAGATATGGCGAAATGAATAATTTTGGGTGTACTTTTTCAGACAGTATGTATTGCAAATCCGTATACATAAATTGTGTATGGGTACTCTTGACTTGGTTTGTAATACTGTGCAAGGTTCGGAGTTGCTGGACGGTGCCTCCACTCCGACACAAAAGTACACTCGAACTGTATCGTTTGGAGGTGTGTTCTTGCGCAAATAGACTGAATCGCAAATCAATATAAATGTGTTCCAAGGGTTTGAAATACGGGTCCAACTCGGGTAAGGTATTCAAATAATGCATCCCCAACTTTGATGCAAACGTATCGTACGAAAAACAACACGAGGTGTCTGCCCAATATTGCGGTCGAGTCAGCATGTACTGATAAAACGTCAATCTTCCATTTATTGGTTCTTGGTGGATGTTTAGCTCCGATTCGAAGAAGTCGCCAAACGTAAATGATTTGTCTTTATTTGTTAATATGGTTTGGAACTCCATGCACTTCTCGGTCTGTTGATGTTCGTAGCATGCCATGAAAATGTTTAGCTCATCCAACGTATCTTGGTCTCCAGGGTAAATCATTTTACCATGCTTTGTGGATTCCACCAATTGTGTAAATTTAGGTATCGTTCGCATCAACCCAATGTCGCTAAACCATAAAAATCCTTCTTGCCACGACTGAAGAAAATTACACTGCGGTGGGTACCCATAATTTTTCATACGATGCTCTACAATATGATGGCCAGGGGTATCTGCAAAGAGTCCTATGATAAAGGTTTTGTTCTTGAACCAACTGCGTTTTTTGTAAATACAGTTGGGCATATTCATTGGAAACGTCAATAAAAAAAATGCTTGAAATAAACTATCAAACGGCCACTCACAAAGCGCTCCCAAAATACAAAGGTCCTTTGAATTTTGTGGGTTCCATTTTGTATCTACACTGTTGTAGCTGTGCGGGCGAATGATATCTTTAAAAATGGTTTCTTGTTTCAACAACCGTATTACATTTTCTTTTCGTTTCGCCGCATCTTCACAAAAATGAACTACAAAATGTATTGGAAATAAATCATTGTCCGTAACCTTTGTATTTTTGCAAAATTGTAATATTGTATCAGGTACATCTTTTTGCATCAACATTCCTAAAATCAATGGACTAATTTTAAAGGTTTTGCCAATTTTAGATATTAGTTTTTGTTTAATATATTCCGAGACCTCAAGGGTTTCCACGTCGATTTTAAATATCGAAAGGTCGTTAGGCATTTCACCCGTTCCTGTATAAAAAGCCGTCCAATCCTCTTGCATCGTTGATTTTTTGATCAATGCAGCACAAGATGTCCTTGACATAATACATGGAAACAGTTTACTAAAAGGATACTTCAGGTCCTCTGTTTTCCTTAGTTGCATGATTATTTTGTTCCGTTCGACAAACGATACGCCTTGTAATAAGTCATGCATTTCTAATAATTGATCCATATTGATCATATCAACCACCTCAGAGAGGGTAACGGGAACATCCTGTTTTGCTTCCGTCGCCGTAACTTCTTCTGGTATTACATCTTTTAACGATCTAATTTTGTTGCAAAATCGCACATAACAGCTGCTGTCGGAGGACGATTTCCAGGTTGATTCAAAAGCTTTGTATTTTTTTGGTATTTTGCCGTTGGACAACCGTAATTTATTTGGCGCGTAGACGGTCCGTGGGATGTGATACAACCCAAAATTAATTTTTTTCAAGGCATAGGATTTGTCAGGGAATCGTATCTGTCTCGCGTGTTGTTGCATTAACACGTTGAATGTATCCCTTGCTTTTATGTTCACAGGGGAAGGTGTAGGCACACAGAACGGTTCGTTGCTCACTACAACTGTGTTGTCGTCAGACGACTGCACGGTGATAAATCGAGATCCATCTGCACCAAAAGCCATATCGCTTACTGTTCCCCGTTCGATAATACGTTCTTGGGGATGCTCGTATGTGTCGTTTAGATCGGTGCAAATCAACCGCATTGGTTCGTGTTCCGAATCAGTAGCAAACAACAACACATGGAACATTCTGAAAAAGACTTGCTCTTCTTTTCGATACAATCCAAAACAAAAGTTAACAGGGTCATTTGTGCTCGTCTCTGCCTTTAGTTGAAATACACCGCGCCAGGGAATGGCGTCCTCGCCTTCGATGTCTTCATGAAACGTAAACTCAAGTAACAAGCTGTTGGTGTCCAAACGCGGTGGTTGGTACTTGACACTCTGGCGCATCTGTAATTTATGTTCATGTTCTATTTCATCATCGAATATAATATTATGGAACAAATATTCTTCAAACAGCATAAAATTGAACAGTTGCATCGGTACCTGCGTCGTTTGATCGGGTAGTGGTATGGATACAAAATGGATACCTTGGCACCCTTTTCTATCTCTTTTCGGAGGAAAAATATCTTGGATAGAGTGCGTTCTGTTTCGATACGCCTTGTCTTGTAAAAATTGCAAAGCATTTTTTTTTGTCATAAATTCCGTATTCATGAAATATGCATCGTACGAATCAATCTGAATACACACTTCTTTGTAAATACCATTCTCGTAGTTTTCAGCAAGTTCGTTGAATTGCTCCTCCGACATTTCTTCTGCGTACGCAGGTTCTTCAATTTCAAAATTGGTTTCGTTGGTTTCAATAATCTTCTGTATGTAGTCTCGCTCGTAAGCTGTGTTACGATCATACGACCTTTCTTTTACAAACATGCAAAAGACAGGTGTTTGTATGATGCTATTCATCGGAGGTTGGCTGATGTACGACAGGACATCCATAATGTCTTCGTTTTTTTCGTGCGTCGTTGTCCAATGCTGCATGCACATATCACAATATACAAACACCTTGTTTCGATACGCATACTCGAAAAACGTCTCGTCTGATGTCATCGGTGTGCCGTTATTGTCGATGTACAACAACATGTTGTGTTTTTTATTTGCGATGCCTATGAATGTCTCGTCTACGGGGAGATTGTAATATGTTTTTTTGATACAATCCGTACGCAGCACAGGGTTCATCGCATGGTTTCCGTTCACGTCGGTCGCTGGGAGGTGCTTATCTAAAAAGAAGTTGAATACATGTCGCAACGTCTGCTCTTTTGTCGTCCCGACGGATCGATTAGCTTCCCATAAAGGAAATGTTATTTCAGTAGTAGGCAAGTCGCTTAGAGTATTGTTGTTTATACTCCTGCCCTTCAAATTAACGCTATCAGTAACAATAAAATCACTGCCGTTGTAAATGACGATCTCACCGACATTCACCGATTTTTGTAAAAACACTTGATTGTTCATTTTTGTTAGATTCGAAGTGTTTATATAATGTTCTGAATTAAAGAATAGTATATATTATTTGCTCTATTGGAAGAAAGAAATACAATGCAAAGGATTACAAATGAAAGGAAAAGCACCATCTCTCCAAGCACAATCTTAAAAATGCATTATCTGTTTGTTGGTAATGGGGATATTTTCATGTGTAGGAATTTGATATTAAACAAGGTCTTTGAGAATGGAATACAAATATGTTCAGGTAAAAAGCAATGCAAAGAAATCAAATTGTCGGAAGCAGAAATCTCGGAAGTGTGGATTCCATTTGCAAAAGATTTAATTGATATTATTATGTGTATAGGTGTTGCTCCCATACGATTTAAGAAAGTGGACAAAAAAATGATTCCGTATGTACCAAAAGCTGGATCGTACTCTATACAAATCACAACATCCAACGATGGCATATGCACGTACGACTTGTTTGACATGGACAGCCCAATGGATAAACCCGCACCAAACAGCATCGTATTGTATGGATTTGGGTACGACCCGCGTTCAAATGGTAGCATTTGTTCCATGATAAAAGTATTAGAACCAACGATGCAGTTTGTGCATCACATGAGCGACAGTGCATTGACTGCGGAAATGCTGCGATGCAACCCGCCGATCATTGTCGAGAAAAAAGAAACAACACAAGACTCGAAAGAAGGATTGGATTTTGATTTTTATATGGATTCAGATGCACTAAAAACCTCTACTAATTCTCAATACCAACGAGACGAACGAGCAGTCGCTAGATTGAAAAACCAACAACGATTATTTGCAAATGCTATTAACGGCGTTGAAGAGGCATCAAACACGGCAAAAACAATGAACAACATTGTGCCATTACCATCTTCTTTTCGTGTAGGCACCACTGTTGAACCAAGTGGACGCAACGATTTCACACAAATCCTTCGATCGGCATCGGAAACCATATGTTCCGTCATGGGTGTGCCTCGAAGCATGATGATTTCAGACAACGTTGTTCGGGGAGACGTAGAAGGCTCACACGACGTGTTCAAGCAATGTGTGTTGTTGTGGAAAAACATAACCTCAAAAATAATGACATTGGTCTATAGGCATATTTACAAACAGGATGAAGCAGAGCGCTTGTCTCAAATAGCAAAAAAAAGAAAAATAAAAGATATATCAAAACTCGCCAACGACGATCTCATACAAGTAGTTGTTCCTGTTACCCCATACATCAGTAACGAGGAATTAAAGCAATTGTACTTGCTACATATCATCGATTGGAACACCTACAAGCAGTATGTCATACGAAACACTAGTTTACCAATTGATTTACTTAAAAACAAAGAAAAAGATCCATGGTCCAAAGAAGACAAATTGCTGCTACTAGGAGCCAATGTGTCTACCGCAAACGACCCAAAAATGGACAAAGCACCCAAAAAAAGCACCCAAAATGCACCCAAAAAAAACACACCCACCGACAAAACCAGTACCAAAATCAAAGCGATCGGAGCGGGAAAATAACAATGCTATTTCCCTTGTATTTCTTTTACATATTTGTATTTTTTTAATTTGTATTTTTGATAAAATTTAGCAGGGGCATAGCATGGAAAATTATTTTTCAAACTTAACTCAATCCCTCGTTTCAATCTATTATGCACTCCTCTAGAACTTTTCATCCACGAGACACACACTTCCTTTGCTTTTGCTTTTCTATAGTGTTTTAACACAACCACAAATAAAGTATTGTGTTTTAAAATAAAAGTATCGGATACAGATATATATGTTTGCTTCTTTACACTATTCAACGTGCTTAAAATAACAAACAAACTCTTAGGTTCCATTTAATTATACAAAATTGTACGATATATACTACATCGAATTCCAATATGAATATATCTGAAGATGAATACGATTTAGACAACGATGGATATCCCATACTACCAGGGGATGACGATAATGCGTCTGTACATGAATACGATTCAGATGAGGTTGAATATACTGTCCCGAATGCAGAAGAACAGGAACAGGATAACAATTCAGATGAGGATGCAGTATCAACACCAGAAGAACGGGAACAGGATAACGAGACATCAATTCGCCACGTATTACAAGAAGAAAAGTATGAAAATAAAAATTTGTTGTCTAACTTTGGTACTTTTGGTTTACCACTTCCAATTGTAAAACGAATGATAGACACGAAATGTTTGCACACCCCGTATCCTATTTTTTTATGGCAAAGGAACAACAGCTTCAAATCGTTTTTAGAAAATAGAACAAATAATACTAGCTCGGCATGTATGAATTCCATTAAACAAAAGAAGAGTGGTAGGAATACTTATGAATCGAACCTACCTCGTTATTTAAATATGGAACCAAACACGGAAGAAACGGTTTTTAATGTTTTAGAGGAAAATGTTGATGCTTTTGTTAAATTTAAGAAACATTTATTTGAAAAGAAACGACCGAATGGCAATTGGTCAGATAACGTGCAACCTGCTTTTAGAAAGGCGTACCTTTTTTTCCAAGATTTTGCAAGAAACACTACATGTGCGGAGACAGGTTGTAATTGTCGTCAGTTTACATCTACGAAACATGCTAAAGTTTTTACCTATTGTGCAACGTGTACGTGCAACCATTACAGCCATCGTGATCTGCCGTTTTCTTGCCACGACAAAGCAGGGCGTTGCTTGGGAACAATGACATGCACGCAAATCGGTTGCCAGAAAACGTTTGCACGATGCATGTTTAGTAAGATGTTTTTCGCGTTTCAAGACATGGAAAAGGGCATTGTACAAGGTCATTATAAAAAAGGTAAGCTTTTTATTTGCAATAAATGTTGGGTAGAAAACCCAACAGGTAGAGAGGCGTGGTTACAGGATCAATATAGGATACGCGTAATGCCTATAGGTGATGTACAGCAACAACCGAAAGAAATCAAGAAGAACGTTATTGTACAATTTGAGCGGAATACAATATCATATCAAGCACTTTGCGAAAGTGCTGCTCCATATCTACAAGAAGGGACAGAATTCTATTCCGCGAATCAGTACAAGTATCTTATTTCGCCTTTCCGAGGGAAGTACGAGAAGGGTGATATTATTCAATTGCGTAAATGCCATGTAAATGCAGCGTTCCCACAAGATTTAACAGAACGTTTTGAAGAACAATTGAAAAAGAGCAGGGCCAAGAAATTAATTGAGCAAGGCTTGATGGACAAAAACGATAGGGAAGCAAAATGTTTAAAAGAAATCCACCCTATATTTGAGATTCTAGACATAAAGGTAGATTGGAAGAAAAACGAGCAACATATACCATATTCCGAGAGGTTTTACCAGATAAGAGATTTATCTCCTGGCTCTATTTTCGCGAGTCGTGTGAAGGAAAAATATAAGACACCCTTTGTTTCGGAGTTTATGATTTGGGGCTTGCTTGCTACGGAAACTGAAGTGACGTATGTTCGTAGGAAACAAAACCACATTCCTAGTAGTTACGAGAAAGAATGTATGGAGAAAGTGGTGCTTTTTTTACCGAACGCACCATCCGTGAATGAATCATGGATGCGTGTAGAGGAAGAAGATGGTATGCGTGAAATATACGGGAAATTGAATGATGCCGTCAATAAACTCAAACAAAAGATGCAGTCAGTTACAAAGTTGTATAATGAAGTGAAAAGCAAACGAAAGAACATGTTAGAGGAGTTTTTGAGAAACCAAAATAACGAACAGACACGGGATTACATTAAAGAGTACGTTTTGCATAAACAAAACATCAAGGATAAGGAAAGGTTGTTCTGGTCCAAGAATGGAAATCATATTGAAGTCAAAGTTAAAAAAAACATTCCAAAAAATTATCAAACCTTTATAAAAATATTGAGCAATATTATGCTTCACAAATTACACCGAGACAAGGCAAGGGCATGGAAGTATTTTAAAGACAATACAAAGTGGCACCAAACGATGGAGACTGCAAAGAACAGCATGATACAGGCGCTTCGAAAGATTACACTTTGTAACGTCGTCACTTCTTTCAAGCGCAATACAGCTACGAGGAAAGCGATGAAAGTGTTTATTCGTACGGTCCAAAGGCATTTTTTGTTTCAGGCATTTGCTCGGTGGACACAATTAGAGGACGATGCATCTGAATATTCAAGTGATGATGATGAAGAAGAAGTTGATGCAGAGGATTTTATGTAATGACGAAACACAGGTATATAAATCGTGTTCTATAATGGTAAATGTGGTACGGCATGATACAGTTTTTTTGTGGATTTACAATAGGAGTTTACGTTGCGACGGAATACGATTTGAGTAAATACGTGGATGCGAGTAAGAACTTTATAAAGAATTTAGAAAAGGAGCACCATAAAGACAAGAAAAAGTAGTGATTTTTAGTTTTATTATATACAAGTGTTTCAATTTACTTAACCGTTAGTATGAAAGATATAATAAACATACAGATTGCACTTTTATTTATATTCTCCCTTCTGCCAATAATATCCAAGACTTACTATGCCTTAAGTTTTTTTCTACCAACCTATTGCACAATAATCTTAAAAATTGTCGACACGAAAATGGCAGTTTCAAATAGATATCACCATATGGATATTTGGACATTGTTTGCTACCATTCATACAAACCTATTTTTGGACGTTATGATAAATTTACATATGACTTCTGATATGGGATTTTATTTCTACGCAGCAATATTTGTAATTGTATTCATCCTACAATATCATTATATGTGTATGATTGAAACTTTCAAGGACTGGGAAGAGTTGTATGTATCCTCACAAAGTCTACTTCATCTATTGATGTTGATTGTGACCATACGTAATGATTTGTACCAAGATCATCCATGGGGGCACATGTCTCAAGCAATTGTCACACATGCGGTCCTTAATTTATTGTTTTACTTCCATATTAAAAAGTATCGAGATATCGACAGTGTGTATTCTAAATTTTTAACGCATATAGGTACTGACAATGGGCAACCGCATGTTGGTAAAGATGTGGGTTATCATATTATTATGTATCAATTCAAAGTATGCCTTGTCGGGTTGTGTCTGTTACCAACCTTACCGATTTATAATTCAATTAAATGGACCTGCATCATTGTAACGATAACCTTCAATACGGTTTTTGTCTATTTGTTTTATTATTTGTTCATGGATATATATGAACATATGCAAAATAAACCTGATGTAGGAGAAAAGGATGCAATGTTAGACGAAGAGGGAATCAACAATATGATATAAAATAAAAATTCCATACTATAAATAGATTGTACACCTATAACAACAAAACAAAAAAGAAGACTACATCATGAGTTATTTAAGAGAAACTAAAACAACAAACAATTTATCAAAAACAGAGACCTCCAGTTCCGCCTATCCACTTGGATACACGGAGAGCGAAACCATGGTACAATTAGAACCAGCTCCTCGACCTATTTCAACACAGAAGTTTGATCACAATGCACACATGGAACAAAAACAAATTTGCAATCAACTGAAACAAGAAGATCCTCATTTATTTAATTCAAAAAGTGTTATCATGAAAGGTGTTAGCAACGAAAGACAATACAAACAACGCCAACAGTACTCGTCGCAATCTAGCGTCGAGAGTTTGTGCGATGTCATGGAAAAGAATAACACCGTTTTAAAATGCAATTTTATCCGACCAGGGTTCAATGCATCAAATACATGTTTAATGTGTACGCCTGAGATGTTGCGCAAAGCACTGAAAGAGGAATCCGATGAATTTAATTTGAAAAAAATAAAATTAAACTTATCATCCGACAATGCATTGACACCACAAAATGGAACCATGTACTTGAGTTTATCACAAAACATGAAATCAGGCAAACACACTTTTTATTCCCTTGACTACCATGTATCGGAGTCCAAAGATGATAAACTTTTCAGCCAACATTAGGATATTCTAATTTACAATAAAAAAACATCTATATCATATTATTTTACGTTTTTTAACCATACTACCATGGCAAGCGCTTCGTCGATTTTATTATTTTGTATGACTGCCGTCACAGGAATGTATGCATTCTCTTTTCCACTATACGGAACCCCGTACGACATAGACAGTGCTTCCAACTACCGAATTGGTTTGCCGCTTGACCCAACGGACACATGCAACGTTTCCAGTGAAGCTAACATGAGCTTACGACTGGCGTGGATCTCTGGCATCGTATCGTTGGTCATCACGACCCTGCTTGTTGTGTATACCATCACACCAAAAAAAGCCACCAATTGGTCCGTGAATATTGTTTGGATGACCACTGTGCTATCTTTTTTCAGTCAACTTTTGGTATTTAGCATCATCACTGCACGCATCAGCACTTGGTTTTTATCATGTACCAACCCTTCCAAAATTGAAGGAGCGTGCCCAACCACCAGGTACAAAGAATTAAAATCCGATATCACAGACATAGAGCAATGCTATTTTCACCCTGTAACGTTAACCTTGTTCAATTCCGAAAACGATCTTTTCTTAGACTGCTTAAACGAACAATCGTTTTCCAATTACAACAACGAGTTTGCAAGATACGACGTCCCAGCATACTACACCGCCGCAGCGTTGTGCACCCGCAACGAAACCGCCACACTAGGAAACGACCTGTCTTGGTGTTATTTTTGGGGCTGCTCTAGATGCACTCCCGACACCTATTATTTAAATGCAAAATGGTTTGGACTAGACATTGCCCTGCTTATACTTATTGTCGCTAGCTACATCGTCATCATGGGAGATTACTACGTGGTCAAAGGAGTAAAAATAAAATGAATTTCCTTAAATATTTAAGGAGTTGGGGGGGTATTTTGGTTTTAAAAAGTAAAAAAAATATTTTTTTGTTTAGAAATTTTAAAATACCCCACCTACTCCTTAAATATTTAAGGAAATTACGTATAAACACATCGTCATCATGGGAGTGAAAATAAAATGAATTTCCTTAAATATTTAAGGAGTTGGGGGGGTATTTTGGTTTTAAAAAGTAAAAAAAATATTTTTTCGTTTAGAAATTTTAAAATACCCCCCCTACTCCTTAAATATTTAAGGGAATTGCAATTATATTGTAATAGGTTGCATAGCACCGTATAAGCCTGTACAAGCAACACACAAGTTACCTTTTCGAAACCGACCTAATTTCTGATCCAGGACCAAAATTTTATTGCACGCAGCAACGGTAGTGCATTTTTCACACGTCTTCTTTTCATTGTGCACGCACATCGAACAGCTAATGACGTTTCCATGTTGAAAGCATTTTTTATTGATCGTGCACGCATTGCCGCATTTTGTACAAAGAAACAGCATCTTGTTGAAATAACTTAAAAAATGTCCTATCATATCCACTTCTTTTAAAGGCGTACTGATGCATCGATGACTAACGGCATCGCGCTGCTTTTCTTTGTTTAACTTTCGCTTTGCAACCGCTTCGTTGTCTCTCCATTTTCGTTTTCCATGTCTTTGATGGCGTTCCGTTCTACGGCCACAAATATATTCCAATTCTCCATGTTCTGCCTGGTTGTTCACGACAATGCGGAGGCTGCCTTTGGCCAAACAATTCGAGTGCCTGGATATATTGGTTTCTTTCATGATAAACATTTTGATATCGTTGCAAATGAAACAAATGTAATTGATACCAAAATGATAACACTCTTCGGGACTACAATTTTCTTTTTTTGAAATTGCAGCAAGTTGACTGTCGTAAATATGTTTCGGAAGAATATACAACCCTATTTTTTTTCGCAATTGCAAAATTCGTAAAAACTCCAATATGTATTTAAGCGTCTCCCTTGTTTGCTGTTCAAAATGTTCTTGCGAAAACGTTTGAGCCATCAAACCATCAATGGTTTCAGCTGGAATATTAAAAAGACCCATCATCTTGAAGATGTTTTCTGGTTTGTAAAGTCGCTGCACAACGCTCCAAATCAAATGCGTAATCGACGGCTTGATAATGTCGTAAACGTTGAAATGGTTTTTTAACGTAAAATGTTTCATAATTAATTGGTGCGTTTTTGCATAATAAGTAACTTGTGGCGTCGTGCGGAACAATTTGATATGTTGTTTGGCAGCGTTAAGTAAAATACTTTCAATGTTTACAATCCAATCGGAACGAACAAAAAAATTGTATTCGCGATCTGCAATTACATTCAATCGAGTTCGTATTTGATCCATAAACAAACACACCTGCGAATCAAATTTTCCCCATCCATATTTTTCATCTATCACTTGCAACACAGGCGCAGCCTCACGAACTGCATGTATCAAGTACTCTTTTAAACAAAAAAAGATCAAAACTTGATGGTCGTTGCCGTTTCGGAACCATTTGCAAAAAAATGGCTTGGATTTCAATTGCTTTTCAAAACTATTCCATAAAATATACCTACCTTTAAAATTCAAACGCACCTTGCAATGTGCATACGTGCCCATCAACGACTTTTTCATTACTTGCAATAAGAAATTGAAAAATGCATCGTCTTCCGAAACGTACGTAATGATTATCTCCTTCAGGTTTCTAATCTGGCATCGTTGAGGCAACGCCTTTGACAACGCATGCAAAATTTTGTTTTTTTCTTTGCCCTGTTTATGTGGTGGCAGCACATCCATCACCACATTGGATATTATGTCATCCGTCACGTCGGTTTCAACCACGTGGATGTTTTTAAATACACCTGTTTGGTCTACCCGCTTTATATTGTACATATGCGAATCAATAAACAACATCAAACATCTCTGGATAAATGGATTATCCACTTCCTTGCTTAAGTAAATCCAAAGGTTCACCGCATTCACATATTCTGGGGATTTTAACGTATTGCACTTGGGTATCCAAGTATGTTCCACTGTACCAGCATACAGCCAAGGCGGATTGAAACAATTACAATACGGGGTGTCGCAAAAGTAATCTTGTAGATTCTTTTTGTACCACGAACAGAGGTCTACAGTAGCGACACGATTCTGTAGACCTCTAGGATAAAAAATTAAGACTGACACCAGCATCGGGGTAACGATACCCCACCTGCTTGTAATAACGAATACCACTGATACGCTTTGCCACCAAATGTTTTCGCACATGATGCACCACAGGATCGTAAAGACCAACATACTGATGCCCCGTTGGAAGCAAACACTGTTCTAAACAATACTCTCCTGTCACCGCTACGTAATTACGAATATCACTAATCAACGTACCACTTGCAAACGTATCTCCATCTGCGCGATAATTCACGTATAGTCGAGTCACTGCCGCGCGTCTGCACAACAAACACAACTGAGGTGAATCTGGCAATGTGTTCGTTTGTAAAAATTTTTTGTATTGCGATGGCAACAAATACTCCCGCAACACAAAACCTTTGTCCGTCGTGCTAATACACAAACCCTCGCAATTGTCTCCCTTCACACACGGACGCTCGTTCTGCTTTGGTTCTCTTAGAAATTCTTCCTCGTACGAACGATGCGACACCTCCACAACAGGGCGTTTCTCATTTGCCTCCGCAAATTTTCGATTGGTATACACCGAATCCAATGGACTTTTTTTTAACAACTGCCGAAGGAAAATGTAATCGTAACAATTTTTAGAATCTTGCAACAACCGATCCGTATTTTTGTTGTTCAGGAATTGCTCTTCCGCTTCTTTTTTGTTGGCCGATTCCAACGGGAAATTGTCGTCCACCCGCAAAATAGTCTGGGTCTCGGACGGAAGATCTTTTAATAACTCCTGCACCACTGCTGGAATATCTTCCGAACCAGAACGGTTGCGCGAACTTTCGCGATTATGAATTGTTGTCCAAGTTGGTTCCATAACACTTAACTAACAAATTATGCACTACTTCAGCAAAAACTATATATGGTTGCAAAATTAGAATTATAAAATGATCCAAGCAATTGTTGTCTGGTTTCTCTTGACGTATTGCGTTTGCATCATACATACTCACGTCTCCAAACAAAATGATGGTATCGCTACCATACTTGCAATCAGCTTATGGCTTGTCATCCTTGCACCCACCTTCACCGAAACCAACACCTTGACCTTCTTTCGTGACGTGTTGGAACCCAATGTCGTAAGCATCAGCATCAGCCTCCTGTGTTTACTTGTCACAGGCGTTGCATTAGGATTGTTCTTTCAAAACCACATAGAAGAAAACGACACCGCCCAATACATATTTGTTATAGCTGCGGCGGGTGCATTGTCTGTATACGTACTCACCGTACTACTGTTCTTACCCGTAAACATTGACCAATGCTCATGCTTGTACGGCTACTACGGCGAAACCTGTGAAAATTCCTGCTGGGCAGACAACGGCAATATCTGCTCAGGCCACGGGACATGTCAAATCAACGGATGCCAGTGCGATTCCTTTTTTCAAGGCGAAACGTGTAACGCCTGCATCAATCAATACAATTATGACACGAATTGCACCGCCTGCAATCAAGGCTACAGCTTACTCTATCAATGCACCACATGTACGAGCGGAAGAGATCCTTCCACGGCCTGCCAAGAGTGCTTTGACGGCTACCTTGAGGATAGCAACTATAATAGTGCTGTCTTGGGTTGTACCGTCTGCAAAGAAAATTATTTTAGACCTTCGCCAGATCCATTAATTGGTTCTTACAATGCTTTTCTAGAGTTTGGAACAATCTGTACGGAATGTCCAAAAGAAAATGGAAACATATGTAATGGACATGGGCAATGCCAGCACTTCTTATTAGAAAATCCCGATGGCGACTTTGAGTACGAAGGAGTAACTGTTCTGGGACAGGATGCTAGCGGTGCATGTGCATGTGACGAAGGATATTATGGCCCCACTTGTATCAAAGCGTTGGGATTTGACGGAGAAAATACGGAAAGTATATGCGCAGGAAATGGGTACATTACTACGAACTACAGACGTAACTTTGAAGATATATTTGATACCTTTATTGGACTTTCCTGTGTCTGCGACGAGGGCTGGATTCCTAATGTAGGTGACGACGCATGCGCGTGTAAAGCTGGATTTGACACGCAATGTACAGAATGTGCCTTTGGGTATTACCTTTTCAACGGGAGCTGCAGTGTGTGCCCAGGCGGATCCTTCACCAGTGCCTGTAACATGAAAAATGCTGGCGGGGTGTGTAATAATGATGGAAGTTGTACGTGCAAGGTTTCGTATGTTAGCGGTGGTTATGTCGGCCATGATTGTACTTCATGCATCAACCATAATTTTATTCAAGTCGGTGATAGTTGTGTGCCCTGTGCGGGTGCATTTAGCGATGGATTTTCAGATTCGTGCGGCGGACACGGTGTTTGTATTACACAATCTAGATTGGACATGTGGGCAGCCACGGACTTGGCTTCGGACAGTTTCTCGTTATACTTTAGTCTCGCAGCGGAACCAAAATCAGAAACGGAGTTAGCTGCTTACGTAGGAAAATGCGAGTGTTTTAGTGGATTTAGTTTAGATGCGACAGGAATTTGTATTTAATGTATTAAAATTTTAATTTTTCCGTATACTCTTCGTGTAATTGTGATTTTTTTGGTCTTGCTTTTCGGCCTGGGTTTCTCCTTGGTAGTTTTTTCTGTCTTGGTGATCTCCTTAGTTTCTGCGGTTGTTCCTTTCGCTTGTTTTTTCTTTTTTTTGTTGCTTCCTCTGTTTTACGTTTAGCTTCCTCTGTTTTACGTTTAGCTTCCTCTGATTCTCTTCGTTTTCGTTCTTCTTCTGCTTTACGTTTAGCTTCCTCTGCTTCTCTTTGTTTTTGTTCAGCAGCTTCCTCTGCTTCTTTTTGTTCAGCTAGCTCGGCAAGACGTTTCAATGCTCTCTTCGACGCTTCCTCTTCTCTTCGTTTCTTTTCAGCAGCTAGCGCGGCAAGACGTTCCTCTTCTTTTTTTTTAGCATTCTCTGCCATTCGTCTTTCTACATCTTCCTTGTTTTTTTTCCACCATTGATATAAGAAAGATGAGGGATAGAACAAATACTTTGTTTGGCCATGGACAACAAGTGTATTCATTATATTTTCGGTTTTAAATCCTTCGTCTGTCTTAAACGTCACTACATTTCCATCAATTTTAATAAATTCTTGTGCCTTTTCATAGTTTGGTACTTTTACAATATCATTTCGAGTTAGGATATCTTCTCCAGTAATATCTTTATCTACCTCAGCAATTGGTATTTGGTCTACTGCAAGGAATTCCACGCTTGTTCGATACGTTGAGAAGATTTTCTCTTTAGGGATTATTGACGGTTTGGTATCTAAATCTCTAATCACTCTAATTGTACATTTTTGTTTGTCTGCGTATAGTATTTTACCATAATAAAACTCACGTGTAAGAGCAAATGTTTTATTCAGGTAATTAAGGATATTTTTGTCTGTAATACGAACTGACGTTAAAAGAATCTCATTTGTCTTGTATACATCTTCTACATCAGCCATCGTTTCGTTGTGTTATATATGGTGTGTGCAAATATATATACAGTGAATTCTTATATGTCGGGTGATCAAGTGTTTACGAAGGAGGAGATCGAAGTTGCATATATTTTATTAAGTTTAAAACATGCCTCCCAAAAAGAAGCGAAAAAAAAACCAGCACGTCGTCGTGTGCCAGTTGGGTGGATTCGACGTTCTACCCGAATTTACCGAAGACGAAGACGTGACGCAGCTACTAAACCAAATTTGTGAATTTATATGCACACAGCATGGTACAACCTGGCGCGAATCATTTTTTCAAAAGTCGTTGGCATTTGAGTTACAACAGCGGGGCTATGACGTCAGCATGGAGGTGGCCTATCCAGTGTACTATACAAGCAGCACAGGGAAACAAAAGAGTGTGGGCAATGTGTTTGTGGATATTGAGACGCCAGAGTTCGCGATCGAGTGCAAAATCGGGAAAATCCGTGATGCTGCTGTCCACCAGTCAAATTTGTACTCGCGTATACTAAAAAAACCATGTTACCTAGTAAGTGTTTAGGCCTTGATATCCTACATTATCGCCCTTTTGTGGTTTTTTTACCTATTGCGTGCTTTAATACTTAAAGAACCTGGTCATTTGTGTAGCTGAAGAGCCTGGTCATCGAGCATTTTTACGATGAGAATAGCATATATGAAATATATTGAGTATGGTAGCATTTACCATGAGACCAGCATTAAGCACACTTTTCTGATATTTCGAAAATTGAATGACTACTATAGTAAACATAAATAAATAAATAAATATAAACATATATACATACAAGTATTACAATTGTTTGTTTAATAGAAAGTTTATTTTATATTTACGTAAAGCATATATCTTTGACATTTCCAACATATCGTACGACATTGCACGTTTCACGTTTACACTTCTCACGTTTCCATTGTAATAATTTTGTTTACAGATAGAACAATTAAAGTTATTACGATTGATCCACTTAACAAAGCATTCTTCGTGGCCGAAAAACATACATTCACAAGAAAACATTCGAATTAACAAACCTTCGTTGTTATTGCAAAAGTAACATCGCATCGAATTCCGTTGGAACTTTAAGAAAGCAGCTTCTTTATTTGCTTTTGATTTGACAGGCGACGGAGTATTGACAGGTGTAAAATCATCATCGGACGACGGAATATTACCTAGATCAAAATCTACAACTATTCTTCTACGTCTATCAAATCGCAATTGTACGCATCCCATCAAGTGTATTAAAATATTGGACTTTTTAGTTATATAGTCGTATAATATGACGGAGGTAATGCAACTGTTAAACCAGAAAAACCTTTCGGAGGGCCGCAAGAAGCTATGGAAACTTATGTTTGAGTTTGCAACAAGGACCACTAGGTATACACGTGAAAAGTTTGAAGAGCGAATTCCGTTCTTAACAAAATTGATGCACATTTTGTTGAACGATTTGTATCGAGAAGAGGACATCGATTTGTATCAATTGTTGAAGAAAGCGTGGGATGCTAATCCAGCCGCTATTGGAGATGTGGTTTACTTATGTCGTGAAAAGGAGATGTCAACTAGATTTGCGAAAGTCTTTGGCGTAACAAATTATTTTCAAGATCGTGGTAAAAACTGTATGCCTGAAGAAGCAAAGGGGCGGCTTGTGAAGTTGCGAAAGAAGAAAACATTAACAAACAAGGAACGACGACATACTAATAATATTAATAATGATATTTTATTGGTCTCTTCGCTCGTGCAAGAGATACGTGACGATTTGGAAGGTCCACAGGTGTTTTTTAATCAGTATGGCTTAGCTGCAGAGGTTTTGTTGTTAAAGAAGAGTATAGAACGAGAAATAAAAATTACACAACAACTGATGGCGGATCCTGGTTTGTTTAAAACTCATCGTTTTGCATTCCAACAGCATGGGATTCCAGGCTACGATCCAACGCAATGCTTTCAAGATGAAATAGACGCCTTGCGTGAAAAGATCACTCGTTTATAATCATAGTTTTCTTTTTTTTGTTGGTGGGACTTCGTCGTCGTCGTCGGTGTCGTCGTCTGTATCTTCTAGGACTTCATTTAATATGGATAGGTCCTGTGGATAATTCGGGCACATGCTTAAGAGTGGTTCTATTTTTAACATTAATTCTAAATCAATAATAATTTTTTCATTTGTAGTTTCCATATCGATGTACCTTGTTTTTGTACATGGATTGTCTACGTATGCTTCTACTAGCTTTTTCACAATTGTTTTAAACTTATCAATCGTATTTACTTTTTTTCTTGCTATTTTTTTGATAATGGTCAATCGTTTGATGTTGTACCCTTGCTGCAGCACGGAACATGGCACATGGAAATTAGAAATGACAATTGCGGGTTCTCCACCATGGGTTTTGGTGAAGAAATTGATGATGTTTGGGTCAATATCTGCATCTTCTAAGTTCTCCATGTGATTTTTTGTCAGTTGCGTAATAATCATGCCACCAAGAGCAACGCACGCGATTGGTTCTAATGCAGGCATGAGTCTGCGCACGGTATTTTGCAATTGCGTCAATTTAAAATTGTACGTTTTCCGCCTGCCTTTCGAATAAACCCTTACAAAACATGTATCTGGGTCGAGCAACATCAAAAGACTTAATGAATAATACTTCACTTTGTCGTGTTGATACGGAATGGTAATATTCCCCGATCGATCAATGTCGTATTCATGTTTGTGGTCGCCAATACCCATGATAACATCGCCTTCTTTCACTTGCGTCAATGGCCCATTGGAAAAGCTTTGTGTTACCAACGCGCCTTTGATGGTGGTGTCTCGGAGTTTTGTAACCGCATAAGCATCGATCAATTTTGTCCCGATGATTCCAAGGCTTGGAGGGTCGATAACAAACGTGCTCGGGTCGTTTTGGTTCCAATAATGTTTTAGCATCTTGTTGACATTGTGCCACTCGATTGCCAATGTGATTCCTTCTGAATCTTCAAAGGAAGCTGCACAAATTCCGATGCACACGCCGTGCTCGTCAAAGAGAGGGCCGCCTGAATTGCCTCCGTTGATCGATGCATTGACTTGTAAATAATGTTCGTGCTTACCAGACAACTTTCCAGAGGAAATGTGACAGTCGTGGCTATCGTGCGGGTAACCAATAGCAATGACGGATTTTGCCAATTCCATATTGGTGTTCACTGGCTTGGAGGACACCTTTACGTATGGTATGGTTTTGAAAATATCAGCAAACGTTTGCCCAATTTCCCGTTCCAAGTGCGTGTTGTTTTCAGACGACACTTCGACAATGGCAAAATCCAATGATCGACATGCTACAATCACGTGTCCCCATAGGGTTGTATCCCCAAGATGCGGGAACGAAATGTTGATGCGTCGAGTCGAGCAACCTTCGACAACATGTGCGTTGGTAATCAAGTACCTGTTTTTTGCCATCTTTTTTGGCAAGTATAAATCCTTGCAACGGATAAAGAAACCACTGCCTGTCACTTGTTCGTCGGACCCATTTAAAATACTAAACGGTTCATTTGCATCGATTTCGTTGTTTAAACAGGTCAACTTCCCTACCGATTTTTTGTAGTTTTTAGAAACACTTAGAATTGCAGAATCACTCATGTCGATGATAAAAGATAAGTTGGTTTCTTACAACCGTGAATTGCATAATATACTTACAGAGCAAGATCGCAAAAAAATTAACCAAGTTTTGACATCCTTTTCCGAAACACGCAAGTCGGTCCCGAAGATTTCCAACAAACCCGCTCCAAAAGACACGGCAATGCCACATATATCCGAAATGAACGTTCACGACGAATTTAAATTTGAAAATATGCCACAAGAATTTGATGAAGTCCCACATTTGTTGTTATTCCGCACACACTTTTCAGGTATTATAAACTATCAATTCGCAACAACATTGCTGCATTTACAAGAGTTATGCTGTATGAGCGGAATCAGCAACATAGTACACAATGCCGTCAATAGCAAGATTCATCGATTGAGCGGGTCGTTTGAGAAAGGTGGAATGGTCAAGAGTGTCATTTTCTATTTAAATGCAAAGGATAATGAAATGTTTTCCGTAAAAGAATGTATATTTAAAGGATTGAAGAATTTGTAACATGAAAGAGTGCACAATATGTTTAGATATTACAACAGTAGAGGAACAGTGCAAAGTCTGTCAATGGCAAAGCTGTGAAAATTGCAGAGCAGAGTGGGCAAAATACAACAATACCTGCCCTGGTTGCCGTACCGAATTGTTTCCAAAGGAAGATTTACCACCAACCCCAGTTGATACCAGAGTATCGTTTCTAGTGGTTTGCAGGATCCTGTTTATCACCATTGATGTAATCTTGTTTTTTGTACTATTTGCTTTGTTTACCATTTTACTAGTAGAAGATTCGGGTTGTATTTCGGAAGAATATGCGTGTGAAGGGTTTGATTTTATGGTCATGTTTGTCATTGTATGTGCCTTGTTTTCTTTTCGTACCGTCCTGCATAAATGGATCATGAACTGTTGTGTAGTAAATATAGATAATGCTGCTGTGGGCTTTGTTGAATTAGAGGACAATAGCAGCGACGAAGAGCCAGAAGTTTAGATGGTTTCGTAAATACGAATTGTTATTTTTTTCCTATATCTATTTTTTTCAAGTGTTTTCAAGTCATGTCGTTGAAAGAAAATTTAATCCCGACCTCTACCTCCTTACCATTACACAACACCCTTTTCAAAAAACGTAAGCCTACACAGAGCTTATGGAAAGTGAAACAGAATCGATTGCCCACTGAACCCATTCTCGACGCTTCTAAAAAAAGATACAGCCTTTTCCCCATCGAACACAATGATATTTGGAGGATGTACAAGAAAGCCGAAGCAAGTTTTTGGACCTTTGAGGAAATTGATTTGGGTGGAGATCGAATGGACTGGCCGAAGCTTACACAGAACGAACAATTCTTTATCAAAAAAGTATTGTCGTTCTTCGCAGTGTCGGACGGCATTGTCAACGAAAACCTATTGGAAAACTTTGCGGGGGAAGTGCAATACCAAGAGGCTCGTTGTTTCTATGGCTTTCAAATTGCAATCGAAAATATCCATGCGGAAACCTATTCCCAATTGATAGACTCCTTTGTCCCAAACAAACAAGAGAAATTGAAATTATTCGATGCCATTGAAAACGATGCATGTATTAAGAAAAAAGCAGAATGGTGCTTCAAGTACACCAATCCAGACACGGCATCGTTTGCCGAACGAGTGATTGCATTTGCAGCTTGTGAAGGCATTTTTTTCAGTGGATCGTTCTGTGCCGTCTTCTGGTTAAAGAAACGGGGATTAATGCCTGGACTATGCTTTTCCAACGAATTGATTTCAAGAGACGAGGGTTTACATTGTGATTTTGCGTGTTTGCTTTACAATGAAAAATTAAAACAGAAATTACCAAACGACGTCGTGCAAACCATCATTAAAGAAGCAGTTGACATTGAATGTGAATTTATCGATAGCTCCTTGCCCGTCAATTTAATAGGCATGAACTCGGTAACCATGAAACAGTACATCCAATTCGTTGCGGATCGCTTGTTACTTGCATTGCATTGCGATAAAGTATACAACACAAGCAACCCATTCCCATGGATGGAATTGATCAGCTTGCAAGGCAAAACAAACTTTTTTGAAAAGAGAGTAGGAGAGTACAGTAAAGCTGGTGTAGGGGTGAACGCCGAGGAGCAACAATTTAAATTAGATATTGATTTTTAAGCGTTATTATAGTTTTAATTTTAGAACTGTCTCTTTTTTTTTTCCACGGTTGTCTTCCATTTCCATTTCCGTTTTTTTTCTTCTCCATTTATATTGTTCCGTACCTATAATATATACTATTTACTGCTTCTCTACTTCAATACTCGCTACCGCATCCGCTACTGCTCTTCGAACGCCAGCGCGAGATCCATATCCATCATTAACATAATTCGCATCATATTTTTCTAGAAAGGCCTCGGCATCAAACATAGGTGGTTCGTGCCATACTAAGGTGTAAATAGCTTTTGCAATGGCGTGCAACGCTTCCTTTTTCGTTTTCTCAACCACTTTCAACTCCTCGATCTCCCCATCTGCCTCCTCAAATTCAGCAGTTGCTTTCCAATAAACAGGCAATAGCAACACATACGTATCGGGTTCCATGGTCTCCAATGCCCATTCATTGTCCACGTCATCGCCATTCTCATATTGCATTTTGATCACGTCGTCTTGCATCCCAGCAAATATTTTTTTTAAACCAAATTTTGCCTCCATTTCCACATAAGGTCCTTGATCGATGAACCCATCATCGTCCACCTTACAGGATTTCCAAAATTGAATATACTCCGCTTGTGCTTTTTGGATTGCTTCCACTCGCTTAGCGCGTAATTCCTCCTCTGTTGCACCTTCGTAATCGCTTTGTTTTTTGTTTGTAATCATGTTAATACACTTATACCTTAAATCCACAGACCAACACTTTTTTATCTCTGTACTGTTCGCTATTATTTTTCATAAGGACAAGGCCTATGTATGCAACTATTAAAAACAGCGATCCTAAGTACGCACCCCCTCCCCCAATAAATAAACTAACAATTGCAACACCCAACAAGATAAATTCTTTTTGTAGTGTAGTTTCGTAAACCACTAGCAACACTGTTATATAAATTAGATTTGGAACAATATGTACCAAAAACGTCAAAATACTCCAGTCGCTTGTGTACTGGACAATGTAAAAGTATTGGTAGAAGGTATCCAACAACCATGCACCATACGAAAATATAGCCAATTTCGGAAAAATTACATAGGATTTGTATCGCTGAAGCGGCCAAGTGATAAAGTATAAGAAAGCCAAAAGAAGGAAGAAAAGATAAATGACAAACGTGGACATCCAGTAACGAACTCCTTGTACTAAATACGGAAACTTCAGCGTCCAGTTCAAAAAATTAAATTCAGACACTTTGCCAACACTAACTGCATAGTGTGCATGAGGACTAGCAGAATCGATTTGCAGTATAACAGATGTATTGGTTGACGCAATTGCATCTATCTCGTAAATAATTTTTCCTACAGAAAACAGCATATGGTTTACTTCGTAACGTGTTACTAGCTGCAATTTTGGATCAGGTCCAAATATTTTAATCACGTTGATTTTGTCAGTTTGGTGTGCTGGTACTAATACTTGGACAGCAATCTCATCGTTTTCTTGATAATTTGCAGTGTAAAAGTGCGTACACTTATTGCAATCGTGAAACTCCGCGTATACTGTCGTAAACGTCAATGGGGTTTCAAAATCGTACCCGTCGTTGGTTTGAAATAGTATATCCGCCGATGCAACAGACAGCAAGCAAAACAAGAACAACCACATCCCTTATTCATACAAACGCCTGCTTATAATATAGGTATCCTACAAGTGTTTTAGATGGCAAACCAACTAAAATGGCCCACGATGGACGAGCGATGGGAGATATGCGAATCCTACTTGAAGGATAAGGGGGCAACCGATCAATCCAAAACTAGTTTTGATGCATTTATAGACAGAGAATTGAGACATTGCATCTACAAATATTTCAATATTGATATTCAAATTGGGGTTGATTTAACAAAAACGTTTAAAGTAACTTGTACAAATGTGACCATACAAAATCCTGTCTGCTTGAACAACGATATTGATATTGCAATACCAGAAAACATTCGCGCAAACGCGTCATTATGTCGTTTGCTACGCAGTAGTTTAGTCAGTCCCGTGTACTTGACGTTGGCATTTGATTACAACGGCAAACACGAAGAGTGCAACAACATGCTGTTGTGCTACATTCCGATCATGACAGGTTCCAAAATATCGATGCCACACACTGCATACAACATTTGCGACGATGGCTACTTTGTGCTTGGCGGTTCCGAAAAATGTATTGTGCACCAAGAGAAGAAGATTGACAGAGAAATTCTTATTCGAAACAAACGATGTCAATATTATATTCCTAATAATCCTGTTGTGTGGTGGCTGGAAGAAGAAGACAATGGAAACATTTTGATCAAAAGCAAAATAGGATCCTGTGACCTTGCTATTCTTTTTGCAAACGCAATCTCGAACGATCAAAATATTCAATTGCACCAAGTATTTCCAATACAAGTACGTGAAAAAACCGAAGCATGGCTGCAAAAAAGCCCGCATGAGAAATTACATAAATTTCGAACGGTGTTTCCAAAACAAAGCACCGTTACCATTCAACATTTGTTTCAAAGCGACGAACCGTATTGGCTCACGCACCTCCTGTACATGTCCAAAAGCTTAGCAGAAAAAATAAACATGTACGACAGAGATCATTTAGGATTTAAACGCGTCGAAGCCGTTTCCGAATTGTTACTATGCGTTGCAAGAAAGTCCATCAAACGAGTCGTCGCCAGCTTCCAAAAGAAAATATTAAATTTTATTGAAAAATACCCCAACAAGTCCATCTTGAAAGGTATCTCTCGTGCTTTAGACAGCAGAATTGTCACCGAAGCGTTTTTTTATTCACTAGGAACGGGGAATTGGCCGTCGTCGAACGGAATGACTGGATTTCGGACAGGGGTATGCCAACAACGGTCCAATTACAACTTTAGTTCCATATTAAGTCAGGCCAGACGCGTGAAAACGGGAGACGAAAAACGATCAATCATCCAACAGCGGGAAGTTCGTGGGGAACATTTTGGATTTTTATGCCCGTACGATACAAGCGAAGGGAAATCGTGCGGGATCAACAAACACATAGCTACGCTGACCACGCTATCGATTGAATTTCGCAAACAAATCATCGTACAAATCATAGACGAAAAAGATTATTTAAGCGAAACCATTGACCTCCGACAGAAATATTTAATATTTGTCAATGGTGCACTACACGGACAAGCTCCGAACAAAGACATGCTTGTCAAGTTGAAAAATGAAATGAAACAATACAAACGAATGGGCGTCATTGACAGAGGGGTCAGCATCGCTTACAATTATGATCGCCTGCATATACGGTCAGATGCAGGTCGATTGCTGCGACCATTGTTTATATTGAAAAATTTAGCTGCACACTTAAGGACAAGTACATTTAGACCAGATTTTGATCTACTGCTCAAGGGAGGTATCATTGAATACGTAGATACTATGGAAGAAGAATCCTTAATAATAGCACCTGATTTTACACATGAATCGTTCATAAGCGCATCGCATTGCGAGCTACACCCTAGTCTCATGCTTAGCATGAATACCAACGCGAACAATCCATTTTGTAACCACAATCAAGGGCCCAGACTAGTAAGTTACACCATCAACAAAAGTATGCATCAATAACTAACATACCCTTTAGACGTACCAAAATGCAATGCAAAAACAAGCCCAATCGGAAGTTGTCCCGAATTACAAAGACCTAGGGTACAGCAGGTCCCATTACCTGCTCTACGGGCAAAAACCCTTATGCAGCACCAAACTAGGAGCCATGGAAGGTATGCCTCAAGGGTCAGGCATAAACTGCATCACTGCTATCATGCCGTACGACGGGCACAACCAAGAGGATAGTATTTGCATTTCGCAAGGATTTATTGATCGCGGTGGATTCCGTACATTAGATTACAAAACCTTTGTCTATTCAGGATCTGAAAAAATTGGCAAAGACATTATCAATCAACCTTACTGCAGAACCAATCGAAAACTATTCAAGCATTGCGACGATGATGGATTACCAACTCCTGGCCACAGGCTACAGAAAAATGACATTATTGTAGCAAAAGAAAATGGCGACGAAGACGAACCAGAAGATACCAGCGTCAAAGCAAAAGATAAAAAAGGAATTGTTGATAAAGTTGTTGTTGGAACTGGGAAACGACGAAGAAAAGGTGAAGGAGAATCCAGCTACAAAATAAATATTTCTACTTATGAAATACGCATACCCGAAGTAGGCGATAAATTTGCCTCGAGACATGCGCAAAAAGGCATCTTAGCTTACATCGTGCCCGAAGCAGATTTACCATTCGTACCATGCGGCCCAAATGCAGGGGTAAAACCAGATATTATTATGTCACCGCACGCAATACCGTAAGTTACTCTAAAATTGCTAACTTGTCAACACCACACTAACACATCATATAGCACAAGAATGACTATCGGTCAGCTGATAGAGGCCCTTGGAGGTAAACTTGCTGCGGTATCAGGAAAAATACAAGATGCAACTGCCTTCTCGCATAAGTCCGTGCAGCAGCTAGGCAAAGAAATGAAAGCGTACGGGTTCAGCAAATATTCTGATCAAATTTTAATTGATGGCAAAACAGGAGAAATGATGACCGATTGCAACATTTTCATGGGCCCAGTTTACTATCAGCGCCTGAGGCACATGGTTGGAGATAAGCTCCATGCACGTTTGCCTGGAGGACCTCGTAGTGTCTTAACGAGGCAACCACCACCAGGCAAGAACTCGAACGGAGGACATCGCTTAGGAGAAATGGAGTCTGTGGCTATTGTAGGGAACGGGGCTGCATTAACCCATAAAGCGCTGTGGCGGCAAAGTGATCCTAGTGTTTGGGCTCGCTGTAAATCGTGCGGCCTTTACAATGAAAAAAACCGCGAAGAGTGCAGGCATTGCAAATCTAGTGATATAGAATGTGTCGAGATCCCCTATTGTATGAAACTCTTGCAGCAAGAATTGTTGCAGTGCGGCATACTAGTCAAATAAGTGTTATGGCCAAACAACGATTTGGATGCGTGTATCGCCTAACCAATTTGGTCACAGGGAAAACGTACATAGGGAAAAGCGTTAACTTCAAACGAAGAATGAGACAGCATAAAAACAGTAAAAGTATTGACAAGTCGTATCTTCATAATTCCATACAAAAACACGGTTGGGGTAAGTTTAAGAAAGAAATTATTATTGACGATGTTCCAGAAGAAGATTTGAATAACCTTGAAATATCTTATATTGAAATGGAAAATACGCTAGCCCCGAACGGATATAATCTTACACTGGGAGGGGAGGGAAAGTCTGGATTTCGACCAAGCAAAGAATCACGTGAAAAAATGAAGCAATCTGCAATTCGTCGAGAAGCCAATCGTGATCAATTTGGTACTGTGTCATTCAGTAAAAAAGATAATAAATATGTGGCACGTGGTCCTTCTCCAGAGTATAAATCTATTGGATTGTATTTCACAAAAAAGAAGGCAAAACAGGCGTTAAATCATTTCAATAAAACTAGCGAACGCATCGATTCGGATAGAACTTTTAGGAAAAGTGGGACTGGAAGTATTCGAAAAAACAACAACGGGAAACGATATGTAGCTTACTATATGAAAAATAGAAAAACCTTTGGCAAAACGTTTGATACGGTAGAAGAGTGTGAGGAGTGGTTAAAAAAAGAATTAAAATTTTAGTTATAGCAGTTACATATTTTTAATTTAATCAGAAAACATTTCGTATGGCGCTTCAGTTCTCTGACAGCTGAATTCGGTACACCAGAACACGCACATCATCAAACACATCACGAGATCGTCGCGTCCACCTTTGCTCTTCCCACTGTAATGGATTTTCGGTAAAGAGAAGCCGCGCTGTAAAGTACAAATAAATTATGTGTTAGCAAAAAAATATTTTGTATAAGTAAGGCAATAAAACTTACTTGCGGATGTACGATTATCCTCTTGAACGTCATGAGTTGTTCTTTGAAATCTTCCATGACTCGTTTCTTTTCGTTGGTACCTCCGCCAGGGTTTGCAACGATCAAATGTTCATAAAACTTGATGGACTCTTGGCACAGGTATTTAACCGTTTCCATTGCATACAACTCCTTGCGCACGGCTGTGGTACAAACTCCGATGACCCCACCCTTTTCCGTTAATGTGTAGACCTTTCTGTAAGGTCTGAGCATGAAGCTCATGTGATCCGCTTCGTGGCCCAGATTATTTTCGGGAATAAAGACGATCCACGATTCACGAAAGCGCGAATGTTTGCGTAAAGCTTCAATGTGCGCCTTCAACAGCTTCTCGATCTGCTCGTGACCTTTACAAGGAGCTGAGTCCATTCCAACAATAACGACTTTGTTGTACTCAATTACCAATGAGAGGAGGGCCATGTCGCTGCTGCCCCCTCCATTAGGGTCGCAACAGCAAAATACAAACGAAGGTTCTTTCGTCAACGAGTAAGCACTGGAGTTGTAAAGAATGTCGATGTACTTGGCTTTGAAGACCGACTGCATATCTTCGGTCACGAGTCCCATGGATTCGCGTTGAAGCAAATCGGTTTTGTTGCCGTAGATTGCTTTGATCATGTCAAACTTTGCAACGGATTTCCAAGGCGGAATTTCATCGGTCATGTGAACGCAGCGCTCGGGGTGATCGCCTTTCAAGCACTCGTCACAGGCAAGCTTTACTTCCAAGGTATTGAAGAGACCTTCGCCGTTCGGTAGCTTCATGTTGAACATCTCACTATAGAAGTTCATGCTATCCTGTGGTGTGCTAATGCAAATCAGTGCTGTGTTTTCAACTTCCAGCAATGGTACGATGACTTCATAGAAGACTTTGGTATCTGTTAAGTACAAATGTTAGTAGTGTGTAAAAAATAAAATATGTGGTTATCCTTATTTTTTAAGGAGTAGGGGGGGTATTTTGGTTTTCATTTGTAAAAAAAATATTTTTTCGTTTAGAAATTTCAAAATACCCCCCCTACTCCTTAAATTTTTAAGGGATTTACCTACCCATAAAGGCTGCTTCTTCCATGCTGTGTAGTGCTAAGTTAGTAATGCTGTGTGTATGTTATTAACATAGTGTTAAAGCCTAGGGTTACTTAGGGTTACTTACATCACGATGTCGGCGCCAACTCCTCGCAACGTTTTGGCGTTGGACGGGTACGATGATAATTTGCTTTGACCGTAACTCCCGTCGTAGTTGCTCATGTTGAGCACCTCTTGGTTGTACTTGATGATCCTCTCTTTGCCGCCTGGCAACTTGCAAATTAATGAATTGATGAGCTCCAACAACTTTTGACTTGCTCTTCGTCCAGTGGAAAAGATAGCTATCTCGCAGTTCTCGACGCTGTACAGGTACGATGCACAGAACATCCCGACGCTCATGGTCTTGCCAAACCGCCTCGGGGTCATGCACAAGCATTGCTGTTTCAACGAAGCCCACTGGTTCTGCTTCATGACCCTGGCAAGATCCACGTCCACGTCGTCTCGAAACAGATGCATGGCCGTCGCTTGGAGGAACGCATGATGAAACCGCTTCTGCATCTTCGTACGTTCAAATCCAGTAAAGCTATCCAGGGCACGCCGTATGGTCATTAATCGCCTCCATCCCTTTGTAACCATGCCTTTGCTTTTTTGTTGCGAGATGACGTTCAACATGCCGCTGAGTCGCCTGCGCTTTAACGCCTGCACCATTTTGTTGTTGTGGCTGCTCAGCAAGGTTTGAAACACTTTATTGTATGAAATTTCCTTTGCCATAGTGTGTATATCTACGGTTAAAGGCAAACTATATACGCAACGGTATCAATGGCGTTGTACATTAACCATTGCAGGATGAGTTTTAGGTACGTCCCCGATAGCGTAAATTTGTATTGTGTAAGCACAATCATCTTTTTCCGACCGTGGGTGCATCTAAAATTAGTATTTGGCAATCAAGTATGCTACGAAGGCTATCTCTATTTTTACGAGACGTACAAAAATATAACTACAGAATTTGGTATACTAAAGGTGCAAGTCCTGTTGAGCAGTTCATACCCTTTTATCACGCACCATTTTATATTGAAACCGAGTATTTGTACAAGTAGTAGTCAATAGTATACAAAAACATATCTATCAAAAGCATAAAAAATTGAACCAAAAAGTGTTTTAACAAAAATATTAACCCTAACCCTAACCATGCCGCGTGTAACAGTAAATACCACTGCACAGGAATGGCATCTCCATACTCAAGCTATGGATGAACTTGATAAATGTATTGAGGAAGAAAATGCATATTTAAAGAAATACTTTAACGAAGAGGATTGGGTACCTTCACCATATATAACAGAAAAACGAAAAAAAATGCGCAAAAGGAAGACATGAAACAGAGGCTGTAAATTATGACGAGGAGTGTACGCTAAATTAAAGTATTCTTTAATATTGTATATCAAGTGTTATTAAGTGTTACGAACTATTGAAAATCATGTCTGAAGCAGAAATCAAAGAACTTACCGAAGAAATGCTCGATCAAGTTATAACGGAGCAAATTGACGACGAAACCAAATCCGATGATCCACCAAAACCGCCTGCTAATGAAAATGTCGAGATAAAGTACAAAGCAGCCTCTGAAGGAGATCGCGAGCGGCCATGGGTCATCAGCAATAAAATGGTTACTATTGGGGAATTGCAAGAAAAACGATTGCCCCTGCTGAGTCTCTTTGAAAGCGACCCCTCGACGCTTCCTTTGAAAAGGTGGACCATCATGACAATCGAGAAGAAACAATACATGGTGTGCAAGAAATCATTTTTATTCATGACGAACGGAGCATGCCAGCTTTTGCACGACAAAACAGATACTGTCGTTACGCACGTCATGGTTCACTCGGAGTTTGAGAAAGGTACGGACGAGAACAAAGATTACTGGAAGCGACAGTTCGCCAAGTACATGAAAGTCGGTAGTATGACCTGGGATGATGTGGATGAGCAGTGGAACATCGACAAAGAGAAAGAGTTGAAAGAGGTAGAAGATAAACTTGGATTGTTGGAAGTAGAGTAGATGTAATAGCTGTAATAGCTGTAATAACTTATTGTAATTCGTTTAATTTTCTATTTGCTAACCCTACACTTGCGCACCTAGGTTTCTCTAAGGCTTGCCCTTCCGAATCGTAACCATCCAACATGGCTTGGAACGCTTCCAGTTCACAGTCGTGATCGCCATCGTGCAGCTCGCCACAGGAATCGCAGTGTTGACCAAGTAATATTTTTCCTATTTGATCGAGTGTGCTTTTACCACTTTTCTTTTCCTTACCAACCATTTTTTCAGCCATTTTTTTTGCTTTCTCTGCCATTTTTTTTGCATATTCGGTAATTTTACCCTCTGCAGGCTCGTGTTTGCATTTCATGTCTCCATGCGCATGTTCTGTTTCGTGTTTTTTGCACGCCATCTTGCCACCGCACTTCATTGGTTGCACCGCTTGGACATGCACGTCGTCTGGCACGGTTTCCATGGCAGGTTCCAAATCCAATTTCTCCATCGAGGTCTGCATGTGCAACTTTTGCATGTGCAGCTGAGGGGCAGCTGGCTTCATGACGAAGGGATGCAAATCGTCCATTGGCTCGTTTATCAATGCATCTTTAAACTTTTTTCTCACAAATACCTCTTCCAGTTGACTTCTTGTTCGTTTTTTGAATATAACATTAATAACGCGAATAGCAGCTGATAAATGAGTTTGTTTAGGTTTTCCTATAAATCCTGTTCCCAATTCTGGTCTGCTATCGTCCAGTAAATCCGTTGAATCGTTTTCATCTCCCCATGCTTCTTGTAATTTCTTTTGATATGTTTTATCCGTAATTTCCAAACGATTATTTTGTGCACTTTTAGCAAGTGCATACAATATAGCCCGAGCATTTTTAAGTTTTGCGTCTAGCTTACGTTTTTTTGGCCCTTCTGGTATTATATCTTCTGCTGTAATGGTTGTATTTATATCATCTAACTCTGTCTCGTATAGAAGAGATGTTTGAAGAGCCTTAAGTTTAGCTTTTCCTGAATTGGTCAAATAGTTGGATAATTCAACTTTTAATTTTGAGTCGTACCAACTGGATGCCATCTTTATCTCATTATCAGTTACAATGTTTGTATCTGGTTCTATGTCCGCCAAATCATCGTCTTTTTCATCTGGAGTTTGAAATCCTTCGTCATCATCGAGTGTTGTTTCCTGGAGTTTTGCTTTCAACGCATCACGTTCCTGTTGTATTTTGGTCCTAGCTCTTTCCACTTCTAATATCGTTTGATAACGCTTATCCGCTGTTTCTTTTAATTTTTCACTTGTCTGCATTTCGTTCGTAAGGTCTTTCGTAGCTTGTTGTAGTTGTTGTTCTAATTTTTTACTTATTTCTAATTGAGCTCGTAATTGCCTTTCGACTTCGTTTACCCTTCTTTTCAATTCAACAGAGTCTGATTGATCAGCTTCTGTTATTTGTTTTCGTAATAGTTTTAGTTTTTTCCTGAGAGGTTCTAATTTCTCTTCACATTTATTTTTTTCAGCTCTTTTTAAGAGAACTTTTTCTAGTGCAACTTGGGCTTCACGTTTTCGTTTTGCTGCTTCAGCTTCACGTTGTCTTGCTGCTTCTGCGTCACGTCGTCTTGCTTCTGCGTCACGTTGTCTTGCTGCGTTAGGTCTTGCTGGTCTCGCTGGTCTTGCTGTGACGTTACGTACAGGTCTTGGTCCTACTTTTGGCTGTGCATCTTTCCGTCTTCGTTCGTTTTTTGCAGCTATTTCTTGTTGTTTTTTTGCTTTTCGTCTTGCATCCGCCGCACTTTTATATGGATTACCAGACATGATCGTAAGTGTATGTGTATATGCAAGGTCGATAGGTAATATATACGTAAAAATTTGAATGACTACGGTACCAAAGACCTTAAGTGTTATTGATCAGGATGGTTGCCAGTACATAACCTTTGCGGAATTGGAAAATCATATCCAGCGAAATGTTTATAACTTGGTTCGGAGTTGCGAAGATGCGATAGCGCAGCGTTTGTCGTACAACGACGAGTCCATTTACGTCGAATCATTAGTCAGCGTCTTGAAATGGTACCTGTCCGAGTATCCCGAAGATGCCGACGTAGCATCTGCAATGCTAAAAGGGTTGACCAAGAAAAAGAACAAGCGTGCATATTCAACAACGCACCGCATTGAAATAGCATACGCTACCAAATACCGTTGCGGGATGTGCTACAAGCTGCTGCCGCCAACGTTTGAAATTGACCATGTGATCGAGCTTCGGCACGGTGGCGAGGACGTGTTTCATAATTGCGTAGCCTTGTGTCCAAATTGCCATGCAAAGAAGACCCGTGCCAATACATTAAAAAAAAATGCTGCTTTTCAGAAGCATTTTGGTCGTCGAGTAAAAGAGATGGAGGCACGAATTTTTGCAAACTTAAGCTACAACAAAACCAGCAAGTATTTTGAATAAACCACATATATATTTTGCGTGTGTGCAAGTTTAAGTGTTATGATACAAGCAAAATGTAATCTTAAGTGTTCCAACGTATTCGATTCGCCACCACCGAATACGAAATCTTATATTGTAAAGTGGGAATGGGAGGTGTTGGCGTATGAGATGTTGCCTTATTTGGAATCGTTGGACATGATACGATTGCAACGGGCGAGCAAAGGGTTCAAGGAGTGTGTGGATATTGGTGCAAATCACAGTTTAAGCTTGTCGAAGCAAAAATGCCCCGCTTCCAAAACCATTTGGAATTTTATCAATCCTCGTTTTGAGACGGCAATGTTAAAAAAGTCGATGTTGGAACGGTTTACTCATATGTCTAAGAAGGGCTTGCAATGTAATTACAAGTCGGAAAATTCAAAATTTTGCAACGACGAAGCTAGTGTGTGCATGTTGTTGTTTTATCTTCGTGAGCGGAAACCTCGTGCGTTGAATCATTTGCTGCATTGTATTGTGCCTCGTTGGAGCTTGGTCAATCGGCGTTTGCTGCGGCGGATGCATTTAAAGATAGAAATGTACTTTTCAAAGTTACGATTAAAGAAAACAACTATAAAACAAACACGACAACAAAAAGAAAATTGCATGAGTGATAGTAAACCTAGTGTTTCAAGTGTTTCTATATCTGAATTAAATGAAAATCGACTTCCAAACGTTCGTGTATTAACAGAATCGAATTTGGAGCAACACGAGCGCCTTCAATCAAATAAGCGGAAACGTTCTCAACCGTTACGGCAACGCAAAAAACCAAAATCGTACGCAGACGAATACCAAACGGACGTGCAAGTGCAAGACGATTTTCGCGAATATTCGGACGAATCGCCTGTTGTAGTTGAACCCATTTTTGAAGCTCGGTCTGTTGATTCTCGTAGCGAAGGATCATTAAAAGATTTTATTGTCAAAGATGATGATGAAGAAGTTACAAGTGTTTCCAATGACGAGGAATCCGAACATGATGTCGTTGACTACTTCGACAGCGACGACGACAGCTGCTGTACCAGCGATTTGTCAGGCGTCTTCAGCGACGACGATTGATAAAACGGGCATTGAACGTTTTTACCGTGTATTCAAACCGTGTGCACCTGCTGAAGAAGTTCAAACCTGCATCGCTACAGCAACGAATCAAACCTTATTTACGTTGTACAACCAATTGTTGGAGGAGCGTTACATTCCGTTGAAAAAACAAAAAGATATCTACTACCCGCTGCAACGTTCGAAAGAATGGTTTACCGAGCGCAAAAAGGTTCCGAGCACCATTACGGGCAGCAGGCCTTCTGGGTGGTTCTTTGGAATCAAATCTCGCGAAGGGTACGATGAACATTTAGGATTTGTACACTTAGGAATCAAGCAAAAATTTACTGCCGAAGCAATCAAAAGAATGAATTTTGGTACAAAATTTGAAGATTATGCGCAACAATGCTTCTTAGAGTACATGCTGAGTTTAGGCAAAAACATGTACGTCTACGAGACAGGCTTCCAACGCAATACTGAAGTTCCGTATTTGGGTAGCTCCCCCGATGGATTGATATCGGAATGGGTTGCAGGAAAGATTGTTGCAGAGACCGACTCGCATCAATTTAAAGGGCAGAAAGATTATTTAATTGCTTGTTTCAATTACAAAGATGAGTTGGACACGTATGTCATTCATGGCTACGATCGTATTCAGTTTGCAATGAACAAGGCAAAAGACCTTTCTCCAAACGAGAAAGCAAAGTGCAATCGGTTATTGCAGCAATTCCCAGAGCATAGCCAATGGAAAGAAACGGAGCACGCGGGTACCCATGTGTACGGTGCAAAGTTTAGCATCTTGGAAATCAAATGTCCCGAGGCAAAGATCTATTCGTCGATCCCTGCGTATTACCTTTGTCAGCTACATTCAGAGATGGCAGCGTACAATATGCGCAAATGTTACTTTACTTGTTGGCACCAGAAAGACGGGCAAGAGAGGTTGAGGGCATGGGAGTTGACGTTCAACGATGCATTTTGGAGAGATTTTGTAAAGATAGTAGATTTGTTTCGTATGAAAAATAAAAATGGGTCCAGAGGCGTTTCGTGGACCATATTTAAATCGTACTGGTTTGCTTTTAAAAGGCAATACAGCTCCGTCGAAACATGGAAGCCGTTTGTTATCAAATTCTTCGAGCCTCGTAAATATTGCATTCAACGCCCTTACACATTGCCAAAAAATACTTCGACATCGTGAGCACATGCTACAACTGTTTTTAATGCATCTTCGGTTAAGTAACACGTACTTAAGGATTGTACTTGTTCTATCGTGACTGGTTTATCTTTGAAGAAACACAGCAACAACCCCAAGCCAAACGCACACTTTTTGCGTTTGAATACACACTCGTTGTTTATATGTTTTATAAAATAATTTACTAAAATATTCATATTATTTAAATTTGTACCTATTAAAGAAAAAAACAACGTAGACATAAATTTCCAATGGAGAAGCTGGTAGATCATGTCTTTCATCTCGGTGGATACTCGTACCTTGCGAAATTGCATCCATAAATCAATGACTTGATCGACGTACGAGCAGGTGAACCAATTGTCTGGATCTTTGAAAATAAGCGGGTAGTATAGTGGCTTGAATAGGTTTGTTATCTTGACAAACGACCAAAATGCTAAATATTCTTGATTGTGGTACAACCGCAACAGTGGTATTAAAATCAATAGCATACCCTGCAAGTACCCAATATTATGATGCCTTACTAGAAAGCAACGAAACACTTCGTAAATTTTGCCAACGTTCTCAGGCTTGCTTACCCATTTTGAGTTTGGAAACGACCTTGGAATATCTTTATCAATCTCGTTTTTAGTAGCTTGGAACGAGCTGACAAATTGCTTTTTTGATAAGCTAGTGCGTTTTAAGTAATTGTATTCTCTCAACAATTTTGGTAAGGTTTCTTTTTTTGATAATATACAAACCGCCTTTTCTTCCATCGTATACCTATAACCAACTAGCATCTATATACCTTATTGTCACAGCAGTCATATTAAGTGTTTTAACATCGTAGCATGGCAGCACAAGCGATAGAATATATCATTAAACAGATGGATCAACCATATAAATACGGTTGTTTTTGGTACAAGCTGCCTTTCCACGGCATCGATCATACGGACAGGCATCGCATTTTCAATTTGACTAAATTGTATACAGATACCCTGATATTAATGCAAAAGGAAGCGTTACAGGAATTTCCTGTGGTGCGCGCCTCGTATAATGTGGCAGATATGTTTGATAGTATTGAGGAAGCCATTGCATTGCATCCTATATGTGAACACGATACGTTTGGAAAGGAAATGAAGAAGGAGCATAAGAGGTATGTAGAAGCGCTTTGTTGCGAAGGACATGTAGTATATATTAGCAATATGTTACATCAAATTCATAAAAAAGACGAATGGCAATTATTAATTTAAACCCACATGCCACGCGAGACGTCGTTTGCATGTTGTAATAAGCAGCTACTCAACGTTGTGTTTGGAATCATTGAAAATCGTTCTAGATCCATGCCTTTGTATCCTTGTATCAAGACCAACTTATCCCGTGTCACTCGCTGTTCGATGGTAGAATAAGATTCTAAACAAACTATTTTTTGTACTTCATCTGTTTGTAATACGTTTAAATTGTAATAAAATTCTTTTGTATGGCATAGCATAAAACAAGGGCTGAACAGGGGTACATTGTTCAACTGTATGTTGTGGCAAAACAAAATGTCGAAATCTTGATGCGTTTCACAATGATCTTCCAGCAGTTGTATGGTGTGCCTCCGCACCGTATCCGCTTCGATCCATTTGTTAGGGGCTCGCAGCTGAGGTGATTTTGCAAGGTCTGCTTCTTCAGGTAGGTGCAACGCAAAATGGTCGGGTGTGAAACTAAAAAATATGTAAAGAAGTATGATAAAAACAACGATTGCAATAATTTTCAATCCCAATCCTTTTACTTTCATGTTTTTCAACTCTTTCATTGTCATGCCTTTACCAAACATGTCCATTTTTTTCCATCCCTCTTTCCTAGAAACACTTGATCTCTTTCGATCGCGCATAGTTGTTCACTTAAAATAATAATATGCTATATAGGCTGTGATAAAAAGTAAGAAACATTGATACATGGATAGATACCAACTACTACCTGGCATAAACGACGATGCCATATGGGATCGAATAGAACGTACAATTGGACGGGCAAACAATTACAACGATCCTAAAGTGAGGCTAGAGTTACTTGAATTTTTTAAATACGAAAAAGAAACAAAGGAATCCAAGTATGGATCCCCTTCCGCACCGTTTATAATTCCTATTCAACAGACCTATTTGGATGCAGACGGCAATATTAAAGATTTAGGCTACAACAAATTGCAATATTCCCCATTTGCTAAATTTGAATCGATCATAGCATTGTTGAAAATAAAATCATTTGAAACAGATGCAGCAGAAATAGAAGAACTGATGATGGAATTGCAAAAGGTATTTTCGCTTCGAAAAGTTACGATTCACGGCAAAGACTTGCAATTGAAGCATGTGCCTAGCACTGCATTACCAAAGAACGACAGGTTAGACGTACCAACGGTTATCAAAAAAATATACAAACTTGGGCAAAAATCGATAGAAATTCACTGGGATGCTTTAGAGCGCAAATCTTTTTTTGTACGCGTGGAGAGGGCAGCTGACAATACTAAAATTATAGAGATAGAAACACCAAACCATTTTCAAAAGGTGCCTATCAGTGATGCGATTAACGAGGTACGCGTCAAGGTCATGGTGAAGAAAACACCAACTGCTATGCCAGATTTTGGCAATGCGGAAGGTACGGTTGTGAGTATCCCAAACGAGAACCTGCAAATTCAAAAGTACCGCATGAACCCTAGCAATTCCTTGTATCCGATTGACAGATTTCGTTTGGAAATATGCAACAAATACAAGACGATTTACGACTTGATTGCGTTGTTTGAAAGAGCAAATCTTCCACGTGATTTACAATCATTTACAGCCAGATGCGAAGCAATAGAACGAGAAATATCTTTTTTTAATTTAGACGATAACTCCGTCAAATGGGAATATTTACGGATACCAAACAATTGGAATACCTTACGATACCGCAGTAAGGTATTGGTAATATTACAAAAGGCCATACCAACGAATCTAGTAGCTGTCATGAAAGAACAAATAAAGACATTGTACGATGCTGATATCATTAACAAACCCTACGCGACGGATCCTGCCAAAGGTGGATCACAGCGCGTGACGGGGGCAAAACGACCACACTATGCATTAACAACGGTACCAACGCAAATGGAGTATGCATTTGCCAACAGAGGGAACGAGTACAAAGCGGTGCAAATTCAAACGGTGATTAACGATGCTCCGTGGAAAAAGTCTCAAAAGTATTTCAAGAAAAATTCAGTGGTTTACGGTAGAGAGTACCATGATTTTATTTATTTGGATACGAGGTTGGAGCGAGAAGCCTGTGATACCCTACGCCGCGTCGATCGCTTGTTGCGTTTAAGTAATGAGCGTGGTTACCCTGTGCTGGACAAGAACGTAGCTGCTCCGTACAATTACGCAAACAATACAAGCTTTGCTCGCGATACAATGTTTGGTGTGAATAACTACGACCGTACGCAATCGTATCCACCGTTGCAAGCGGCACCTTTGATAATGGCTACTGCAGCAGATGCTTACGAAGATATAGTAATGGTAGAAGATCCACAAAAAACGTTTGATCGACGTGGCATGACGAAGAAATCGAAAATGATACCAATCATGAAAGTGAATACAGGTAATGATGCCATATACTACAACCATCCAATCTATCGAAGTAAACAGAAAAGGCAATCATGGGAGACAATCATCAACGGATAGAGAAGAGAACGAATGAGTATATAACTACCTAATAAGTTACTATAAAAGCTTTTCTTATAATGTCCGATGTGAACAATGCTTTTGAAACAATTCAAAAATCCGACAACTTTACGGAGTTCAAATTGAAATCCAATGGTCTTCGATTAGTTATTATCCCTCACCCTTCTGTTACTAACACTCTTTCTTGTACTATGGTATATCATGTCGGTTCCTACGACGAGCGCGTGGGTTATACTGGTAGCACTCACCTTTTAGTAAGTCACCCTATTGTTTTTTAATCTTACTCACTGAACATCTCTAACATTTTTTTAATCCTATTAGGAACACCTATTGTTCAAAGACCCGTTAGTGGGCGAGAAGCAGAATATCTTCCAGCTGCTTGACAAGTACGGTGCCACAATCAACGCGACCACGTCCACCGATCGTACCAATTTCTACTCTGTTATTCCTAGCAATGTATTTGATGCATGGGCAGGTGCCGAGTCTGCTCGTATGCAGCATATTCCATTTGACGTAAGCATGCGTGATAAAAAAGAGAAAATGGTGGTGGTAGACGAAGTTCGAATGGGCAACGACAACCCGTTCAAGCGTTTGACGGAGCATGTGATGGCTGCTGTGTTTGATCGTTCTGGATACGGTCATATGACCTCGGGATACATTGATGATGTCAAACAAGTGAAGCAATCGCGATTGCATAAATTCTGGGAAACGTTTTACGGCCCTAACAATTGTTCGATGGTAGTGGTTGGACCAGTCAATGTAAACAAAATTTTACGGTCAGTGCACAAGCATTTTAGCGACATAGAACGGCGCGAAGTAGAACGCGTGAACCGCGACGAAGTTCCTCAGGTAGGGCCTCGTCAAGTCTTTGTGTACAACGACAAACCGTACACCATGACTCAAATTGCGTTTAGGGCAATGGAAGGGATGCACAAGGACAGTGTTGTGCTTGATTTGATTGGGGAAATCATGCAGTACCCAAAGATTGGCATCATGCAAGTCTTAAAAGAAATGAATGCGGTTCCACAGTATGGTATTATGAATAATCGTACAAAGCGTCGTAATGTTTTCCAAATCACAGGAAGTCTTGCCACTCCAAATGGTATTACAATGTTTCAAAGTGCATTGTGGAAATGGTTTGGTGCAATTGGGCAACAGGATCTCGACCCACATATCTTTGAAATGGCAAAAACAAAATTACGGAACAAGTGGAACAATACGATGCACGAAGGAGGTGTGGAGGCCATTTCAGGCTTAGCTACAGAAGCGATTTCGATGGGTCACATTGCCGACATATGGGACCGAGTAGCTCATTTGGATACGATTACTATGAAAGATGTGAATCGGGTGGCAACTTACACGTTTCAGGAGTCGCGTTGCACGGTGGGGGTGTTGTGCCCAAAGCCACATGCAGATATATTACGCCCATCGATGAGTCACCCTGACTATCCTAAAAATTTGTTTCAAGAACAGTTAGTGCCTGAACCAAGTAGCGTAGGCATTGAAAACCTGATGCAAACAGACATTCCAAGTTCCAATTACAAAATGGATCGGTTTAAATGTAATTTCGGGATGTTGCAACACATGAATATTCCATCTGCCTCAAAGAATGCGTTTGTCATTTCGACTAAAGCTGCTTCGAAGAACGAAATGCTATCAAAAATAGCAACGCGTATTATTGTAGACGGGATGAAGCATGCGCATATGGCTCATGACACTGCGCATACGTTTGTGTTTGGTAAGCCTTCTATGGATATGACGTTTAATGAGTTTATGATTGAAAAGAATTTGAAATTTGAGTTGTCTACAAACAAAGGGCGCATGATGTTTGTCATCACCTTTGACAAGGGGCATGATTTAAATGAATGTTTGATGGCCGTGGCGTCTGCGGTGAAAAACATTCCTGATTTAACGCAGCAAAACGTGGCGTTGAAAGCGAGCATGGTGGCAGGGGAATTAGCAGGTTCATTGCACGATTTAAACTTTGTAGCTCATAAAAAAATCACCGAAGCGATGTTTGCAAACAACGATATCAATTTGGTAAATGACCCAAATACCTTAATCCAATCCGTAGATTCGATTACAATGGAACAGCTGAAAGCATTTTTAAATCAATTATTTGATGCGAACAATGCGTTCTCTGCAACGGTAATTAGCAACGAGTCGTCGGACAAAGTTGGGCATGCTTTACAAGAATTTTACGACCAATTTAGCAACAATGCGTCTCCTGCCATACCAGTAGTGAAGCACGTCTCTGCTGACAAACAGATTAAGTCGCAAACCATACGTGTTGTAGAGCCTGGTAAAAATGATGGAGTCATAGGAATGGGATTGCGGTTAAAAGGGTTAAATCGCAACAGCGCTGATTTCACGGCTTTGCGAGTAGCTGCTGACGTCTTGGGGGACGGTATTTACAGTCGATTGAACGAAGTGTTACGGGTAGAAAAAGGAGAAACGTACGGAACATATGCAAGGTTGCGTGGCGGCCTTTACAACAGCGATTCGTACATTCATATCTTTGGTTCGTTTCAAAGCAATAACTTGGAGAACGCAAAACATGATATGGATGCTATTGTTCGTGAATTTGTTTCAAAAGGTATTACGGAGCAGGAATTTAATGACAAACGGTCGCATTTGAAAAACTCGTTAAAAGTGCGAATGGATAGTATGCAAACATTGATTAGTTTGCATCATCAAACATGGTTGAACAATTCGAATATGACGGTTGCGGAAATATTTAATCGAATTGACGCGTTAACGCATCAAGACGTGAATAAGTGTATTCAAAAATACTTAAACGATACTCCGATTGTTACGGTGTTAGCAGGGTTGCCAAAATAAATAGATTCTATATAAGCGCGCGTAATTAAACACTAACATAACCCTATGCATGTTACTATATGCCTTAAGTTGTTACAGTCTCCTCAGTTGACCACGTTGCATTTAATATTTCCAAATGCAAACCCTCCTTACAACTCGACCAATATCTTAAAGCCTAACCATCCCATTCCGTTTGAAGTATTTGGATCCGATATCTTTGGTATTGTTCATGTGTACAACAGTAACGATAGTAAATTGGTGGAACGGTTTATGTTTATTCCTGTGTTTAACAAAGCAGTCCAGTTAAATTTTGGTAATATTGTATATCAAATTGACGTATCTAACGCGGACAAGTCGTTAACATTGGTGTCCAATTTACACCATTTGGATGGAATCAAACAAAAATTAGAACAATATATTGCAAAACAATACAATTACATACAGACCTTAAGTCCTTGCAACGAAGTGATTCGAAGAAAACATTCTTTGTTTTGGGAATTGGATGTAAACCATGGCACGTCCATGAAAATCCCATACGTAACGTTGGCGTTGAAAGGAAACAATGCGTTGCAAAACATACTTCATACGGATATCAATAAAATGAGACAAATATTTATAAAAAAAATATATAATTATTTTAATACGCATGGCAAAAATCCAACTGATTTTACACGGCAAAGTCTTCATGCTCATAGGACAAATGACGCGGTGCACAAACATGCAATTATGATGCAAATTGCTGATTTTTTCAGTTCGTTTGTCCATTCTATTATTCAATACAAAACAGATTATAACGCTACTGGCAAAATGGATTATGTGGGATTGAATAATTTCCACGAACAACTGGTAGCAGATTGCGAAGACCAAGCAGCCTCTGCCTATCATGTTATACGGTTGTTTCGTAGCATTTTTGCTGCACGCATGAATGATGTGCTGCATCCCGCTACTACCATTGGATATCATTTTGGTGCGTGGTTAAATGCCGCGGATATTGCGTTGTTTCAAGGTAGCGTTCAACCAGACAAAGAGCAGCCTCAAATTAATCATGTGTGGTGTGCCATCCTTACAAAAGATTCGCCATTCGTTTTTGTTGAGCCGACTGCAGAGTCTGCCAATTATTCAAAATATAAGTATCTGATTCATGCATGGATGTGGAAAGATGATCAATTTCTAGATTATTTTTTTGTGAATCCACATAATCATACGTACGGCCTTTCTATTCCAAATTTAGTATACAAAAACGACGAAAGCAATGCTTACCAAGTATTCCATAATTGGGGGCAAAACCAAATGACCACAGATTACAAAAAAGAAATTTTATTTGCAGGTCATTTAAATACGGAACCGTACAACATATTTGATAAAGTGAAGTAAAAACATGATTTGTTTTACAATACTATAATGCTGTAAGCATGAAGTAGTGCACAATGACCGATCGTTACATACCTGATGATTTGGTATCTATTGTGGTGTCGTATTTGGATTTGAGCACGAACTTACAGGTTGCTCGGTTTATCAACAAACAATTTCACAGCATTTGTTTGCGAGAGAAATTTTGGAAACACATTATGTTAAAAGGGTTTAAAACAAAGGCAATGAATGGCATCATCCGAAGTCACGGTTCTATGTTTCATTATTTAAATGTGTCCAAATCACGTTTTGGTCGTCAATCAACACTTTTGTTAAGCAAATTAAAACAATTGTTGGTGTTGGATTTGAAAAACGTATACAGTAATTCGTTACTGGACGACCGTTTTTGCTTTTTGATATCCAAATCAAATTTAAAAGTCTTGTTGTTAGCCCATTCGTCCATTACCGATTCAGGTTTAAGTTGTTTGAAAAAGTTGCAATTGAAAGAACTGGAGCTTCGGCATAATCATTTTATTACCAAACGTGGAATTAAAGAAATGAAAACATGGAAAGGGCTTGAAACATTGACGTTTGTGTCTGTTGTTGGTGTTTACAGTATTCACCACTTGGCAAAATTACAATTGAAACATTTAACAATCAGTTTTTGTTCCAACTTAGACATGCATAGTGTTAGAACCTTTTGCGAAGTAAAAAATAAACAATTGACCCGATTATTATTGTACGGTGTTTATTTACGCAGTGACATGATAGTGCAATTAGGGAAAAACTGCCCAAACATTGAAACGTTTGCATTGTGTCATCCTGCTTGCGGACAAACCGAGTTCAATAGTCTAAGGTATATGAAAAAGATGAAAATTTTAAGCGTAATATGTTGTAGCCCGATGTTTAATTTTAAATTTTTAAGGTACATTAATTTAAGGGTTTTTTTTATATGTCGCACTAAATTGCACACGCATGGCTCAGAGTATGGGTTTAGAGAGTTTGTGAAAGATTTAAAAAATTGTCGTTTAAAACCAATTAACAAAATTCCTTATACGTAATGTTCGTGCAAATACGGAATATCATCAAAGGTAGGAAAATCCATGTTTACAATGTTTTCTATAACCGTTATTGTTAATTGTAGTTTTTTTTCCATTAACTCTTGATACGTTTTCATTCGTTTTCTACGTAATTTCTCTTTTGCATTTCTGTCCAATTTTCTTTTTTTCTTTGGTTGATGCGTTTCTACATATTCTGTAAATGATTTTGGAAATTTTTTTAAATCCATAAGATGTGTTTCTAAGGAAGGTATATTATTACTGCTGGATTTAGTTGTCATTTTAAAACACTTGTATATATTTACGTTTGAGGTATTATAATAATAATATGTTGCTATGGGATTGGGCTATTGCTAGCTCTATCTTGTTAAGTATTGTAATAGGTGCGTTCATAGCTACTTTTATACTAGACAATGTATTTGTTTTTAAAACCAATCGATACCCAAGCGATGATCCAATAGAAGAACAATTCCAAGTTGCTCGCGAAGAGCGAACTCGAAATAGAAAAGCAACCTATCAGCAACTTGCAGTAGTTTATTTGAATCAAATTATTAACAGCGTGTTTGAAGTAATTAGTTTAGTATTTCGTATACCTAATGTTGCTGTCCATATTATAACGACTACATGGCAAAATAGACAGCTAATTATAATTGGGATAGGCATTGGAGTACTAGCATGGGGGTTGCAAATGGACGCACCTTTCATATTAGAGAAATTGGATGGGTTTTACAGTTGTGTGGTCACTCCATTTGTTAATAACATTGTTTTTTCTATTCTACACACCACAAACATTATATGGACTGCATTTGTTCCCTTCTACAACATATGGGTTTTAATCGTACGGCAAACCATCAACGGCACGTTTTTAATTGCTACCAAATGCGCAACCTCTTCTTTAAGTATCATGACATTATTGAAGGACATTGTATCGTACTTTGTTGCAATACTGGAACAAACATTAGTCTTCACGGGCATCGTTGGAGATGGCAACTTACTAGACAACAGCTTTAATGTTTATGTTATCCATGCAAAACTTCGGGAGGCGTTTATGTGGATTCCAGACACGTTCTCTTGTTTTTGCCAAGCCACGTCGGATTTTTCAAATCTACCGTTTTACGGTATACTACAGGTCGATTATATTGACTGGATTTTGCACCACAGTACAAACATACCAATCAGCTTTGTGCAAACCTTTTTAAAGATCATACCACCATTTTTGGAATATCCTGATTTTTCGAAATCGTTTTTTCATTTTTACAATGTTATTTTTGAAACAGGAGAGCTGTTTGATGCATGGTTGTTTGAAGGAGTCAACACCATTATCAGCATCGCGAATTTTGATGGTGGGACCGTCATTGAAAAACCCAGCATCTTTATTGGTGAAGCCACTGCACATTTAGCCGTGGCAAGTGGTAATGCTGCCCAAACAGCGCTAAACATCACACAGCATATTGTTTTGCCATTTGACAAACGACCAATTACCGATACACAATTTATGATAGACGTTTTCTCAATGGACAAAACCTTTATTCATTTAAATTTATTTGCTGCATCTGCTAATTTTATGATTACTTGGATTGTTCGAGCATTGGTAGAGCTGTTATTAGCACCTGTGTATCAAAGTAAATGCACCGTGGCGGGCCAATGTCTTAACTATGTAGATGGACAATGTTCAGTCACTTGTTTAGGAAACTCGAAAATACAAATCAATGATTTAGAAGTCAAATGTTTGTTTCGACCTGATTCCAAAAATCGATACAATCACCAAGTAGACATTTTCAACCAAATGAAAGACAATACCGCAGATGCATTGGTGTCTGGCTCGTTTTACAGCGAGAAAAAACGACTTCCGTTGGATAACAAGAACATCATTATAGAAGCAACCAAACTAGATAGCACCTCTTACGAAACTAAAATATATTTTGAAAATGGTAATATTCTCAGGGAATCAATTAAAAGGGAAGTGTGTACACCAGCAGGAAATAAAAAAAATTGTTTGGCCACTTATTTTATAAATGAGTTACAGACAGCATATGGATTAAAGGGAGAAAGTTTTTATGCTTCCATTGGTTGTCCGATTGAAGCAGCTTCTAGCTCCGTAATCAATCTATTTCACGTGCTTTACCAAATGGGAGTGGATTTCTTTTGGTACAACTCGCTTGATATTATTTCTGGAAAAACGTCATTGAAAGAAGGCGGTGAAAATATACGTGCCTTAATCCTTGGATACGTTGGTCCACTCTACGGGCGAGACTATGATCCACCATGTTATAAAGATTTGCAACCAAAAAAGGTTGGGCACTTTGAGTTTCTATCCCAATACAATGATTATTTAACGTTAAATGAAAACAAATGTTCACGTCCTAATATCAACGAACATGTTATTTACCAATGGGACCGCATAGGTTATTTTTTAATTGCGAATACGCTGGAACGGGAAACACTGGGGAAAACAGTATTCAATTTGTATCGCACATTAATTGAAAATATTCGCATACTGCTACGACTAGAAGCAGAAGGATATGGATTTTACAAAAACCCCAGAAAAATTTACAACTTTGCCAAAATTGTACAAGCAGGAACCGAACCATTCTCCCTCTTTGCATCTAGCATGGGATGCGGGTTTGATTTTGGGAACGAACAACATGAAATTGGGTTTTGCAATGATGCGGTACTCCAACAAGGAGAAATTATTAGTGCCAAAACAACCAGCACCTGTGATGTACACGACGATAGCTTTTCCGTATCCACTGCATGTACATGCATTGATAACCCAGGTATACAAACAGGGGACTACATTGTAGCTGCAGAAGAAAACACACGCTACTATACCACACAAGCAGTATCGCATTGGTGTGGAATTAATATATTTGAATACAATTATATTTTTTTGGCGCGGTCCATTAACGGCATACGAACATTAATACAAGCGTTCACTCCTGCCAATTTGCAACAAGGCTTTCCCCCTGACAGCAATGTATGCGACCTCAGCGCGTATCAATTTTCGACTAGCACCACCATCACGCGCCTGTTTGGTAATACATGCAACGTTAAAGGTGTCAAAGGCGGCATCATGTGCCCGCTTGGCGACCTCCTACAACGCGTTTATGTTGGTATTGCTCGCTTTTTAAGAAAAGAACAGCGAAACTTTATGTATTTGACGTCCAGTCAAGTATTAAAATTGGATTACACGATTTGGCCCGAAGTTTGCGATGGACAAAATGCCTTAATGGCAGTTTCTAGTTTAGTAACAAATTTTTTCGTACGCGATGAAAACATACAACAACCAATGGCAAAATTGGTCTTTTCGCTTGCTAATGTTATTAGTATACCGTTTGAGTGGATGGTAATATCATTACGGGCAGTGCGAGCCTTTGTGTTAGGGGACATTTCCATTTTAGCATCAGGTGAAAGCGATGGTCTCAAGACGATTACCACCGAATCAATCAAAGAAGTTATTTTTCGAACCATTTCTTTACTTGTCAAAAGTTTTACCAAGCATATATTTGAAGTTTGTGATGGATTCAAAGCCTTTTTAAATGCTATTGTCAATTGCGGTGGATCCACCTGCCCAGGCGCCATTTTCGATGTTATCAAAGCCATAGTAGGTATACTAGAGACCTTATATTCCGATTTGTACATACAAGCCATTATCAATGCATTGCACTCCGTTGTCAAATTATTGAGTTTCCTACTGGATCCATCAAGCATTACTGGTCAAGGATTACTCGATTTAATAGCTGAGGTCTTCAACGTATTTAAAATGATCGTTGTCGAAGTAGTCAAAAATGCAGCTGTATGGGTTAAATTCTTGTATGATACCCTGCTCGGGCCTGTCGGAGAAATTGTTACCGCAGTGCAAGGTGTAGTATGCGATATCATTATCTTTTTTGGGATGCAGAATGATCCCAACTACGTAAACACATTAAACTGTGCTATTCCATCTGGACCTTCTGGCGTTGAACAAGCCGCATCCGACACCGCTGACTTTTTTGATGATGTCGGTAGTGCAATTGGTGGTCTCTTTACTAGACGACGACGACTATTAAACGAAAATAGCACTATACTCTTTGACGTTGCTACAAAAATCACATGGGACGATAACAGTCGATGCGACCGAATCATCATGGCCTATCAAGATTATCAACTTACCTCTTTGAGACCATTAGAAAAAATTGAATGGGTCGATTGCCTGAAACACAGGTTGATGGCGGAAGCCTTAGAACACAAATTCAAAGTAGGAATTCCGAAAGACATTTTCTACAATTGGGTACGCAAGTATACGTTTGGCTACGATGTGATACGCGCTAGCTTTGCATATGTCTTTTGGTACTTTAAAGAGGGTGCAACAATAGATGATTTGAAAACCACACTTGCGGCGCAAGGCATTAACCCTGAACACACGGTAAACGCATTGACTGTCTTACAAAATATACAAAGCGAATTGTTTTCGTGGAGGCATTTGAAGAAAAGTTTAGAGTTTGGATTGAATATACAGAACGATGCAAAAGGTACTCGAGTGTACAATAATATTAGACAATTAAACACAGTCGTTACCAAAACAGAATGGCACGCTAGTTATATCAAAACACATAAAACATTGACACATTTTTACAATACACATATCAAGTATCCATCGATCGGAAATATCAATAGTCATGACATCTTTTCGCAAAGCGTTCGGGATATGCTAGAACTTCGAGAATCCTTCGACATGAGTGTGTTTGGCACCGCTTACGGTGCTTTCACCGATTTAGAATGTCCAGAAGACGCATTGCTTTGCTTGAATTGTGCATTTGTGGATAACTTTCTGTACAATATATTGTTTCAAGCCCAACGTGCTTCGACTTTTTACCGTGAAGATTTTGCAGAAGTCATTGTTCCTTCGTTTGAGGCGTACTGGGAAAACGTCAGCAGCTACAACGCGAAATACACCCGCGCGTACAGGGAAGCCATTGAAGATTCCCTCAATAACCCAAGGTACGGTGGCACCTTGGAAGTTACTCTGTCATTTTCAGAATGGTTTGATGGTTTATTGAACGGCACCTATTCCATTGAAGACTTTGGAAATGGCGTTAGTTATTTCTTTCAAGGGAACTATACGGGGGCCATACCAGCCGACGCAAAGATTATGTTTGCAAACGATTTGCAATACTACTTTGATCAGATTTTATCCTCAGATTGCGGCACCACAGAAGCAAAATGGACGTCTCATGAAGACAATGTGGGCTACGGTCTATTGGCAGTCATATTGGTGTACGCATCGCCTGAAATTTTTCAATTTTTTTTCTTTCGACTCAATTTTGTGTTTTCGATCATTGTGTATACAATAATAATGTGGGGAGCATGGTTTTCGTACCTGTATATCGTCTACGATCTGTCGCCACTGTGCTTTCCAATAGTACCTTCGTATCTTATACACGATTTCTTGATGTGGATAGATAAAAACTTGTTCCTTGATTGCGCGTGCTCGTACATTCCACACCTAGCCAAATCCAATTGTCAACAGCAAACGTGTGATACTTGCAATATAACGATGGCATTTCATGATTGTAATGATTTATTACCTGCCTTTAATCAACTTGGGTATTCATATCATTTTGTGTTTGCCCTTCGTTGGATTTTTCCAGATACGTTCCGTTACTACGGCCACGTACAGTATTGGCCATTCACGTATTTTCAAAAAATTGAAGGAGTTGCTACCTTATTAGTAGACGTCGATCGGGAACTAGACGTCACGGGCATTGAACAGAATTGTTTTTGGCTGCACTCCCTAACGCCTACAACATTAGGCATTATTGCGTATGTAGGAATATTGTGCCTCGTGCCAGTAATAAATATTGGAATAAAGGTAGTGAAGGAGTCGATCGTGATGTTGATTAACGCAGTGATGATACTGTACTATTTGAGTGTCGCTAGCTCGCAATAATTTAAAATTTTAATGTATTTCTTTTCTTCTCTTGTTCCTTATTATTAAATTTGTAAAATCTGTAGTTTGCACTATTTTTCCGTATTTCATCTATAAAGTTATCTAACTCATTTTCGTCATAGTCATATCCGTTGAGCATGAAGGCTTTCAAGTAGCACATCAATGCTGCACAAGCATTATCGGAGTGAATGTGAACTTTACCTTTGTCTGGAAACCATTGTTTGCGTTCGGCCTCTATCATTAGTGTCTTAATCATATAAGCAACTGCCTTTGTACAATTACCTTGCCCCTTGGTGTCCCCCATATCTACATTGCCTATTTCTACATATTCGTTGTCAAACGAACCGCTAACATCATCAATGATAGTGGATCCACTGCTATCCCATATAACGCATTTACCATCCTTTTTTCTTAACTCTACGTCGTCTCCGATACATTTGATGCGACTAACGAAGCACCTTTGTTTATTGCTCTCTACGGTAAATTCTTTTTTTCCGTACTTGACATCATCGTCTATGTACTTGTATATTCTCTTCTCACCATCCATACCAACGTCTATTGTAGGCTCAACTAGTTTTTGCATGGCCTTTTTATAATCTTTTAATTGTTTGTAGTAGCATAACTCCACATATTCATCGTCACTTGATTCTTCTTCACTGATAGACATTTCTTCGTCAGATTCTTCACCACTTTCAGAATTTCCCATTTTATGCTTAAGTACCTGTTGTTATATATAAGTGTTTTAAAATGGATCGCTCCAAATTAATTCGTAAATTTTTTATTGAAGATTATCTACAAAACAATACCATTATTTTAAAAGGTCAAGGCAGCATTTCCTTCTACAATGAGCCCAAGACGGATACGTTATACGTGGACAAGTTTATATTTTACGTCTTAATGGATTTGCCGTTCCAACAATTTGTGACGTACGTGATCGACGACGAGTACATTTCGTTTTATCGGAGTAATTAGATAGTTATATTGCTAAAGTATTTGCAGGATACGCTTTCCAATGACTCTGGTGAATGCTATGGGAATCGTATTACCAATTAACCGCCAAAGATCCTTTTTCAGACCGAAGAACTTGTAGTCGTGGAAGCCTTGTATTGCCTGGCAGTCTTCGAGAGTAAACGCGTATTGGACGCGCTCATTCTTGTCGTTAAATGCCCAAAGCTTGCGCCAACAGTGACTTGTGCCAATTCTGCCACCTCGCCCACCACATCTAATGGTCTTACTAAATTTGCGCTCGAAAGTCAGTCCTTTGTTTGCGAAGAAGCTGTCGAGTGAGACACTAGATGTTTTTATGTCGGAAAAGAAGTCGTCGCACTCAATGTCGTTTCTGATGGCAACGATAAACAAGCGGTGTCGATTCTGTGGGCATCCATAGTTGGCAGCGTTTAAGACTTTCTCGTGGAGGATATAGCCGCGATTTGTAAGTGATTCCCGCAACTCTTTCATCAACTCTTTATATTGCAGAATGGCTTTAACGTTTTCATAGACAGCAACTTTTGGTTTGTGTACATCAATGAACTTCAAAGTCTCGAAGAAAAGCAGGCCTCGAGGGTCTTTCGAACCAAGTCGCTTGCCCACGGTGCTAAATGCTTGACAGGGAAAGCCTGCGGTAAGAACGTCGAACGTGGGCACTTTCTCCACGTTGACTTTACAGATATCAGTGGCTACTTTATGTTTGAAGTTTCGTTGGTAGTGAGCTCGAGCAGAAGCGTCAATGTCGCACGCAAACACGTTTTTCATCCCCAGCTCTTCAAAAGACTTGGTGAAAGATCCAAGGCCCGAAAAGAGGTCAGCAACGCGAATCATTTTATTATAACGAACTTTTAATATATACTTTCTAATACAATTGATAAAAGTTATACATAAAAACTAAACAAATATTTATATAAGTATATTATTTAATACTTTAAATTTACAATACCTTTTTCATCACTTCTTAAGTTATCCGTTCTTCGATTGTTTTGTACTGTGATAGATATACCAAGATCTCCATCTTCATCCGCTTTTTCATTTAATTTAGTTAGCCACCAATCAATTGAAAGACAATTGTTGTTTGTTAGTTTAATAACAGAATGATTTACTTCAGTCTCAACTGGAGGCAACAATAATCGACAAGCTCCAGCAGCTAAGGAAGCCATTCTACCTTTCCAACTACTTCTTAATCGTTCTAACTGTGTCTCTGAAAATAATTCATCGATTGAAACCAAACCAATACCCCAGAAATCTTCAATGTTCACAGGTTGTTCATTCTCAAACAAATCTACAGAATGCAAATAAGTAAACTCACGAGAACGATGATATCTTGTGACTGGTTCTTGATTTTGTATAGTTCTCATTTGATTTGGGGTTAACAACACCATAGGCCAGTCAACAGGTGCATCGTTATCATTATATGCCGCATTTAACTTAGTAGTAAAGCTACCATCCTCGTTTGTTGCTATTTGTCTATTAAACAAATCTTCTATCAAGTCGTATCGTATAGCACGAAAAAGAGAAAGTTCTCGGGAAGGTAACAAAAAATCAATAATCATTTCGTGAAACCATCTTGCTCCTATTGTCATATTAGGGTTAGACAATCGGTTGTTTATTTCCTCTAATATCTTATCATCATTATAATTCATATATATATTTATATCTATGTCAAATGTTGCAGGAGAAAATTTATCTATTATATTAGTTCTTAAATCATTTGGTACATTGAGAAAAAAATCTTTTCGTTCTTCTTCTTTTTTGTTTTTTTTATTTTTTTTATTTGTTGTAGTAGTAGTAGTAGTAGTGGTTGACATAACTTTTTATTTCTATTATTATATTATAATATATATATATTTTTTATCCTCCGAATCTTTGTTTATCTTCTTCACGTTTGCATTTTATTATAATAAACTTATACATTGATAAAAGTTATACATAAAAACTAAACAAATATTTATATAAATATAGATTTGAAGTATTGTATATTATCTTATGATTGAATCTCACTCTACTCTCGTATTGTTTTCTATCCTTGCCTACCACCGAGCCATGCATTACAAACGCAGAGCGCTACTCTACAAGACCTTGTATCGCTGGCAACGTGCTATTCGCTAGGGTTATACTACCTAGGGTTATACTACCTAGGGTTATACTACCTAGGGGTATACTACCTAGGGTTATACTACCTAGGGTTATGCTACCTAGGGGTATGCTACCTAGGGGTATGCTACCTAGGGGTATGCTACCTAGGGGTATGCTACCTAGGGGTATGCTACCTAGGGTTAAAACCTGACCGAGTTACGGCGTTGCAAGTCCGATCGAAGTAGTTTTTGTTGTTCTACTTTCATGGCAACGGCCATAGGCATATCTTTTGGTGGTTTTCTCATCATGCTGTGGCCGAGAAACGTGACTCCGTTGTATGCAATGGTATTGATGATGGAGTAGGTAAGGATCCAATTGGTGTCTTTTTTGTAAGATGGGCATATGTCTTTGATATGAATGCTTTCTGCCAAGGCCATGGCGTTGTATAGGGTAGCGACTACCGCTGCCACAACGTGTACCATTTTCCCTAATTTATAGGCACTTAATGTATCTTTGCACATGGGATCTTCTTCTTTTGGTTTGAGACATCCATATACATACAAGGGCACGATAAATGCAATGACGGAGGTTATCACAGATTCTAAATAGAATATATTGCTGCAGTTTACCTCAAAATATAAGTAAACACTGATGGCAAATGATATAAAATACAGGACGCTAGAGAGCCATATTTGTATGCGTTGAAACACAAAATCTACGTCGGTCCACTTCATTTTGTTGCGGTGCATAGCTTAATATATATCCTTTCTTATTAGTTGTTTTACTTCGTCGTCGCAATGTTTATCGTTTGGAAACCATCCCCATAAATGTATACTAGATTCTTTGTACACGGTTAATACCAATGCTCCTGCCGCAGCACCAAATACGTGCCAAAAGGCATGGTTGGCGTAATGAATTTGTTTATTGTCTTCTGAATAGGTGGCATAAAAGAAGAAGGCAATACCAAAGCAAATGAATCCAACAATGCTATCGGTAATATCCAATTCTTTTTCGTGTTTAATGTTTTGTACGACAATAATGACAAAGTAAATAGCAACAATGATCATTTTGACAAATTCGCAATCGTACCCCAAATAAAGGACAGGGCAGTGTGCTTCATGTGATAGTACAACAATGACAAAATTTACGATGACCAAATAGACATAATATTCTTTAAAGGCAACGTAAGACACCAACGTTAATAGTAGCAGCCAGGAAAACAGCACGTCAATGGCCATCGAGTTATCTAAGTTGTAAAAACATACGGCATACGTTTGACATGCATGGTAGAAACTACTGATGACGATGACAATGGCAAATAAAAAGGTAAACATGTAATGTTTTATTTCGATGGAGACTAGCAACGGGGCGAGGTAAACGACATTGCTAGCGACGGACCAAAATTTGGCGTAGTTGTAATTGACGTAGGAGAATATGGAGGCAATGGTGCAAAATATCAACACCACGAAGGTTTTTGGGTATGCCCATGCATTGAATATAGCAGGCTTGTTCATGGTTATAATAGGTATATTTTAGTTTTTATACTGCATCTACTGTTTTGACTTTTTTGTCTTGTAATTTTAGAAACCATTGACTACCACACGAATCGCATTTGATATCTTCAAATGATTTGAGAAAGACTTTTTTGGTACAAAATAGACATTGGTAGTTACGTACGTATGCCATAAATTTCAAATCATTGGAAACATTTTGCGTGTTTTTTTTTTGTGCCACGACTTTTCCTTTTTTAGATCGGATCATCAATACACTTACAACCAAAATTTCCTGTCTTTTGGCAAACTTTTAACATGACTACTTTTGGCGATTGTAAATCGTTGATGTCGTACTCTCCTGTGGTGTAATAAACGGTTTCTAGATTTTTTATATCGTTTTCAACTAATTCGCTAACATCCATGCTGTTTAAAGGTTCGGTTAAGAAACAATTTTTGGTACTTACAAGTTCATGCAATGATTTTGCTTCTTGTAGTAATTTGTATTTTTTTTCTGCGTTTTCATCTGCTTTTGTTTTTTGCCCTAATTCGTAATGAAGCAAGGATTTGCATAAGGTTAAATGATTAAATGCAATGTTGCCATACACAGGGGCTCGAAACCATATTTTGTCGTAATAGTGAGCAGCGGTTGCCAAGGCAACTGTATTTACAGCAGCATCCTTTTTACAAGAGAGGTACATTGCTTGCGTTGCGTGACAAAAATAGATAAGTTGTTTAACAAATTGTTCTGTAACAACATAAGGAACGTTTGGCATAATGAATGGTTGTGTTTTCCATTCAGGGAATATTTTCAACAAGCCCAACAGGTTGTTTTTAACATCTTTCAACGTGTTGTTGATATCTTTTGTTTGGTTCGTCATGGTTTGGCTGATCTGTTTTGTAGCGTCCATTAAATGTAGCATGTAATATTCAAAAAATAAACTAGTGGACCGAAACGTTTGGTTGTTGATTTTCCATTCAAATACAAGTGGCTTGGATTTGTCTATGTAGGAAACCAATTTATGTTGTTTTAACAATTGTTTCAAGTCGTTGTTGTATGTAGCAAAATACGTATCGTATTCATTTAACAACTTCATGCGATGGTTGCTCATGTTTAAAAAGGTGTATGCAGTCGTATTTTCAGATCGTATAGAATCTTCAAAATTGGATACTCCTGACGGTTCGATTTTGAACAGGTGTGGATCTGCTTTTTGCATTAATTTCGAAAAACTCAACAAGACAGACATGGAATGGATGTTATTTTTATTATCTAATGCATAAGTTTATATATACTGTCTACTGATAGAATAAATGTTGGTGTATATCGTTGCGGCGGTTGTTGTTGGGTTATTCTTTTCTGGCGGCTACTATTACAAAATGAAACAACGAAAGCAAGGCTATGTAGAAAATGCATTGGATTTACCTGAATTTGATGAGTTGATAGTTGATTTTGAAGAAGACGAGATACAACGAAAGATAACAAAAATGCACGAGCCCTAATATTGTCCTTTGTTTCTGAAATCGTAATGGTTGTTCAAGCGATTCATTGCTAATCGGTTCATCAATTGTTTAATTTCATTATCTTTTGTTTTGTTGTCTTTGGACAATGCTACGTTCTCCGTTTCTAATCGGTTTACTAAGCGGTCGCTGTTGCTTAATTTAGGCATACTTTTGAACTCGTTTTGTATACTCAATCGATTCATCTGTTTGTCCATTATATTTATTTGTTGTTCGTATGCGCACAGGCGTTGTGCTTGACCAGCAATTGTATCTTTGTATTCTCTATCCATCATGTTCATTTGTGTTTGCAACGACGATATTTCCATTTTTAAATTATTTTCCATTTTAGCAAATGCGTTTATTCTATCGCCTAATTCATTTTGTTTTTTTATTTGCAATTGTCCAATTTCCTTTGCGTGTGCCAAATGTATGTTTTTGATCGCTACACTATGTTCTTCTTTCAATGCATCATACTCGGTGTTTGTTTTGGCATTTGTTGATCGTAACTCGTTAATCGTTTTGTCGTTCTCTTCGGATCGAATAGACAATTGTTCAGCTTTATCTTTCAATCGTTTTTTATGGTTTAAAAGATTTTGATGGTCTGTTGTCATCTCTTTTAACGTCAACTTTAATGTTTTATTTTCTGTCTTCAGGGCGTCCATATTTCCCGTAGCTAATTTTAATTCTTTTGTAAGTTTACTTAACGAGCTTTGTGCTTCGGACGTATCCGTTTGGAGTGTTTTATGCTTTGCCTTCAATGCTAATATTTCTTTTTCATATGCGGATAACCTAGCATCAAGTATGTTTTCAGGGGTTGTTACCGCCGCCATTTATTACCTTTTAAATATCAATATATAGACAGGCTGTCCTAATAGTTGAATTGCGTCGCCATTCTTCGCTTTCCCGACGGCTCCATCGTTCGTCCTTGAAAATCATGATACGGAGCGGTACTCCCTGGATATCGAACAGGTAAATTTTCTCTACGGAAAACGTATGACGGAACATCGTCGCTGCGCGAACATATCATTCCTAAATTGATGCCAACGACTAATCCAGTTAAAAAACACAACACCAAAGCAGGAACAGTGTAATCCTCTAACATTTACCTATACCAAAGGTGTGATAATATACTATTTTGAATTGTCTGCATTTTAAGTGTTATGAGCAAATTGACCGATATACAACAACTACTGCAAACGTATCAAAACGATATAAGCAAAGTTGAAAAAAAGGAATTATTAAACGTACTTGTGGAATTGTGCACGTATTGTGGCATACTTGAAAAGGAATGTATAAATTTACTTCAAAACCGAAACAGTAACCACGTGCAACACACACAAACCCCCTTTTCATGGGAGTCACTGCGATCAGAAGATTCGCCTTTCAAATGCTCTACCTATCACTCTTGATACAAGCTGCTGTCGCCGAAACTGGGTTTGACATTGCAACCTTCATAATTAGCAGTAGCGTCTTAGGCCTTAATGTTACATACCTACTATTCTTATGCTATTTAGCAAAACGTAAATACAACAGCACAAAGTATACGGAATTGAACGAACATTAGTGTTTTAACATATGATACAGTTAGGCAATAGCTTGATCCTAGCAAAGAGTAACGGTCATCAAAAATTGACCCAATCCTTTACGATCAACCCGATGCAGCCGAATAAAACCAATGTTTGTTTTGGTCCTATCATCGATAATATTGGACAACAGCAAATTTTTAGCATTGCCATCCAACCCGCCGATACAGAGTGTTTTGATACACCTATCCAATACACCGCCAGACTATGGAAGTATAGCAACGATGGTAGAACCTTCCAAGCTAGACATTTCCAAGTCAAAGACAATCTTTCGGACAAGTTGGTGTATTACGATCAAAAAAACCAATCGAAAGGAGTTCTGATTGAACGCGAAGTTGATCATAATACAGGTTTTGTACGATTTCTTTTTTGCTTGAACGAAGTGAAGACCTTGCTCAAGTTTAAATTTACAGTTATTTACAAACATGTGGTGAATGTATATGAAACCGATGCCTTGTTTCTAAGGCGAAAAAAAAATGCGTTACCAAAGCGCAGGTTTCAAATGCTTTCGAAACGACCTGCTAAAAGACAAAATACTACTTCTCTTGTCTCAGAATTGACAGATTCGTTTATAGACAAATTGAAAAGAGAACGTATCGATTATCAATACAATGAACTGGAATTGGATGATTTTTATGTCTGTGAAAAATTAGAATCGATTGAATGGTTGGATTCCGTTCGTGCATCGATTGCATCACCACCGAACGCCGATCTTTCAAAGACATTTGATGACAAGGAAGGGCACAGCGATTGGGACGAGGGATGGGAGATGTTGAGAGACATGGCGAAAGAATACGATACCATTAAACATAGTGAGTTGCAAGAGTTAGAACCATAAAATAGTGTAAGCGCCTATATTATAATACTATAAAGTGTTTTAAAAACTTTGCTTATGTTAGATACACCGAACCCTACACACTACCCTGTGAAACGCCTCCTGCGCTCCAGAAAAACAAAAAAAGGTACCCTTTTCCTTGTCCAATGGGATGGTATCAACCCAGAGACAAACGAAGCATGGCCAAACTCATGGGAGCTTCGTAAACACATAAACAAAAGTGCACTCGAGGAGTTTTTCCTTCGTAAACGTAAACGAAAGAAAACGGTGCTTCCACCCAGACAACCGCGAAAAGCACCTCGTGACGTTATACCATTTAACGACCTTAATTTTCAAAAAGTCATTGGATACAACAAATTGCACGGCCGACTTGAATTTACCGTACAAGCTACGGTGCGCGTATCGCTGCACGAGTTGCCCGACCAGTTGAGAAAACAATACAGACAAAACAAACCATCGATGCAGTCGAACCATTGCGACACCTCTTGTTGGCCGAGAGTAGGTACTAACTATCAAGTTGATATACCAGTGTGCTAAAAATAAAATTAAAGTGTTTTAACAAATGTCAGCGTTAAATATTCATCGCGTTCATACCAATTTTGTAACTGTAAAAGGGGCATGTCCAACTGCTTCACCTACATCATCGTTAGAAAATCGACCATTGTGCACACGTTGTTTTAGAATGTATCATACGGAGAGAGATTTGTTGGATCATCAAAAAAAATGTTTGACAAAAAAAAGAAAATTATTATTTACAGCGTTATAGTTTTTAAATAATATTACAACTGGAACTAGCTTCCATTCGACTTCGCACCAACGTGCAGTGGTCAATTAAAAATTCAATTGTCGTGGTCTCGCGCGACATGCTTTGTGTACCTAAAACATTACCTTCAAAGGCTTGTAATTTATGATGTATTTTATTCAATATATTTGAGCTTGCCTCACTATTCTCCTCTTCGTACTCTATCTCTAAATCGGTTAATATTTGTTCTAAACATTTGTTGCACGATAACAATATATTATTTTCTGTCAAGTCGTCTTTGTCTTTTTGTATGTTCATTGTATCTCGATAGCACAAATCCCTCAACTTTTGAACTTCTTGCGAAAGCTGCTCAGGTTTAGACTTTGCTAGGTTACTCATACTTTTTTACTTTTTGAACATAACTTTATACAGGTACGCGCAATAGATTGATATAGGCTCACAAAAAGGCATACGATTAATGCCATCTCGACGTAATCAAGCTCGTCAAACATTGAACCTGTTTCGATGGTTGGCATCGTTGGGATTGGAATTTCCGAAGCAGATGGCGTTTCTTCAACACGTATGGAACTCATTGCTTAAAATTTTACTAAGTTTAATTTATTCTCATCGAACTTTAGTATATAATCGTTAGGAACAGTCATCTCTTTTGGTTCCTGTTTTTTGTATTGGTATGCATCGATTGACACTTTATTTGTCTTTGGTTCCACAAATTGTTGAAATTGCTGTGGATCCCATGCACCTTTTTCGTTGAAACCAGCACGCACCCATTCGTCGCCAGTAGGGTTGTATGCCAACACAATCTCTTTGATGCTCCAACCTGGTGTACCGTCGAAATACGCACTTACCTTGCCTAACGCACACAATTCCTCAAAGGTAAACCCTGCATTTTTTACGGTTTCGACGCTCCAACCTGCTTCTTTTAAATCCTGCAACGATTGGATGCTTTCTTTTATCTGTTCATTTGTAGCGTTCATTTTGTTCAATACCGCTAGTCCAGCATCGCCTCCGTAGTACTTTGGTTTTAATCCAATTGCTTTTGCTACATCAAAGTCCACGCCAAAATTAATAATCTCTTCCATCGAAAATTTGGAACGCAGTTCATCCCATGTAATGCGCTCTGTCATTAAATCCAACGCGCAGAACCCAGACAATGATGCATCTTTTAACGATTGCCGTCTCAATGTTTTTTTTAATGTTGTGTTGCGCAGTTTTTCTGCTTTTTTACTAAAGTTAGGATCGTCGCGAAGCATTGCTAACACTGCTTCTAACCCTCTATGATTGTCGTAACCTATATCCATTTTTGTACGGTTAGATTTATGTATATTAGTAATATACAACACTTATATATATAGTCTTTGAAAGTATGACTCGATATACAAATGTATTATTTTGGATCGTTGGTGTGATCCTTGCCAGTCTTGCAATAGCTTATATTTGGATTTGGATTTTAGACGAACAAAACGACCCTGGTGATTTAAATTTAACAGCACTAAATTCGTTAAATTTAATTGTAGGATTCTTATACATTGGAGTGGTCAACGGAGCAAGGGACAGGTGGAAGCACTTGATGCACCACGCGAATGAATTTACCCTAACGTTCCAAGCATTGTCGAAAAAAGCAGATGCGACAGGCAACCAACAGTTGGAAATGGTTCGGAACAACTTGATTGCCTTTTATCAAGAGAATTGTTCCGTAGACATGAAAATTCAACTCTTTTTAAAAATACAAAACTCCATTGATACCTTGGAAGCATCGACCAACGTAGATAAGCTAAGGCAATGTGCAGCGGCCCTGTATCGCGGATTTTTTGAAAAAGAACCATTTTTGTTCACCGCGCATCTCTATTTAATCCTTGGGATCTATTTTGCTTGCATTCCAGTGCAACTCTTCAATGCATACGATGCCACCCTGACTTACATATTGTATCCGATCATTATTTATCTATTGTTCGCAGTACCATTGTACGCCAACGCCTTCCATAACCCAATACAGCATCCAGAATTGAACAGAACATTTGAAAAGCTTAATAGGAATATTTATACAAATAGTATACGAACAACTTATACCTATTCCTATGGTAAACAAAAAAAAGATTTACGCATGTGAATTCCTTAAATATTTAAGGAGTAGGGGGGGTATTTTGAAATTTCTAAACGAAAAAATATTTTTTTTACTTTTTAAAACCAAAATACCCCCCCAACTCCTTAAATATTTAAGGGAATTGACCAATTTTTTAAAACAAAGAATAGGAATATTTATAGGTGCACAAGTCCCCATAGTCTACAAAAAACTTATACCTATTCCTATGATAAACAAAAAAAAGATTTACGCATATGAATTCCTTAAATATTTAAGGAGTAGGGGGGGTATTTTGAAATTTCTAAACGAAAAAATATTTTTTTTACTTTTTAAAACCAAAATACCCCCCCTACTCCTTAAATATTTAAGGGAATTGACCAAAAAATTAAGTATACTGTATTGGTAATATTTGCCTATCATAAAACGTACTAAAACTTTGTATTTGCCAATGGTACAGTAACCATTGGTACCCTACCCATACAAAAAATACCAAAAACCCTAAAAGAATGAATTTATTATCATTCATCCACATCGCCAATGCTTCACAACGCTGGTGTCCACAGATGCTATACCCTTCAAGCAAATCGTACATCGCCCGCGTCGCAGGCGAAATCGCTAATTCGTACTCTGCCTGTGCACATTCCTGGAATTTACCTAACTGCACTCGCAACTTTGCGTTGGAGCACACATCTGAATTTAAATACAATCGTGCCTGAGCCGCTTGCTTTGATCGTTTAATCCAGTGATGGTGATACGACTTCAGCGCACCGAACACTAGACTTAGAATCAATACTGCTGCGCTTATTCGCTTGTACATGTTACACCTATGTTCAATCTAGTATATACAAAACAACAATTCCTAATTTTTTGTTGTGCAATATATATATCAGTATATATAATCCTTATTAGCAATAGTTAAGATGTATCAGTTAGTCCTTTTAGTATTGGTACTACAGACGTTGCATGTCTTGTCCAGCAATGTGACGTGCGTGCAATTGGACTACATTTTTCAGAACGCAGATTGTTGCCAATTACAAAATGAAATTCCATGCCTGCACTCCATCCCTAAGTTAAATTTTGATACCGTTGTACAGGCAGTTGATGATAAACTTAACGAAATCAACAATGTTTTTAGTCAGTACGTGCCGTTGGTTCTCAATAAAAAGTTAGAGGATTTTTGCGATAACGATGAAGTTATCATCGGCGGACTAAACTATGATCATTATACAGGTGCGACGTGGTATGATCGGCCAAAATTATATTGCGAAGGTAACGCTAATCGGCTTGTGATAATTCCACAATACAAAATAAGTCATTGCTATTTTACGGTCGAAGATGGTGACATTCGTTATACTGCTAAGATTAAACACAATCCTTCGATGACAATTGCGAGCTACCATCAAGGTACGCAGTCCAAGACGGTCGCTGGCTTTTGTGAGTACAACGGGAATTGGATAACAACGAGTTTAATGACTATCTCTGATATTAATAATCTAGTTTCGGAACATAATGGCATCATATACTATACAACTTTATCCACAAACCATTCAATGAAATTGCCTTGTACCTCCGATGAGGAAAAAGTAATAGGGAACAATATTAATAGACGTACGGAAATGCCACTTTGCAGCAACTTTTTGTACTTGAACCAAGTCGATTGTGAAGCAAACAGTGGAGTTTGGGATTCACAACTACCGTTACAAATGCACACGCAGATAACCACGATAGATTTACATAAAGAAGTTGGATTAGAAAATATATATTTTACGCGGTCGAGTGCGAGTTCGTACATGCGCTTTTGTTTAGCAACCGAATATGAAAACCCAAGTTCGTATATTAGTGGGGAGAATTATGGCTTTAGCGGAATAGATGACGCTCATAAAATTGATATTGAGAGATAGGTACAAGTAGTAGTAAAACGTAAAAAGTTTTAATGTTTTAAACTTATTTCATTTGTTAATTGTTCAACCAATCCCTCTATGTGGTTTGGCGTTATCTTCTCCGCCGTCACGTCCTTCAAATAGCCTAACTGCTTTATCATGTACACAACGTGTTCTGAACAAAAATATTTCTGTGGCAATTGATTCGCGTTTGGGCGCATGATCAAAAAATCGGGGAGCCAGTACATCGCTGCTTTATAACTATCGTACTTCTTATCCAATTCCTGAATACAAAAAGCTAGCGCATGGCGCAACTCTTCGGCATCAAAATCCGTCGGTATACTTTTCGTAAAGTTTGGGTCAGGTAAACGATTAAAGACATAATCGTCGTGTTTGGTAAGGAGTCTACAAGACAATCGTGAACCCCACAACGTGTAGAAGCAAATGCTCATAAACTCGTTATCCTCAATATGCTCGGTAGACGATTTCAACCGCTCCCAGAGGCTTTTTGCGCGCGTGCTAATAATTCCATAATTTTGTTTAAGACCTAATAATTTATCTTCCCATTCTTTTTTCGTGAATGTAAAGACCACTTCTGCGTGACAGTACCCGTCAGAAGCAAACCCGTTGGTGATGGATGCAACGGCTTTGTTGAAGAAGGTATCAAATACAGACAAGGGCTTCCATAATACGAAGTGCAGCATCTCGCTTATTACAACTTACATAATTTCATTATATACATGACATTATATGTACAGTAAGCAATGTCATTAATACAATGGTTTGTTTTAACATGGATGTTTACATCTTGTGTTGCCATTCCACGACAGAAAAAAACGTGTAACAATTGCTATGCTACGACGTCGTATGAAATCATTAAACATTATTATCGATCACAGAACATAACGGTGGAAGAGTTGATGCAGCAAACAAAGCAAGGCTGTGCAGGGGGATCACCAGAACCAATTTTGAACAAATACTTTAGAGGATCCAAAGTAGTGCGAGGCGGGCTATACAAGGTTATAAAATTATTAAAAAAAGGACCGATCATCATAGATTATTCGGATCAACATTTAGTGACGGCGTGGAAAGCGACGCCGAGAGGTATTTTAATACACGACACAAGAGACGCCAGTCAAAAAATATTAATGCCAGAGAACCACGCGCTAAAATTTAAGTATATTATTTACCCTATTTTGTAAACCGTATCCATTTAATAGCCATGATGTATTCTCGTTGTTGTTTGCATACCAATATGTCATATCTTTCTTCAATGGTTCCGCGTGGTAGAATATCATAGTATCGTTTGCTTGTTTTATCGATGTTAAAGCTGGCGTTGTTTTCCGAGAGCCAATTTGGGTTCGTGGTCAGCACATCAAATAGATTGACTACCATTCCATTTAAGGTGACACGCAGGTTCCACGGTTGCCGTGGGACGTACACCAAATCGTCTATCTCCATGACCATGGGCCAACGATGTTTAATTTGATGTTGTAATACTAACTGTTTCTCTTTTGGAATGGCATAGAGCAAACGGTGCCCCCGTTTAATTGGTTGAACGGAGTACATTAATTTGAATTCACCCTGAACGGATCCATAAGAATATTGAACGGTACATGTTGCGATGTTTGGTGTCCATGCTTGTCCGTTTGGAAGCATTCTCTCTTTGATGCAGCTATGGATATCTTGAATGTACGGATGCCCGTACGACGTTTGTTGAAAGTCTGCCTGTTTGAATTGAATATGCAACAGCTGGATATATTCTTTTAGTCGCATGATATCGTCGTCGTTGGACGAGTTAGGATCAAAAAACAATATGTTTTGCTTTAGAATATCAATCCAGTCGAGCAGCTTTTGACAAGTTGCTTCCAACGTAGAACATTTTAAAAATTCCTTTTCAGGAGTGGTGGTTCCCGCATGATGTTTAAAGGTTTGTATGTACTCTAGATTGAATATAATATTTATGAATAAGCGCTGCAAGAGTAACGTGTTTTTTTTTATATCGGTAATGCATATTGGCATGTATGCATCGAGGTTTCCGTTGAGCGTGTAGGTGTCAAAGTCTAATAAATTGTAATAAGGCAAGGATTTCAATTCAAAAAAACCGTGGTATAGTTCCTGTTGCACGGATACTTGATGATTCCCGATGACCAATCCTTGTCGTATTAAGATATCTTTCAAGGTATCGTTGGAATGTAACTTTTCTTCCAATTCGACGGAGTGCTGTTTCGAAACACTTGATAGGCAAGAAAACGTCCACATGCTAATATTCTTTTTTCATCGCATTTAAATATTTTAAACATATATGTTGATATCCGAGTTTGAGTAACATGGATTGTGATATTTGTTACGAAACTTATTATAACGAAAACAAAATGTTTTACAGTAAACGGTGCACGCATACCTGGTGCATCGATTGTCATAAACAAATGATACGGTCCTACGGGCGCAATTTTGCATGCCCGTATTGCCGCGTTCCCATTCGGAAAGCCAAGCAAAAAAACCCGTATGTAATACAGCCCATTGAATACGATTTCATGCATGAGTATGAATTGGATACATGTTATTGCAATATAACGAAAAGCATACGACCTTGGCGTGTGCGAAAAAGTGTTTTAAAATGTATTCGGAGCAAACGTGTGTCGAACTAGGCAAACATATCTTAAAGCTAGAAGAAAAGTACCCAGATGGTGTACCGATGCTAATTATTCTACCGTATTTAAAAACCTTAACGGAGACTCCTGTGGATATGATGAAAGCTGTTTGTAGGGAAGGATATGCCTATACAACAAAGGATAGTTTCCATTTTTTATCAACGTTTATAAATTAGTGTTTTAACATATTTAGTGTTGTTTTTTTATATGCCTTCTATTATTTCTACCTTAAACGATCATTGCCTACAGTGGATTGGCACCATTGCTACCGAGGATGCGTTACACGCGTTGTCATTAACTTGCACTCATTTGCAATTGTTGTATGCAGATGAAAAGACGAAGCGCAAGCACGTTCCGACGGAGTGGTATTTTTTGTACTATGCGTCGCAAAGTTTGTTATGCCCAATGAAAATTGAAATTTTATCAATTGATTCAGAAATTCAACGGATTCGTTACAAGGTCACTTGGAAAAAACCTCGGAATAACACTAGTTCTGCAATCATATCAGAGCATCAAAAAATAGATCATCCTTTTCTATTACCAGGTTTGAAAAGTGGTATCAACTTTAATTGGCCCAAGTACAAAAAATCTAAGTTGGAACTGTACGCCTTTGAAACGAAAGAATTGCTTAAACGAGTTGCTCATTTTTTGACACCACTCAACGTATCAAATAAAGTAAAGGAAGAGATTTGCAACTACGTGACTACTCTTCGCGACAAACTTTGTACAACAACAATGTCATACTTGTCGTTGGTAACGCATGAGGAGATGGCATGGAAGAAGAAATGCCTGTCATGGCAATTGAGAAAACGATTGACGATAGATCAACGACTTTACATTCGTAATGTTTTTTTTCAAATCATTTGGAACAAGTTCAAAGCAAAGACCACAGGTCCTAGATATGCCAGAAGCAGCTACAATGTGAAAATTAGCAATTATCAAATAGAACTTGTCTACAATTATCCACATTCCATCGATATCCGCTTTCAACTTCCATTAGGAATATGGAGTAGGAATGGAGCAAAAGAATTGCGTGATGAAGGAGATGACAACGTTATTCAATATGAAATGCCATCAAGTGAAACCGTATACTTAACCCTACGAGATAGAGAAGAAACTACAGAGGAAGCGGACGGTCGCGATGAAAATTTTCGTGTAGATATAGGCGAATATTTTGATACATCTTCAAAGGAAACTATTGTAAACGTAGGAAATGGTTTGCATGTCAAGCGCGTTGATAAAGACATTATTCTAGAGGATGTGAGTTTGAAAACCACATGCATATTACCGACCGACATGGTATCTGAAAGTGACGACCACTCATTATGCATAATGGCATTCAATGCAAAACAAGAAGGGGATAGTCTGGTTGTGGTGGTGTTACAATGTGAAGATAATACAGAATGGAAAGATAATTTGCAGTTGTTGTATTATAAATTTCACTGTAATTCAAATACAAATCTGTTGAAATATGACCAAGTGGAGAAAAAAATGTACCCATTATATGCCCATGGTCATTGCGAGGGTCCGTATGGTGATAGCACCATTGCTTATTATGACGGTATTGTTTATTGCAAGTTTAAGATTGGCTTGATAAAGGTCAATGTGAAGACAAGTGTGCATGTCAAACGATATTCAGCCATAGACAAAAAAACTGCTTTTTTGTACCAACTCGAAGATGGGATATGTTATATAGAGCAGACGTTGTGCACGAATGAAGATGTGCCCGAATACTATCATCTTACCTTTTACTTGGAACGTGGGGTGATGCAAATTCGTAAACAGATTGCACTCGGGGTCAATTACGCACTGTGGATAGAATACAAAGGTAGACATGCTCACGGAAAAGATGAATTTTACGTTCATTCGTATACCAATAACATGATTCGTAATCGATTACACAATCGCAAGTTTTCTATTACAAAAGTTTTAGTATAAAGGCATGGATCCAATATTATAAAAAAGATGGACGACGAAGACAACAACAAATTGGATGATTTTCACAAAAACGTAGGATTGGGAGTATTGGGTGTATTGCTGGTTGGAGTTGTATTAGCAGTCTACCGCTATAAAAAATAAGAATTATAATATATTGTATATACAAACTTAGGATCAGGATCACCATATTCTTAAATGTGTTGTGTAATTGATTGTATATTCAACCGCTTGATGGCGGTTTTCTTGTTGATTTGTTCTCTAGTGATTATGATAGCGGTGTCGGTGGCCAACTTATCGAGTGAATGTGAATTTTCACCTTTAATCACTTGGGCCATTTATGTTCAATTCGCGTGGGTGGTAGTGAAACCTTGTATTAATATATGTGGGCTGCGTATTCTGACGGCCTTTGTGACATTCTTTTTATCAGCAGTTATAACTAGTTTATTGATCAGTTTAAATAAAGAAAGTTGCAGAATTGATAATATGGACGCAAGCCATATACTGTCTGCTGTAGGATTTGGGCAAGGGACTATTTTAGTAATTTCTATTATAGTTATATTTAAAGAAGTGGGGATGAAGGATGATACCGTACCTTATCAACAACAACAAGATTACGATTAATAGTGTTTTAACACATGATGTTATTGTATGAACGCCGTTCTTTTCGGCCTGTTACACTAGACACTACGATACGTCCATTTATAAACACAGGTAGTTGCGAAAAGTGCAGACCGCTAGCTCTAGCACCACAAGATCCATGGCAAGACAAAACTCCCAGCGACGACCCAACATTGGCGTGCGTGCACACCAATCAACTTCATTTTCACCATTTTGCTTTTACTACATTAAGTAAGCTTTATAGTTTTCAAGCATTGTGTTATGACCCTATTAGTTCAACGTATCAATATCCATCGCATTTGGATCGACCGTTGTATTACGGTGGGTTAATACATAATTTATGTATGCATTTGAAACGTATCAAAGAGTATATCGAAGTATGCAATTCTGTCAGCCCATATTCTATTTCTACTCAAGAAGTAACAAAAGAGTTTCAAATCACGGAAAAGGATACAGAAGTAGACTACAAGTCAACGGAAGGGTATGTTGTTACAACGACTAAATCTTATTTTAATAGTAACATCAACAAACACATAAAACGAAAACGAGACGACTGTAAATATACATCAATAGTGTTGGATCAGCAAACGCATCTGGTTATGTTTGCAGATTGGTTAGAAACTCAATTAATAGATCATTTTAAGAAAATCCCACGACCATCGTTGCCGAGTTTTGATTCGTTACTCGGTGCGTTGAACACCGATCAGTATTTCTACAAGCAAAAACAATCACAAAGGTATTGCGCGTTGGATTGTTTGTTAAACGCTTGGGTGGTCCATCCTAAAAGAAGAAGGCGACTGGTCAACAATAAAATGGTAGAAACGACGGAAATAAAAGGATGTTCATACGTGTCGTCCAAAGATTTAGTACATTTATGGAAAGGACACAAACCGATGTTTCAAAACTCGTATTCGCATTCCATCAATACACCGACAAAGAAACGATTGTTTGTAGATTTTCTTCGAAACTACAACCACGATTTTGATTACAACAAATTTTCGTTATTTACGATACCAGAGGACGGTGCTCTTTTTCAAACATTTTTGCAATCCCAAGAGGAAAATTATTTATGGTGTATGAGTTTTTAGGTCGTAGATGTAATGAATATACGTTAGCATGTGTTCTTCTAACAAACCTATTAGTATATTTTTTGATACGTTTTTGCTTTTGTAGCCTATTTTCCCATCATTTTCGATTACCCTCACCTCCCATTGTTTTTGAAGAATATCTTTACTTTCTAAGTGTTGTATCCATAGGTTTCCAATATCTATTAATTCGTATATCGGTAAGTTCATAAGCTTCAACAACACTTAATTTGCTATCTTAAGTGTTATGTCTGTGTTTCCGTTGCCACTGAGTAAAAATTTTAAACTGTTCAATTATCGATTTTCATCAGGACCATTTGTGGACTACAAAATATTGTGGCCTGCTCAATTTGTAAAAGACAGCGGAGCAAGCTTGTCTTCGGTGGGTCCAGAACATGTGTTTATTTTAAAAAACAAAACGAATCACTTTGTACATTGTCTCTGGCATTGGAATTCGAAGGAACCAGAACTTTTGTTGAAAAAATATTGGCCTAATTGTTTCAAGCAGGAATTGCATTTGTCAGTGAGCAATCGCTACCTGTTCACGGCGCACTCGTTGAACTTGTTACTACCATATGTACCACACATGCTTCATCGAAAATGGCAAAAGACGAACACCAATCAACGGGACGATGCGTTCCTGGTGTCGTATTTCTTAAAATATTTTGATTTGGGGGTGTTTCAAGATGACAAAAAGCGTTTTGAAAGGTTTGCTGGTTGGCAGAAAAAGGTATTAAAAAATCCATTGAATGAATACGTGACTTACATTGCAAACAATCGTAACCAAGAAGTACCTATTAATTTTGGTATTCAAATCAAAGATATGAAACCAGAAACAAAGAAGAAACTGGACGATGCATGTGCGATTGTTCATGCTGTGTTCCCTAACTTTTGTTTGGAAATTCCAGCACAACAAACGTGACGTCATCCTTATCGGTTTGCGTTCCTATAGAGCGTTTGATGGGGTACCGCAGCTGCTTGAAGTAAAGCATAAGTGATTCCAATGGAATATGGTATTCGTATTGCTCTTCGCTGATAGTTGGTTGTATTTTGAAGGAGTGAGAAAAGGTGCCGACGTACGGGTTTAGATTGGGTAACAGAGGTTGTTTGATTCGGAAATTGTTGAAGCGGTTGCTATATTGAAACCAACCCAGCAGCGGATGTTTTTTGGTAATTTCTTTTCGGGACGCCATTTTTATAGAACTTCTTCTTGTATATATACATACTTAGAACATGTAGAAGAAGACCATGAAAGAGATCGTATTGTGTTTTCTTGACATTACGTCGGAAGCCCTTGAGGATAATTGGTTGAACAGGGTAGCAGCGAATGTTGCCCCCAATTGTACAAGGAAGCGAAATGGTAAAAAAGCACCGATTGTACATGTTGAAATGTGGTTTCGCGACACTACCGAAGATGGCTATGCGTGCAGTATTTGTTTTGGTAAAACCGTGCATTGGCACAAAAAAAGCTTTTCGCGAGTGTGGTTCTTTCGGTCATTATGGACAACGGACGCCGCATACGCAAAGATAAAATCATGGTGTATGCTTCAACGAGGCTGTTTGTTTAATGCTCTTGGCTTTTACGCGTTAGGGCTTGGGTTGCGGATTCCAGGTCGATGGCCTAGTTGGTTTGGCTTTAAAAATAGGTATTTTTGCAGTGAATTAATAACAACCGCATTGAAACACGGAGAAATCTTACCTGCAAGTCAATCTAGCGTCATACACCCCGAAACCTTGTTCAATTTGATAGCACCGATTAGCAGTGTATCAAGTATAAAAGAAAAGAATTTTTCAAATATCAGCTACTAAGTGTTTTAACAATCTATAAATACCTTAAATTTACGTGTACCTTTGCTACGTTTCGAATTTTTATACTATAAGTGCATCTTTCTTGTAAAAGTAGTATGGCATCTAATCGCGTATCTTACGGTTATGCTTTCACTGGCGTTAGTAAAAACAATTACGAGTCCAGTAATCTGCTCAACAACAACGACTTTGCGAAAGAAGGCTTGTCCGTCAAAGCGCATGTCGTGTTTAGTGTGAACAAACATACGTTTACAAACTCACCAACCGAGCTGGCATGGTACCCCCCCGTCAACAAACTGCCGCAAACATGTGGTAAGATTATTATGTGGGAACTTTTTTCTCGAGTTGGATATGACATGCTGACCAATCCTGAACCCGACAAAGGAGCGGATGCGACGGAACCAAATGAAGAAGAAGAAATACATCCTAGACCAGAAGTGCCAAAGGTTGTTTACCGTTCTGGTGATGGTTTGCGCAGCAACGAGAATCACATGGCAGGGTTTAATAACATGTTACCCGAGCAACAGCAAGCGTTTGTTGATCAACAGCAATATGTTGTTGTAGACAACGTTGCCGAGTACAACAATCAAATGGCGGATTACCAAACGGCCCTTGCAGATTATGAAACATTGTCTACCAAAAAGGGTCGCAACTACGTTCTGATCGAATATTTCAAAGGCAAAACCAATCCCGACAATGTTGGTGGCTATCGTATTTGGATTTTACAAGAGGAAGGTGCAAAAGGCAATTTAAACACCAAATTTGCCGAGCGAATCGCGTCGGTTAATAATGCAAAAGCAACTGGTAAACGGAAACGATATGCGCAAACCATAGAGCAAAAATATGCATCGCTTTGGAAAAATATTAATTCCAACCAAACGTTTGCAAAAACTATCGGCAATACATTGTACAACAACAGTAGTCATTTTAATATAACACAGGCATGTACGAAGACCCTTGTGGACAAAGAGAATCCTGTATATCCAGAACACGTCTTTTCAGTCGGTCAATGGAACCAGTTGGTGAACGGCACAGACGGGTCCATAGATGAAAACGGACAACCAATTCGAATGAATATGTTGCCATGTTTTTATGAGAAATGTGATATTGACAGTGAACGCTTTATTTGGCAAAATTATTTCAACGATAACTTGACCAAATTTCAACCAAAAGAAGAGTTCCGCGATTCGATGATCTTGCTCAATGCAAGAGATTTGGTGGAAGAACATTTCATGTCCAAACATCGATTGGATGCATACATTAAGTACGTGCTTCCGATGATGAGGACCACGTTAGGAAGCACATTGAAACCAAAAGCATCCAAACCAATTGCTAGCGTGTCTAATCTTAACCCCGTGGTAAGCGCAAGAAAAGCATTTGAATCAAAACCTATTATTCCGAGCAAAGAACCACAGTTTGAAGGACAGAGTTTTGAGTGCATCGACCCGTCCGCGAACACAGAAGTGATGGGAGTGAAAGGTAAAATGCTATACCCTGGGCAATCGAACAGTTTTTACTACCAACGTGCGTTGGCACACCAATTTATCAAACCATTTTTTGACAAGATGATGAAGGTTGCAAAGACGCGTTTGGAAAGGAAAATTGCTAGAGTCAAATCCATGGAGAAAGCGTTGGAGTACATTGCTCCAATTTTCAACGGTGTTGGCAACTGCAACATTGGAAACGGTTTGCGCGGAATCATCAATACACAAGAAAGATTGAAAAAGCAAAATTTTTCGAGCATTTTCATCGAGATGCCAAACTTACATGAGGATTTGCATTTCCAAGACAATTTTATGTGTTGGGTGTTGAATGGAGCTGAATTTTACATGTACTTGAGTACCTTGCATTGTGATTCTTATCGCTTGCTGATCAATGCGGGGTGTGCGTACCTTCTGATTCGCGATAAGACACACAATTCCCAAACGGGTGACCCTGGAACAGGCAAGTCGGAATTGTACCACGTCATCACGATGTGTAAATGCCCTGGTGTTTGCGAAGAAGAAGCCAATGCCTCTGCCTTGTCTCATTTTTTTGGTAAGGATAGGCATTTTTGCATCAAAATTAGGAATGAACCCGATCCAATGCGAGATGGCGGCGCAGCTATCAAAGGCAATGCGGCGGCGATGCGTTTGACTGAAATTGAAAAAAGTATACGCTCCGAGCAAGAAGGTTGGAAGTCGATTTCGCAATTTGATACGGTTCAATCGAAATACATTGAACTCAAAATTCATGTATGGTTAAGCATGGTCATCATGGAAAACAGCAATCATTGTTTGAGCAAACGCTCCAAAGCTAGGAACGATCGCGATCACAAGGAACACATTGCGAAAACCATACGACCGTTCAAGACCGTTGCATACATGAAGTCCTCGCAAGGAAATCAATCCAGTGACCGTGCAAGGGATACGCAAATGTTTATTCACAAAAATCACTGGATAGACCAAGAGTTGGCAAAGGTATGCGCCATGATGGACATTGATGGTGGTTTGCAAGATGTCAACTTTGCTATTTTTGACGATGTTCAAGACTATTTACAAGGAGAATTGGACTTGAATACGAGATCCATTGAGCGATGCAGAAACAATTGCCGAACACAAATTCAATACAACGTCATTAATATTTTATTTCATCATAGACCATACAACAAAACGTTGCAGTTTTACATTGGAGATGAACGTGTTTGCAGCGCTTTAAACAAGAAGATGGGAGAGCTTGAGGTGTTTGTAGACAACGATGAAACAACTAGTATGTACAAGTTTGAACACGATTGCGTGCTGTACCGTAGCAACGATTTTAAATTGCACTCTAGAGATTCAGATACAGAAGAACGCACACCTGTTAATTGTGTCGTTGATTTAATCAACAATCGAATTTTCAGCAAAGACCCAGACAATATTGACGAAGTGACAGGCGAACCAGGATTGGTAGCGGAGGAACAATTATTGAAAAGACAATGGGTACACAAAAAGTCATGGCGTTCGGGGAAAAATTACAAACAAGGTGATATTTGCCGTTTGCACGTACAAGGAAAAGATAGCGGGTATGCATCCTATTACAAAATTTACCAATGTTTACAAGACAACAAAAACAAAAAACCAACAGCCAATTCTATCTATTGGAAATTGACGAGCAAAAAGAAAGAAAGTTGCTTGGGTAAATATTTCCAAAAAGAAATTATGTACCGCGGTGAAGCAGCCACCGAACAGTGGATGGACATCAATCGTTTAATGTATTGCGATGTTGGTACCGCTATACGAACCATGGCGTTGATGCGATCTGAATTCGTAGCCGCCTCACAAGACAAAATTCATAGTCAAATTGTTCAACGCGGATTGAAAAAATTAAGAACCATCGACGCAAACGCCGCGTGGAAATCGTTTTATCCATTAAGAGATCTTGCTAGACCAGAAAGCATGGACGACGTAGACACCAACTACATTTGCATTGGCGCAGAAAACATGGTCAAGTTAGAATTGACAGAACAATTGAAGAAAAAATTAACCGTTGGTCTCATTGTCAACACTTCTGATATTGTGTTGGAATCCACGATCAACAATTTAAGCAAAAACACAACTGCCAATGTTTATTACAATTCGTTCGGCAACCAATACCCATCGATTGATGATAATGGTGCTTGGAAATTGCCATACGAAACAGGGCAGTTGAACGGGACGCGAAACTTGCGCAACCATGAGTTGAAAGCGCGAAACTTGCCGTACAAAACAAACCCAGTCATTATGAAAAAGAAATTTGGATCTAGCATCAAATTGTACATTCTGGTCTCGTGGTTAGATGATTGCCAACACGACACTCACCAAGAAGAAGATCGGTTTTTAGGTGTATTGAGCAAGTATAAATATTTTGCAAAAGAACCAGAGAAAACTACAATTCTAGTTGGACATCCATGGACAGGAAAAGTCACTTACAGAGACAGGGAACAAAACGTCAGAGAAAAAGATTGGTGCGACCCTAGTATATCGAAATCGATTACGATAGAAGGTGGCCCGCGACACGAGAAAGTATTCAAAGAAAAGAACGTAGTCGATCCTATCAGCCAAAAAATACAAGGAAAAAAGAAAATACATGGAAGACCAACCATTCATACCATTGACGTTCATTACGATGATTACGCAATGAAACTTCGATTGCAGGAATTGCACGAATACGACGAGAGTGAGCACGATAGCATTGATCCGTTTTGCGAAGCATATTCTGTACGGTATTTGAAAGATGAATTGAACAGAAGCCAGCCTCCAATTTTAGACAAACGAGATGTGAATGGCCAATTAATAGAATATTCAAAACAACATGCACAAAGAAAACACGATAACGAAACAAGGTAAAGTTAAAGTGTTTTAAAATGAATACGTACGAACATCCAACCAAACAAGAGATTGAACAGGCGAAAGAGGGGGTGCATAAAAGATTTAAAAAATATTTTTATCAAGGTTTATTTAGAATAACACATACAAAAGAAAATTTTCATTTAGTTCACGTCGGTTGTACATGGTCCGCTGCAACACACAAAGATCCCCTCTCTTACAAATGCTTAGAAGACAATAACATCAAACGTTATTTTGATTACATACTGTACCACGAGTTGCAAGCCACCACAAAACTATACAAAGAGTTGAACCTAGCAAAGAAACGATACGAAAACAATACGGAATTAAAATGTTCAAAACAATTGCACACGGACTACCAGATTAAATTAGATGAGTGGCACGCCTTCTACTATGCAACACACCTTGCTTATTTAAGCATGATAGCTGCACAGGAGGAACATACAAAACAAGAGATTAAATACTTGAAAAAATATTTAACAAAACAGAGAAAAAAATACAATTATCATTTTAAAAAACACAAAATTATGATGAAACCTGTGAGGCATGCATTCTGCTTATATCACAACGCTATAAAATCAAAAGAGAACCTATTGTAGCATGGACGTCAAACGTTGTTTTCACAAAGACAACTATCCCTATTATCACTTTTCGTCGCATGTCTACGTACCAGAAATAAACGCACCACAACTCCAAGTGGACGACCACCATAAATACCTCACACATCTTTTAGACGACGTTATTTGTAAAAAAAATAACAGCGAAGCGAGCTCGCAATGGGATTGCTTGCTACCTGATTGGTCCGAAAAAACAAATTTTATATGCAACGGGACTTGCATCGAGCACTGCTCGTTAATTATTGAAGCGGATCTGGGCAAATATTTACTTTATGCAGGAGTATTAATATGTTTTGCAAATATTATTGTATACTTAACAGAGAGATCAATTATAAAATTAATAAAAAAAAATACTTAATTACGATTATTGTACAAGTTTTCCAATTGAACCTTTGTAAACGTTCTATGCGTCAGCTGGACCATATCCTTCGTATATGCAACATCAAAACGCAGGTTGTCTCCTTTTTTTCCATAACAACGCTGGAATTGAAACATCGATTTACCATGAGGAAACATGTTCTCCACTTCCGTTCTTGGAATCTGCATCGTATCTCCAATCCAAATCAATTTATCACCCAATGCAAATAAATCCCTCATACGATCGTCCCAATTTGAATAACGTGCTTTTTTTTTAACTCGCTTTGCTATCGGAGACTCAGTAGTAGTATCTACTCCCTCCACAAGCTTATCCCAAAAATCAGGTTCATCTGCTGTAAATCCATTCGATATACTAGCAATTTCATCCATTCCAAATTGTAAATCATCGTTCTTGTCTTGTAAATCATCGTTCTTGTCTTGTAACACAGCATTCGATT